>Ga0209333_1000181_pt1 | contig 36001 bp, 31 predicted proteins | sample BlaSpr_A8_OM2_O3_FD_187982 | JGI IMG/M metagenome (GOLD analysis project Ga0209333, IMG submission 187982) | Forest soil microbial communities from Thunder Bay, Ontario, Canada - Black Spruce, Ontario site 2_A8_OM2_O3 (SPAdes) (version 2) | ecosystem: Environmental > Terrestrial > Soil > Boreal... | reverse complement strand
GCGGCGGCTGCCATAGCGTCAGAGCTATGACAGCAAAGATCGCTCTGATCACCGGGGCCAACAAGGGAATCGGGTTCGAGACCGCGCGCCAGCTCGGAGCGCAGGGCATGACCGTGCTGGTCGGCGCGCGCGACGAGGAACGAGGCCGGGCTGCCGAGAGCGCCCTGCGCGAGGGCGGCGCCGACGCCCGGTTTGTCCAGCTCGACGTCACCGACGCCAAGTCGGTCCAGCAGGCGGCCGAGTGGATCGAGGCCGAGTACGGCGGGCTGGACGTTCTGGTCAACAATGCGGGCACCGCGACCATCGCGCGCCGGGGCGCACCGCCGAGCCAGACCTCGCTCGACGACATGCGCGCGGTCTACGAGATCAACGTCTTCGGCGTGGTCACGGTGACCAACGCCATGCTGCCGCTGCTGCGCCGGGCCGAGGCCGCGCGGATCGTCAACGTGTCCAGCGAGGTTGGCTCGATCGGCTCGCAGAGCGACCCGGCGAGCCCGCTTGCCCAGCTGCCAGCCTCGGCGCAGTATCCGTCGTCCAAGGCCGCGCTGGACATGCTCACCGCGATGTACGCCAAGGAACTGCGGGACACGCCGATCAAGGTCAACGCCGCCAACCCCGGCTACACCGACACGGACTTCAACGACCACCGCGGGTTCCGCACACCGGCGGAGGGCGCCGAGCCCAGCGTCTACCTGGCCACCCTGCCGGACGACGGCCCGAGCGGAACCTTCTGGGGTCACATCTGGACCACGGACGGCACCGGCGGCTACGGCACGCTGCCCTGGTAACCACACCCGCGCGATTGGCCGCGCCGGCGCGCCGCCCGCATCCCGCGGCGGCCGGGGCAATCCATTAACGGTCGATGACCGGCAGCACCAGGCGGCTCGGGTGGCCGGGACCGTGGAAAACGCGGTTCACCGCGACCACCACATCCTCCTCGCCGTCCTCGGTGATCGCGCCGCCGCTGTTGGTGTTGCGGTCGAAGCGGGGGAAGTTGCTGCTCGAAACCTCGAGCCGAATCCGGTGCCCGGGCAGGAACACGTTCGACGTCACCGACAGGTCGAGGGTGATCTCGACGACCTCGCCCGGGGTCAGCGGCTCGGGCTCGGCGAGCGAGTTGCGGTATCGCGCCCGCAGGATTCCGTCGGTCAGGAAGATCGCGCGCCCATCCGGGAACACGTCGACAAGCTTGCCCGTGAAGTCGGTGTCAGTCGCCGTCGAAGAGACGAACAGCGTCAGCGACACGTGGCCGGTGACCTCCACCGGGCGCTCCAGCACCGGGGTCGAGTAGCACAGCACATCGTCACGGGCCTCGGCCTTGCGCTGGTCGACCGCCCCGGCCGCGTTCGCCGTCGACGGGTTCATCACCCGCCCGCCCAGCGTGGGCACCGGCCGCCGCGGGTCGTACAGGTAGACGTCGGTTCCCTCGCCGCCCGGCGCCTCGGTCCGCAGCTCGCCGTCGCCGTCAGCGGTGTTCGCACGCCCCGAGCCGTCCAGGAAGTAATCCGCGTACGTTGTGTCCGGCAGCGGCCAGTCCTGCTCGTCGCGCCACTGGTCGACGCCCATGACGAAGATCCGGACCGGGGCGTCCCCCGCCGTGGCGCCTCGCCGGCCCCGCAGCCAGCGGTCGAAGAACCGCTGGTGCGCGCCGGTCAGGTCGTTGTACAGCGCGTCGGCCATCAGCCCGAACTTCCGGTCCGGATAGATCCCGGTGCTGTTGAGGTGGTCCCACGGGCCGATGATCAGCCGCGTGCCCTCGCGCGCCTCGGCGCTGCCGCCCCGCTTCCGCAGCTCGGTGAACGTCCGCGCGGTGTTGCTGGCGAAGATGTCGAACCACCCGCCGATGTTCAGCGCAGGCACCGTGATGTCCTCGATCCGGTCAATGACCGAGAGTTCTTGCCAGAACGCGTCGCGTGCTGGGTGAGCGAGGATGTCCGCCCACCATGGCCACTGCTTCTCCAGCAGCGGCCTGGCCCGGACCGGCAGCTCCGCAAGGTGCGGATCCGGGTTGGCGGCCATCGCCACCAGGCTTATCAGCGTCTGCATGTCGCCGGAGCCCGCGCCCATCGCGCGCTGCACCTCGGCCATGGCCATCAGCGTCGCCCAGGACTGGATCGAGTGCAGCGACAGCGCGCCGCCCTCGGCGTACCAGGGCGTCGTGTAATAGTCCGTGGTGGTGACCGCGGGCGCGATCGCCTTCAGCTTGTCCGAGGCCGAAGCGGACGCCCACTGGACGAAGCCAAGGTAGGACGCGCCGTAGGTGCCGATGTTGCCGTCGCACCAGGGCTGTTCCGCCAGCCACGCCAGGGTGTCGGCGCCGTCGTTCGGCTCGTTGATCATGGGGACGAGCTCGCCGCCGGACCGGAACGTGCCCCGGCAGTCCTGGTAAACCACGGCATAACCGGCTTCGATCAGCGCGAAGATGTTCGGGAGCAGCCCGTACGCGAACAGCCCGGGCAGGTCCTTGCCGTACGGGAGGCGCACGAGCAGCACCGGGAAGGGCCCGTCGCCGGCCGGGACCCACGCGTCCGTCGCCAGCCGGACGCCGTCACGCATCGGTACCATGATGTCCTTCTCGACCATGAAGCTCATGAGCCCTCCTCATCGCGGCTACCCGCATCAATCGTGCCGTCCCGGACGAACCTCGGACAAGGCCAGACAGAGCACCGGCTTGACGTTCCGGCCCTAAAACTGATATCAGTTTATTGACCGCAAGGGCGGGAGGTGCCGGGCTGTGGACTCATTCGATGGAAAGCTCGCCGTGGTAACCGGCGGAGGCTCCGGCATGGGCCGTGAGCTCGTCCGCCAGCTCGCGGCGCAGGGGTGCTCGGTCGCGACATGCGACCTGAACGCGGACGCCGTCGCGGCGACCGCGGCCATGGCGCAGGATGGCGCTCCGGCCGATGTCCGGGTCACCAGCCATATGTGCGACGTGTCCGACGAGGCATGGGTCCTGCGGTTCCGTGATGAGCTGCTCCAGGAGTACGACAGCGATCACGTCGACCTGGTCTTCAGCAACGCTGGCATCGGCGGCGGCGAGAGCTTTGTGAAGAGCGACCGGGAACTATGGGAGCAGGTATTCGCCACCGACTGGTGGGGCGTTTACTACTGCGCCCGGGCGTTCCTGCCGCTGCTGATCGCGAGCGGTGACGGCGTCCTCGTGAACACCAGCAGCGTCAACGGCCTCTGGGCGGCGCTGGGTCCGGGCATGCCGAACACCGCCTACGCCACGGCGAAGTTCGCGGTGCGGGGTTTCTCGGAGGCGCTCATCGAGGACCTGCGCAGCAATGCGCCCCAGGTCCGGGTCGCGGTCGTGATGCCAGGTCACGTGGGCACCAACATCATCGCCAACAGCCTGCGCGCCCGCGGCCTGCCGAAGCCGGAGCGGATGAGCGACGCCCAGATCGAGGAACTGATCCCCAGCGATGCACGGGCCGGCCTGACCGAGGCCGGCCTGCTGGCCAAGGACGCCACAGCCGACGACCTGCGCCAGCTGCTGGTGCGGATGAACGCCGACTTCCGGGACAAGGCGCCGCTCAGCGCCGCCGCCGCGGCGACGATCATCCTCGACGGCGTGCGGTCTGGGGCCTGGCGGATTCTCGTCGGCGAGGACGCCGAGAAGATCGACGAGATGGTGCGCGCCACGCCGGAGGACGCCTACAACTGGGCCGAGCTGGCCAGGCGGGCAACGGAGGCGTCGGCCACCGAGAGCACCTGACCGGCAGATCGGCCTGTAAGAGCCGGTGTGGCGCCGCGGTTCCGAGGCTGCGACTGATTACTCTTCGTTCATGGCCTACAAACGCTCTGTAAGGTCATTAGCGGCGGCCACCGCCGTGGGCGGCATGCTGGCCATCGCCGCGGCAGCCACTCCTGGCAGCGCATCTGTCCACCATCCGGCCCGCGCCACGCCGGACCGTGCCACACCGGCCCAGACCACGGCCCGCACCAGAGCCCGCACTCAGGTCACGACCGGGGCGGCGTTGCAGAAGGCCCTGAACCAGCTGGTGGCCATGCCCGACGGGCCGCCCGGCGTCATCGTGATCGTCCAGCACGGCGGCAGGAGCACCATCTACCAGGCGGGGACCGCAAGCCTGGCCGATCGCCGGCCGCTCAGCACGTCCGATCACGCGCGGCTGGCCAGCTTCGCCAAGGCCTACAGCGGAGCGGTCGCGCTCAGCCTGGTCAGCAGCGGGAAGCTGCGGCTCAGCTCCACCATCGGCCAGATCCTCCCCGCCCTGCCGCACGCCTGGCACCGGGTCACTCTGCAGGAAATGCTGCAGCATCGCAGCGGCCTGCCCGACTACGCCAAGAGCAGGGCGCTGCAGGAGCGTCTCGCGCGGTACCCCCGCGCGACCATCCTGCCCGACCAACTGCTGCGCTACGTCTTCGGCAAGCCGCTGCAGTTCCTGCCCGGCAGCCGCTACAAGTTCGACAACTCAGACAACGTGGTCGCCGCGATGATGGCCGAGGCGGTGACCGGCCGCAGCTACAACTCGCTGCTGAGCACGCTCGTCTACCAGCCTGCCGGGCTCAGCCAGACCAGCCTGCCGTCCGGGTTCCGGATGCCGCGCCCGTATCTGCGCGGCTACCAGCTGGAGCCCGCCCAGCCGCCGGAGGACGTCAGCGAGGCGCTCACGGCCTCGGCGGCCTGGGCGTCGGGCGGCATCGTGTCCACCCCGGCGGAGATGAACACGTTCATCCGCGACTACCTCGCGCCGCTCTTCTTCACCCGCCGGACCCAGGCCGCCCAGCTGAGCTTCGTTCCGGGCAACTCCTCTCCGCCGGGGCCCGGCACGAACTCGGTTGGCCTGGCCGTATTCAAGTACGTCACGAGCTGTGGCACCGTCTACGGGCACACCGGGAACACTCTCGGCTACACCCAGTTCGGGGCCGCCACGCTCGGCGGCGGCAACTCGGTCACCGTGACCGCCAACGAACAGGTCAGTACCACCGTGCATCCCGAAGTGCTGGCCGTGCTGCGGCAGGCCGAGCTGCTCGCCGTCTGCGCCGCGACGGCACCGCGATGAGATTGCGCGCGCTCGGCGCCAAACTCTGATCGCTGCGTGTAATCCCACCTGGTAGGTCGCGCGTCTTACTGGGCGGGGGGGAAACCCAAGGCGGGCGGCCACCGTTCATCCGGTGGCCGCCCGCCTTTATCTTTCGTCCGGGGCGATCCGGCATCAGCCAGACGCGGAGCCCTGTCCGGCGGAGCCGCCCGCAATCTCGTAGGACCACAGCTCGCTGCTGACCCCGACCGCTGGCGGCGCCTCGCCGCCGCTGCGCTCAGCCGCGGAGCGGTGCCCGTGGCTGAACGCGGGGGAGTGCACCCAGGCCTGGAACGAGGCCTCGTCCCGCCACCGGGTGACCACAAGCCACGTGGTGCGCTCGTCCGTCGGCTTGAGCAGCTCAAAGCCCTCGAACCCGTCCTGGTTGTCGACCGCGCCGGCCCGCTTGGCGAACCGCTGGGCCAGCTCGTCCCCGCTGTCGGCCGGAACGGTGATCGCGTTAATCTTCACGACACTCATGTCCCCGATGATGCCAGCCGCAGCTAGTCCCCGCCTCGCGTAGTGAAGCCCCGCATTCGCGCACCCGCCTTCTTCACGGATGCGCCGCCCGGATGAGGCGTCAGCCGGGAGGCTTTGGGCAGCGTCCGCTCCAGCGTCAGCGCGGACACGCAGGCCACCGCGGCCGTGCCCGCGGCCGCGAGGAACAGCGCGTCTGGCGCATGACTCAGCAGCTGTGCGCCCAGCGTAGGCGCGATCGCGAGGCCCGCCCACCAGGCCAGGCCCATCACCGCCATGTACCGTCCGCGCAGCCCCTCCGGCGCGAGGTCGGCGACGAGCGGCGAAAGCACGGTCGTGTAGAAGCACTCGCCGACCCCGACTGCGATCGAAGCGGCGGTCAGCGCCGCATACGCAATGCGCGGGCTGGCGCCGGCCGCCGCTATCACGAGCAGGCAGGCACCGGTGAAGATCGACGCCGCCAGCGCCATCATCACCACGCGTCGGCGGCCCTCGGCCAGCCTGGCGATCGGCACCTGGGCCACGACGACCGTGGCGGCGTTGGCCAGCAGCAGCAGGCCGATCAGCGGCGCGCTGATGCCGAGCTCGTTCCTGGCGTACGGAGGCAGCAGCCAGCTGAACACTCCCCAGCCGACCGCGATCATCGCCACATCGATGATGACGAGATGGATGAAGGTCCGGTCCCTGGCAACCAGCCGGTACCCGCCGCGCACCGGCTCCGGCCGCGGTGCCTCGCGCACGACGGCCAGCAAGACGCATACGTAGGCCAGGTACGTAACGGCGTTGACCAGGAACAGCGCGACGAACCCGGTCAGGCCGCAGGCGGCGACAAGACCACCGAGAGCGCCACCGATCCCGATCCCGGCATTCCCGGCCACCCGCGACACCGCGGTCGCACGATGGCGCAGGCCCGACGGCGCCAGCGTGGTCATCAGGGTCGACTGGCCGGGATTCAGCGCGCCGTTTCCGGCGCCAGCGAATGCGGCCGCTGCGAAGGCCTGATCGGGTGAGTGGGCAAATGCCAGGCCGGCATAGCCGAAGGCGAGCGCGGTTCCGGCGGCGGCCGTGATGACGCGGGCGCCGAGGCGGTCGATCAGCGGGCCGGCCAGGGGAGCGGTCACCACCGCGGCGCCGGTGATCGTCCCGACGACCAGGCCAGCGACCCCCAGGCTGAACCCTCGGCTGTTGTGCAGGTAAATGATCTCGAACGGCAGCACCGCACCGTAGCCGAGCATGTTCAGGAAGATCCCGATTTCAACGAGCCACAGCTCGCGGGAGAGGCCAAGGCTCATCGACGCCGCTGTCCGGCGGATCCTGCCGCCGTTGCCTTCGCGGGAGGCCGTCGCCGCGGCGCGCCGGGCAGTCCGGGCCTCCCGCACCAGCCGGCTGCGTCGCGCCAGTTCCTGGAACTCGGCCTGGCGCTCCCTGGAGAGCAGGCGATGTAGCTCGTCCATCTCGGCTCCGCGGATTCCGCTGACCCTGAAAGTTTGTTATAGTACAATTCTATGATTCATCTAATACAATATATCCCGCGCGGTGCGGGCGCCGCGGCGATTGCCGCGCGAATCGAGGCCGCCATCGCGGACGGGGCACTGGCGCCGTCCGCGCGGCTGCCAACAGTCCGTGAGCTGGCGGCCGGGATCGAGGTGAGCCCGGCCACGGTCGCCGCGGCCTACCGCATGCTCAAGCAGCGCGGGCTGGTAAGCGCCAACAGCCGCCGCGGGACCGTTGTGCTGGCTCAGCCGCCGCTGCGGGTGCGCGGCGCCAGACCGCTGCCCCAAGGCGTGCGGGACCTCGCCACGGGCAACCCCGACCCGGCGTTGCTGCCGCCGCTCGGGCCGGCGCTGGCCGGGCTCGACCCCGGCCACAAGCTCTACGGCGGGCCAGTGAAGCTGCCCCGGCTCGTCGAGCTGGCCGAGGCCGGGTTCGCGGCCGACGGGATCACCGGGGACATCGCCGTCGTCGGCGGTGCTCTTGACGGCATCGAGCGCGTCCTGCAGACGCAGCTGCGGCCCGGCGACCGGGTGGCCATCGAAGACCCGGCCTGGCCGCGCATCACCGACCTCGTCCGGGCGCTCGGGCTGCAGCCCGAGCCGGTGCGCGTCGATCAGCGGGGTCCCGTTCCCGGGGAGCTCGCCCGCGCCCTGGAGCGCGGCGCGCGGGCGGTCATCGCCACCCCCCGAGGCCAGAATCCGACCGGGGCGGCGGTCGATGCGGAGCGGGGAGATCAGCTGCGCGAGCTGCTCGGCGGGCATCCAGACGCCGTCGTCATCGAGGACGACTATGTCGCTGCCGTGGCGGGCGCGCCCTATGTCTCGTTGCACGAGCAAAGCGCGCGCTGGGTGGTGATTCGGTCCCTCTCCAAGGTTCTCGGCCCCGACCTGCGTGTTGCCCCGATGGCGGGCGACCCGCTCACGATCAGCCGGGTCGAGGGACGGCAGCTGCTCGGCGCCGGGTGGGTCAGCCACCTTCTTCAGCAGACCGCCGCGCTGCTGCTGGCGAACCCTGCGACCACGAGCTTGCTCGCCCGTACCGAGCGCGCCTATGCCGAACGCCGGAGCGCCCTGATCGAGGCGCTTGCCGGATATGGGATCGCCGCATACGGCAGCAGCGGCCTCGGCGTCTGGCTGCCGGTCGCCGAGGAGGTGGCAACCGTGCAGCAGCTGCTGGAACGCGGCTGGGCCGTGAGCCCCGGCGAGAACTACCGGTTCCGCACGCCTCCGGGGATCCGTGTCACGACAACCGATCTCAAGCCGGCCGAGGCGGCGCAGCTAGCCGCGGCGATAAACGAGATCACGCAGACCATCACGGGTACCTACGCTGGATAGCAGAGGGGCGGCGGAGTCGAGCACACGGACCCGCAGTCCCGCAGCAAGCCGTCACCGGAGGTAGTGCTGGCTTCCCTGCTGTCGTGGTGCAGCCCGGCGGGCGCGGGGCACGCGGCAAGCGCAGAATTATGGCCATGTCAGGCCCGATGCGCGCGGGTTCGGCGGCGTGAACGCCGCCTTTTACTTCTGGCGTTCGGCCAGGCTCGGCACCCATCGCCGGGCCCTGGTCGTGGCGCTGGTGTGCGGGCTGCTGGGCACGGTGGCGCTGGGAGCGCTGGCGGGGGCGCGGCGCACGGACTCGGCCTACGCGCGCTACCTGGCCTCGATCGACTCCAGCGACGTGTTCGTCAATGTCCCCGGCCCGATCCTTGCCTCCCTCCGGCAGATCGAGCATCTGCCGGTGGTGCTGTCCTCCGGCGCCTGGCTCGGCTTGTCCGCCTACCCGGTGGTGCACGGCCGGGTGGACGAGTCCTTTACAGACGACGCCCTCGCCGGCAGCCTCGACGGTGAGTACTTCCGGCAGGACCGGGTGACGGTCCTGGCGGGCAAGCTGCCGCGCCTGGACTCCACCAACGAGATTGCGCTGACGCCGGGCCTGGCCCGGCTGTTCGGCGTCGGTGTGGGCGGGCGGGTCACCTATCAGTTCACCCGGCTGAACCTGAAGACCGGCCGGTACGCGGTCGCCGGCTATTCGACATTCAAAGTCACAGCGATCGGGGATCCCCCGCTCGTCCTGGTGGACCAGTTCGACATCACGAACTCCGGCCTCCTGCCGCCCGGGGCCACGGCCAGGTTCCTGGACGGTGAGTACGGGTTCGGCTGGGTGGGCGTGCGGCTGCGCGGGGGGCCGTCCGGGATCCCTGCGCTGCAGCGCGAGCTCGCGGGGCCCGAAGACACGATGGACCGCGCGGTCGGCGCGCGGGCGGGCACCTTCGTCTTCAACATCCGCCGGCTGGACATCATTCATCAGGAGGTACAGCAGGCGATCGAGCCGCAGGCCGTGGCGCTCGCCATCTTCGGGGCCGTTGCTGTGCTGGCGCTGCTCGTGCTCGTGGGCCAGGGCCTGGCGCAGATCCTGAACGCGACGTCGGCCGCGGTGCCGCCGATGCGCGCGGCCGGGGCGACGCGGGCTCAGATCGCGCTCGCGGTCGGGCTGGACGGCGTGGCAGCCGTGGTCGGCGGGGTACTGCTGGCGGCTGCTGGCGCCGCCGCCGTGTCCCCGCTGGCCCCAGTCGGCCCGGTGCGGACGTTCGACCCGGCCCGGGGTTTCGAGGCGGACCCACTGGTGGTGGCGGGCGGGGGCGGCATTCTGGCCATCCTGCTCCTGGGCCTTCTGGCGGCGCTAGCCTGGCGGTCCGCCAATCCGCGGCCGAGCGCGCTGGCTGGCAGGCCGTCGCCCGCCGCCTCGGCGGCCGCCGAGGTCGGCCTGCCGGTTGCCGCCGTTGTGGGGGTCCGGGCGGCGCTGGAGCGAGGATTCGGCCGGCGGAGGGCTCCGGTGCTGGCCACGCTGCTCGGGTCGGTGGTCGCGGTGCTGGCTGTGGTCATGGCCGCAGTGTTCGGGTCCAGCCTGAACGGGCTGGTAACCCACCCGGCACGGTACGGGTGGGACTGGACCGTGCTGATGGACACCGACGGCGGCTACAGCACCTGGCCGGCCGCCCAGATGGAAAAGCTGGTCAGCGGTCAGCCGGGGGTCACCGGCTGGTCCACCTTCGCGTTCACACAGGTACCCATCGACAACACCGAAGTGCCAGTCATGGGCCTCACCCGATATCAGGGCTCGGTGGAGCCGCCCACCACCAGCGGCCACCCGATCAGCGAGCCTTCCCAGATTGAGCTGGGCACCATTACCTTGCGCGCGCTGGGGAAACATGTGGGCGACACCGTGACCGCCGGCACCGGACGGTTCCGGCGCACGCTCAGGATCGTGGGGACGGTGACCTTGCCTTCGATCGGACTTGCCCTGGCCGATCACGTGTCGCTCGGTCGCGGGGCCATGCTTGACGACAGCACGGTGCTGGCGCTGCAGGGGCTTCCCCCGCAGTTGACCGCGCAGGAGGAGGCGCAGACGACGGTGGCCGACCCTGCCTTCCCTTCGGCGGTCGCCATCAACCTGGCCCCCGGCACAAACGCCGCGCCCCTGGTGGCGCGGATCGATCGAGCGGGCCCCGGCGGTGACCCGGGCGGGACGTACCAGCAGCCCCGAGTGCTGGCCGCGGCGGTCGTGAACGCCTCGCAGATGGGCGGCCAGCCGCTCGCCCTCGCCTTGGCCCTGGCCGCGGCGGCGGTGCTGTCGCTAGCGATCGCGATCCTGGCATCTGTCCGGCAGCGTCGGCCCGAACTAGCTCTGCTGAAGGCCCTTGGGTTCACCAGACGTCAGGTGCGCGAGGTCATCGCCTGGCAGGCCAGCGCGATACTCGTGATGGCCTGCCTTGTCGGGATACCGCTCGGGATCGTGGCCGGCCGCTGGGTGTGGGCCAGTTTCGCCGCGTCCCTGGGCGTCGTCCCAGTGACCGTGATCCCCGGGATCTTGCTGCTGGCCGGGTTCGCCGCTCTGCTCGTGGCGGGGAACCTGCTGGCCGCCGTTCCGGCGTCAATGGCCGCCCGAACCAGGCCCGCCATCATCCTGCGCGGCGAGTAGCCGGTGGGCAGGTCGACCCTGCAGTGGGCTACCATGCAGCGAGCCTCATGCCGGTGTAGCTCAGTTGGCAGAGCAGCCGTCTTGTAAACGGCAGGTCAGCGGTTCGAATCCGCTCACCGGCTCCCCGAGCCCAGCATCAGTCGGTCGAACCTGCGTTCGTTACGGCGCGCTCTGGCTCGCATTAGGCTGGGCTGCGTGTCCGAACCCACGTACACCGTGAAGGCTCTCGATGAGTCGACGTGGGCCGCGTTCGCCGCGCTGGTGGAGCGCAACAATGGCATCTTCGGCGGGTGCTGGTGCATGGCCTTTCATCCCGAAGATTCCCGGAATGCGGCGCACAACCGTGCCGCGAAGGAACAGCGGGTCCGGGAGGGCCGGGCCCACGCGGCGCTCGTCTTCGACGGGGACGACTGCGTGGGCTGGTGCCAGTTCGGCGCACCCGGCGAGGTGCCCCGGATCAAGAATCGGGCGGCGTACGAAAAAGGCCAGACGGCCTCGCCTGACTGGCGAATCGCATGCTGCTATGTCGGGAAGGGGCACCGGCGCCAGGGCGTGGCCAGCGCGGCGCTCGCCGGTGCGCTTGATCTCGTCGCGGGCCTAGGTGGGGGGACCATCGAGGGATACCCGGAGGACGCCGGTTCGGTGCCCGCCGGGTTCCTATTCAACGGCGCGTTGTCGACCTATGAGAAGCTCGGGTTCGTCCGGGATCGCAAGATCGGCAAGCACCGCTGGGTCGTGACCAGGGTCGTCGAGCCGAGGTCATAGCAGACGCGGGCTCGGACGCTGGCACCTGCTTCATCCACCTCATGCAGCCAACAGTGCAGCCCAGACGCTGGACAACGGCGCTGATTCCCTCTACAGGGTCCCCACGAAGCCAGCCATCCGGGAGAAGCTGCGCCCCATCATCGAGCGATCCATGATGGGGCCGTCGGCCCAGGCCCTGAGCGAGGACGAGCGGCTCCTCCAGCGCTACCTCGACGGCGATATCCACCTCACGGCCAGCAGCCAAGACCCGACCTAGGGGTCAGGGCTCGCAGGTGCTTTGTCTTACGTAATGGCTGGAAGCTCGGCGGCCAGGCGCCATCCGCCGGCTAGGACCGGGCTACTGTGGATGGTGCCGCCGATCGCGGCAGCGCGCTCGGCGAGGCCGGTGAGGCCGTGACCCGAGCCGAGGTCGCCGAAGCCGACGACGCCAGCCGGCGGCGGATGGTTGATGATCTCGAGGCGGACGCAGTCGCTCCAGTCCACCTTCACCTGGATGGCCGCGCCCGGAGCGTGCCGGATCGCGTTGGTCAGGCCTTCCTGCAGGACACGGTAGGCGGCCCGGGCGACATGCCCTGGTATCGAACTGACGTCACCGGCGATGTCGAAGTCGAGCTGGACGCCGGTTTGTGCGGTGCGCGCCAGGAGGTCCTCGATGTGCTCCCGGGTCAGCGGATGTTCCAGCGCCGGGGTCAGCAGGCCGGTGAGCCCGCCGATGTCCCTGGCGGCTTCGCGTGCCAGCTCGGCGACGTTGCCGAGCAGTTCGTCGGCGGCCGGATCATCGGGCGTAAGCCGCTGCCCGGCGCTGGCCTGGATGCTGATCGCCGATGACCAGCGGCTGGTCCGGACCGGATTCCGGGTGATCCTCGCCAGCGAGCCCGGCATCGAGGTCATCGGGGAAGCGGCCAACGGGATCGAGGCCGTGGAACTCGCCCGCTCCCTGCAGCCGGACGTTGTCCTGATGGACATCCGGATGCCGCACCTGGACGGTTTCGAGGCGACGCGCAAGATCCTCGCCGCGTCCAGCGGCAAGGTGCTCATCCTGACCACCTTCGACTCCGACGAGTACGTCTACGAGGCACTGCGTGCCGGAGCCAGCGGCCTCCTGCTCAAGGACGCGCCCGCTGACCAGCTCATCACCGCCGTCCGGTGCGTGGCCGCAGGCGACGCCCTCATCGACCCGAGCGTCACTCGGCGCCTGATCGCCCGCTTCACCCGGTCGGTCCGCCCCGCCGCGCCAACGCCGGAGATCGCCGCGAAACTGACCGCCCGGGAAACAGACGTTCTCCGGCTCATCGCGCGCGGCCTGTCCAACACCGAGATCGCAGTCGAGCTAGTCATCGAGGAGAGCACCGTCAAGACCACGTCGGCCGAGTGCTGACCAAGCTCGGCCTGCGCGATCGGGTCCAGGCCGTCGTCCTGGCCTACGAGACCGGGCTAGTGACCGCAGACCAGCGCGAACCCGGGACCGCCCGGAATTAACCTGGCTCACTGTCAGCACGCGTCGGCTCCCCCCTTCTGTCGGCGAGCGAGCGCCTCATAGTGCCGCGCAGCCTTCTGCGGCCACCTCCAATACGGTCCGTCGCGAATTGTCGACTGTGTTATTCGTTGACTGGGTTTAGCAGCAGTTGGGACAACCTGAGACCGGCACTGTTAAGTTGTTGGGCAAATATCCGTAGCCGGTCACGAGTCTCGGCGGGCGAACCTATGGGAAACGAGTAACGGTTTCCGTTTCTCGCGACCAACCGAAAGGCTGTATCCGAGCGAGTCTTCACAGTCCACCCCTGCGCTTTTGCGGACTTTACGACGGCGTCTAGCTCGCGATTCAGCTCGCTGCTCTCATCGGCAATGGTCAGGCCTCGGCGCGATGCAGGGGTGGTAGTAATTGGCTCGGAAACGAGACCGCGGCCGACTCGGAGCCCTTCAGCAGAGATGCGGTTGCGAATTGCGGTTGCAGCTGGGCCCACAGCTGCCCTCAGGTTCCCATCTTTGCGATCAGCATTATAGTTGAGCACTGTTATTCCGGCTAGATCGCTAGGCAAGCGGAGATCCTGACCACGTGGACGGATGATGAATACGCGCCGTGGGCCCAATGAACCAAGAAAAAGCCCAAGTTCGAAGATGACGTTGTCTCTCGCGGCTGGCCTTTGCTCGCCGCGGCTCACAACGGAGTCATCCGGAGTGACAATTAATACGGCGAAATCTGTACGATGCGCTGCTGTCAACAAGTCCCTGAGTGGTGTTTCTCCAGGCAAAAAGACACCCTGGGACCACACGGTGGGTTCGCATTGCTCGTCGACTTCAGCCTGGAGTTCACGCGCGATTGCCGCCCCTTCACTTGATGAACCGATAAAGAGAGCGGGGTCGAGTGCGTCCATGGAACTTCCTCCCGTTTCAAGCCATGTCTCATTGCAGGACGGTTCTGCATTTTAGAGTGCTACCGTGTCGTGGGCGCGTCTTTTCGGGGAGTCAGTCGGTGCGGCTAAGCCTTCGACCTGGCGACAGTTTGCCACCTGGCTTTAACCTGGGTCAGGGCAAGGTGCCCACCGTCCTGTCATGTCCCTTCTACGAAGGGGTTTGTCGAGGGCACGGCCCGGTGCTGGAAAGGATGCGGCGGCGCTGGTCGGTGTCAATGTCGTTTGTCCGATGGGCCGCTCCACGTTGACACCTCGGGCGCGCCGCCAGGGTGGGGCGGCTGCGCGGGCGCGTCGTTGGCCACTTGCCAGCAGATGGCGTCGGATAGGCGGCGGCACAGGCAGCGCATCGCTTCCAGGGGCTCTCCCTTGGGCGAGCTTGCCGGTACAGGCGCGTCCGGCGTTTCGTTCCGCAGCGGGACCATCCCGGCCATGTAGAGCATGTGGTTGAGGCGCGGTTGCCGACCCGAGTGCCGGTGGCGCAGGCGTTGTCCGGGTCAACGCCGATGACCACCCTGTCCACTGGCGTGGCTTCTCGTCCTGGCCGTCAACTGCCAGCTAGGACGGGCAACCCTATTTCGAGCTGTGCGCAGACCCTTCTTCAGCCAGGCCTCGCCGCGGCACCTGGCCAGGACGCACGCCATGAAAAGAGCTACGCCTCACATTCCACGCGAGCAGCCGCAACAGGGGACAGCACGGCTCCGTCCTACGAGCTAGCGGGCGTTCGAATCGTCCTGAGCTGACGCGATGCTCACCCAGGGAGTCGTCTTCTCTCGCTGACGCCTGGCTCCCAGGCTCGCTGATGTCAACGGCCGCTAACGAGCCTGGTGAGGAACCCCGGCAACCGTCCGGCGCCGAAGTCGTACAAGCGCCCAGCCCGGCTCGATGGAGATGCGCACCATCTGGTCATATGCCGACCGGACCTGCTTCTCGAACTCAGCGCGCTGCTCCGCGCCCAACGACTTCGAAGCCGCCTCGATGTATTCGTCCGGGACGCCGTCGACCGTCTCCAGCGTGGCCTGGCCGCGAATCTGCAGCGACTTCGCGTTTCCAGATTCACTGCCCTCGTCGATGGTCAGCGCTACGTCTGGGCAAGCTTTCCAGTGCCCGGACCTTCGGCGAGGTCGGCGCTGTCCAGACAACGATGCGCTTGCCGTTCCAGTAGAACCCGATCGGGATAACCCGTGGCAGGCCGTCCTGCCCGAGATATGCCAACCGGCACAGCGGGGAAGAACGCAGCAGTGCCACTGCCCCAGGATCCCCGAGCTCGTCGTTCAACTCGTGCGCGTCCATCTGACGATGCTAAGTGCTAGCTGCAAGGCGGAGCGACGCTGAGCCTCTTTGATGTGTGGCTTCCGGCCGGGGCCACGTCGCCCCGGCCGGAAACCGCTGGTTAAGGCCGCCATAGTCATCCCCTCCCGTACCGGCATTGCACGGCCGCGACCTCAACAGTTACGCGGTCGGTGACTGGGTCACCGAGCCGCTGCCGGTGCCACTGCTGGCCGCTGAGACCGGTGCGTTGGCAGTGGGCGCGACCTGGATCGACCCGGTGAGGCTGCCGCTGCTCTGGCCCTGGTTGGTGCCACCCGCCGTCGGCGTCTGGGTCACGGTGCCGCTCCCCGTGCTCTGGTTAGCGGCTGAGACCGGTGCGTTGGCGGCAGGCGCGACCTGGATCGGTCCGGTCAAGGTGCCCGACTGCCCGCCGCCGTCCGCGGACGGCGTTTGGGTCACCGTGCCGTTGCTGGATCCGGTGGAGTCGGCTGAGACCGGTGTGTTGGCGGCAGGTGCGACCTGGATTGGTCCGGTCAGGGCGGTGTTGCTGCCCTGGCTGGTGCTGCTGCCTGCGGTGGGCGTCTGGGTGACGCTGCCGCTGCTCGAGCCGCTGCTGGCGGCCGACACGGGTGTGTTGGCCGTCGGTGCGACCTGGATCGGGCCGATCAGTGCGCCCGAGCCGCTGCCGCTTGCAGCCGGCGACTGGGTCACCGTGCTGCTGCCGGTGCTGCTGCCGGCGGAGACTGGCGTGTTGAGGGTGGGCGCGACCTGGATTGGTCCGGTCAGGGTGCCTGACCCGCCGGTGCTGCCCGCGGTCGGCGTCTGGGTGACGGTGCCGCTGGATCCGGTGGAGCCGGCTGAGACCGGCGTGTTGGTCGTCGGTGCGACCTGGATCGGGCCGATCAGGCTGCCGGTCGGCGGTGTGCTGGGCTGGGTGCCGGCAGGCGGTGTGCTGGGCTGGGTGCCGGCTGGCGGTGTGCTGGGCTTGCCTGGATTGCTGCCGGACTGCGGTGTACCGGGCTTGCTGCCGGACGGCCGCGTGCCGTGCGTGCCTGGCTTGCCGGACTGCGATGCGCCCGGGTCGCCGTAATGCGACAGGGCACGACCAGTGCCCTGGCTGCCCGAGAACCAGAAACTGAACTGCGCGCTGAGCACGCAGGCCGATGCCTTCATCGACCGCGGCCAGCTCCGCATGCCGTCGTGGCGGCAGTTGTGGTGGTGACCGTAGCTCAGGCCGATGGCCTGCTGGCTGTTCGTGTCCGGCTGCGCGCCCGGGTGCGGGGCCGTGCAGGCCAGCGCGAAGACCGCGACGATCACTGGGAGTAGCACGCCAGCGGCAGCTGCCGCACAGCGCGTCAGGATTCTATGCATGACTCGTAACTCCCTTGCTGAGGTTTTTGGGTTAGCCCGGACCTGATCCGGCCCTGACTTGGCTGACTGATGAGGTCAGCCGGCTAGCCCGGAACCTCGACCGCGGAGACGAGTGCCGAGGCAGGAACGCGCTCAGGACTGACGACGGCCCACAGCAGGCCGGCCGCAGACAGGAAGGCGGTGAGGAAGGCTGCGACGGCTCCGCCGCCCGTACCGCCAGATCCGCCAGCGCCCGCGCTCGGGTTTGCTGTCGGTCCGTCAACGGGCGCCGCACTGTTGCCGGTCACCGGTGAGCGTGAACGCCTCGGGGCGAACGGCCGGGCGGCTGCGGACGAACCGAAGCCGAGGCCAAGGGCGAGGGCGAATGAGCCGAGACCGACAACGCCGGCGGCCGTTGCTGCGAGGGCGGCAGGGGCCGGCATCCCCGCAGCGCTTGGTGCGAAGCGCGGTTGCGCTGGAGCGGTGGCAGGCGATGCTGCCGACGGCTGGTCTGTCCCTCCGGGCGTGGTCGGCGATGCGATCGCTGCGATGCCCGCGGCGCGGGCGTGGGCCAGGGCTGAGGTGGCTGGAGCAGTGAGGGCGGCGGTGCCGCTGGCAGAGGTGACCGCCCTGCCGGGTGAGGTGGCGGTGCTGCCGGGCGGGGTGGCGGTGCTGCCGGGCGGGGTGGCGGTGCTGCCGGGCGGGGTGGCGGCACTGCCGGGGGAGGTGACCGTGCCACCCGGAGGGGTGGTGCCCGTGCTGCCGGGGGAGGAGGCGACGGCGTGGCCCGTGCCGAGGGCCTGGGTGAGGGCCGAGGTGGCGGGTGTGGTGACGCTGCTGACCGTGCTGGTCGCCGTCGTGACGACCGCGTGGCCCGTGCCGAGCAGCTGGGTGGGCGCCGAGGTGACGGGTGTGGTGATGCTGGCGACGGTGCCGCCGAGCGCGGTGACGGTGCTCTGGCCGGTGGCGGCCAGCTGAGTCACGGCTGTGGTCACCGGCGCGGTGACGCCGGAGACGGAGCCGGTCACCGAGGACGTGACCGCGTTACCGGCCGATGCAGCTTGCGCCACGGCCGAAGAGACCCGCGCGGTGACGCGGGTCGCTGTGCCCGTCGCCGAGGACGTCAGGGCGCTGCCTGCCGAGACGACCTGGCTACCCGCCGAGGATGCCAGGGCGCTGCCTGCCGAGAGGACCTGGCTACCCGCCGAGGACACCGAGCCGGTGACCGAGGAAGCCGGACTGGCCAGCGCCGAGGTGGCCGGCTGGCCGGCCGAAGTCGCCTGGCTTGGCGCGGACGTCACCGTCGCGGCGGTGCCCGAGGAGACGGCCCCGGCGGCCTGCGTTGCAGCAGACGTCGCAGCGGACACCGCTGACGTCGCCGACGAGACCGATGGAGCGCTGGTGGATGCCGCCGGGCTGGCGGCCGCAGCGCTGGACGCGGACCCAGAGCCGGTGACCGTCGAGACGGCCGCCTGGCCCGCCGGGGCCGCCTGGCCCACCGCTGAAGACAGATCCGCGGCGACGGAAGAGGTGCCCGTCGCGGTGGCGCCGGCCGTGCCGTTGCCAGCGGTCGCGGCGGCGGGACTGGCTGACGCTGACGCGGATTTCGCGGCCAGGAGGGAGAACACGATGGCCACGCCGATCGCGGCCATGGCCATGCCCGCGGCGCATAGACAGAACCGCAGGACTCTCGTGACTTCCCCCCTGGTCACAACTGTCACGTTAATTAGCTCTGGTTGCTCTGTCTAGGCCACTAGTGACGGAATTGATTAACCTAAATTGCGTACTACGCAGAATTTGCGGAGCACGCACGGTCTTTTCTACGCTCACGGCATGCCATCAGCACCTCCCGCAGCCGCAGCTCCGAGGGTGCGCCGCCGCGAGCTGCAAAAGGAGCAGACCCGGCTCGTTCTCGCCCTGGCCGCGTTCGATCTGGCCACCGAGCACGGCCTGGCCAATGTGCGGATTCCGCAGATCGCCGCCGCGGTTGGCGTATCGCCGCGGACCGTCAACAACTACTTCCCCAGCAAGGAAGCGGCGATCGTCTGGCCGGCCACCCTGCGGGCCGTCGGGCTCGCAGACAGCCTGGCCGGCCGCCCTGCGGAGGAGCCGCTGGCCGACGCCATCGTGGCGGCCGTCGCCGGGCAAGCCGGCAACAGCGAGATCGCCGGCCTGCCGCCTGGCTGGCTGGAGGAGTTCCGCGCGCTGGTAGCCGCCGAGCCCGCGCTGCACGGCGAGTACCTCAAGGCCGCCGCCGCCGCAGAGCCGGCGCTGGCCGACGCGATCGCCCGCCGCGCAGGCATCCCGGCTGGCCAGCTCGAGTCACAGGTCCTCGCCGCCGCCGCCATCGCGGCCGAACGGGCAGCGGTCTTGCACTGGGCCCGCACCATGGCCCCGCGCTCATCACTGGCCGACACGGTCCGCACCGCCGTCGCCATGGCGGTCCGCTGCCTGGCCGGTCCCGGCTCCACGCTGGCTTAGCCCGGCACGCCACTACTTCTGGAACGCTCGCTGCAGTGCCTCGTCACGGTCGCGGATGAAGCGCTGTGCCAGCCCCGAGTTCGGAGCGAGCAGGTCGAACCCGTGGATGCCGCCCGGGTAGACGTGCAGCTCGGTCGGTACGTCGGCCTGCTGCAGCCGCTGCGCGTACTCGATGTCCTCGTCGATAAACAGGTCCAGGTCGCCCACGGGCAGGTAGGCCGGCGGCAGTCCGGTGAGGTCGGTGGCCCGGGTCGGCGCAGCGTACGGCGAGACCCCCTCGGTGCCAACCACGTCGCCGACGTACGAGCGCCAGCCGATCAGGTTCGACTGCCGGTTCCACACCTTCGGCTCGGTAAGGGCCACGCTGGCCGGGGTCACGTTGCGGTCGTCGAGCATCGGGTAGACGAGGAGTTGGAAGCACACCGGTATCTCGCCACGGTCGCGCGCCAGCAGGGCCAGCCCGGCGGCCGAGCCACCTCCGGAGCTGGCGCCGCCGATCGCGATGCGGTCCGGGTCCACGCCCAGATCGGCGGCGCTGCGGTGGGTCCACGACAGGCCGGCGTAGCAGTCGTCCATCGGGGCCGGGAACGGGTAGTCCGGCGGGCGCCGCCAGTCCACTGACACGACCGCGGAACCCACCGTCTCCACGATGTGGTCCATCACCGGGTCGTCCTGCTCGATCTGCCCGAGCACGTGGCCGCCGCCGTGGATCCAGTACAGACACGGAACGATGCCCGACTGGTCGGTCGGCCGGTAGTGGCGGACCCGCACGTCCGGCGCACCGTTGAGGCCAGGGACCATGTGGTCGGTGCGGGTCACCCCCGGGCTCGGCTGGACGCCCTCGTTGGCCGCCGCCAGCATGTCCATCATCACCGTGCGGGCGGCGGGGATGTCGGTGAGGTCGAGTGGCGGAAGGTGCGGGAACACGGCCGCAATCTCCGGGTCCAGGCGCCCCATCAGGTCCATGAATCTACCCCTTCCGTCCTGCGTTGCACGGCAGGCCTAACCGTATTACGGACGGTAGTCGTCTGCAATAGGCCGGCGGGCGCGCGCCATACGATGAAGGCACCTTCCGCCAGGGCAGGCGGCGGTCACGGAGGTGAAGCGTGGGCACCTCGGCGCGCACCGGCCTGGCCAGCCGTCCCGGCCGCCGCCGGGACCCGAGCCTCGAGCCGCGGGTCGTCGCCGCCGCGCTGGCCGTCTACGCGGAGGCCGGCTGGTCGGGCTTCAGCTTCGACGCGGTGGCGCGCCGGGCCGGCGTTGGCAAGGCGCCGCTGTACTTGCGCTGGGCGAGCAAGGAGGACCTGCTGCTCGCCGCGTTCGGCGCGCACACCACCGCTATCACGATCACCGATTCCGGCGACCTGCGCGACGACCTGGTCGAGTACACCTGCCGCCTGATCGACAGCAAGGCCGGGCCAGACGGGTGGGCGTTCCTGCGGCTGCATCTGGAAGCCACGTTGATCCCGGCGCTGCACGCCAGCTTCTCCAGCCAGATCGCCAACCCGCACGTTGAGGGCGCCAGGGCACTGCTGGACCGGGCGCTGGAACGCGGCGACCTGTGGCCCGGCTCGCCGACCGACCTGATGCTGGACAGCCTCTATGGCGCCGTGCTCATCAAGATCATCTTGAGCCCGCCGGGTGAGCGTGAGCAGCTCGCCCAGAACCCCCGTAGCTATGCCGGGCAGATCGTCGAGTTCGTGCTCCGCGGCCTGCTCACCGCTGGCCAGACCGGCGAGGAGGGCGGCCAGCCGGGGCGCTGAACGTTCCGGCTGGTCAATGGGATCGGCTGGTTCGCTCGGCCCGCCACTCTATTGCAGACGGCAATCGTCAGTAATAGCATCGTCGTGCAGCCCAGCGCCGGGGAGATGGTCATGGACGTTGCGTCTGAGACATCGGCCGAGATGTACCGCCGGATGTTCCGCAGCCGGTCGTTCGAGCTGGCGGCGATCGAGAAGCTGAAAACCGGGGAGATCCCCGGCGCGCTGCACACGTCCGTCGGCCAGGAGGCGTCGATCGTCGGCTCGTGCATGGCGCTGCGCGACGACGACTACATGGTCGGCAACCACCGCTCGCACGGGCACCCGATCGGCAAGGGCGCGCGCACCGACCGGCTGTTCGCCGAGCTCATGGGCAAGGTGACCGGGATCAACTCCGGCATGGGCGGCTCCATGCACCTGTCCGACTTCAGCGTCGGCAGCCTGGGCGAGACCAGCATCGTCGGGTCCGGCCTGCCGGTCGCCGCCGGTGCCGCGCTCGGGTCGAAGCTGCAGGGCAATGACCGGGTGACGCTGTGCTTCTTTGGCGACGGTGCCTCCAACGAGGGCACGTTCCACGAGAGCCTGAACCTCGCCGCGGTGTGGGTGCTGCCGGTCGTGTTCGTGTGCGAGAACAACGGCTACGGCGAGCTGAGCGCGGCCAGCGTGATGGTGTCCGTGCCCGACGTGTCGATGCGCGCAGCCGGGTACGGCATCCCCGGCGCCACCGTCGACGGGCAGGACGTGATCGCGGTCTACGAGGCCGTGGCGGAGGCCGTCGCGCGGGCCCGGCGCGGCGAGGGCCCGTCGCTGGTGGAGACCAAGACCTACCGGTTCCACGACCACGCGTTCGGGCTGCCGTCGCCGGTCTACCGCGACCAGGCAGAGGTCGACGAGTGGCAGAAACGGGACCCGGTCACGCTGTTCCGCGCGCGGCTGATCGCCGATGGCGTGCTCGACGAGGCGGGTGTCACGCAGATCGAGGACGACGTCGCCGCGGAGATCGCGGCCGCGGTGGCGTTCGCCCAGTCCAGCCCGTATCCGAGCCTGGACGCGGCGTTCGACCACGTCTACACGAACCCGATCCCGATCAGGCACTAGCTCCCGAGGGCGGCCCCCATGCCAGCAGTCAGTTACCTGCAGGCGGTCCACGACGCGATGCAGGAGGAGATGCGCCGCGACGATCGCGTGTTCATCATGGGCGAGGACGTGGGCTTCAACATGCTCGGCGCCACCGGCGGCTTCCTCGATGAGTTCGGCGCGGAGCGGGTCCGCAACACGCCGATCACCGAGGCCGGGTTCACCGGCGCCGCTGCTGGCGCGGCGATGGTCGGCATGCGGCCGGTCGTCGACCTGATGCTCAGCTCGTTCATGTACGTCGCCATGGACCAGATCATCAGCATCATCTCCAAGTCCACCTACCTCTACGGCGGCCAGGCCAGCCTGCCGCTGACGATCCGGGCGTCGATGTTCTACGGCGGCTCCAACGCCGCGCAGCACAGCGACCGGCCGCTCGCGCTGTTCATGGCCAGCCCGGGCCTGAAGATCGTCGCGCCGAGCACCCCGTACGACGCCAAGGGCCTGATCAAGGCCGCGATCCGGGAAGACGACCCGGTGATCGTCTTCGAGGACGGCACGCTGTGGACCTCGACCGGCGAGGTGCCGGACGGCGATTACGTGGTCCCGCTCGGCCAGGCCGACGTCAAGCGTGAGGGCTCGAACGTGACGGTTGTGGCGATCTCCGGTGCGGTGCAGGCGGCGCTGGCTGCCGCGGACCGGCTGGCCGCCGACGGCGTGTCGGTGGAGGTCGTCGACCCGCGGTCGCTGGTCCCGCTGGACTACGCCACGATCCTGGCCTCGGTCGAGAAGACCGGGCACCTGGTGGTCGCCGACCCGTCGCACCGCACCTGCAGCCCGGCCGGCGAGATCGCCGCCACCGTGGCCGAAGACGGATTCTGGTCGCTGCAGGCGCCGATCGTCCGGGTCACCGTGCCGGACACGCACATCCCGTTCAGCCCGCCCCTCGAGCAGCAGCTTTACCCGAGTGCTGACCGGATCGCCGAGGCGGTCCGGCAGACGCTGAAGTAGAGGCCGCCGGGTGCCAGCCGAGGTGCGCCTGCCGCAGGCCGGGATGGGCATGACCGACGGGACCGTGCTGGAGTGGCTCAAGCAGGTCGGCGAGAAGGTCCGCAAGGGAGAGTGCATCGCCGAGGTCGAGGCGGCCAAGACCACGCTCGAGATCGAAGCGCCGTGCGACGGGGTGCTGGCCCGGATCGTCACCCCGGCCGGGACGCTGGTTCCGGTGCGCGAGGTCATGGCCGTGATCGCGCTGCCCGGTGAGGGGCCCGGCGAGAGCGGCGTGACGGAGGCGGCGGAGGCGCCCGTCCAGGTGGTGCCCGCCGCCCGCAAGCTCGCCCGCGACCACGGCATCGACCTGGCCGGCGTCAGCGGCTCGGGTCCGGGCGGCCGGATCACAGAGGCTGACGTCAGCGCGCATCTCGGGGCACGTGCCGACGCGGTGCCGCTGACCGGCACGCGCGGGCTGATCGCCCGGCGCATGGTGGCCAGCCTGCGCGACTCTGCGCAGTTCACGCTCGTCCGCAGCGCCGACGTGACCGACCTGGTCCACCGCCATGATCATGGGGGCCTGCCCGGGGGCGCGACCTACACCGACGTCCTGGCCCGCGCGGCCGTCCTGAGCCTGGCCGAGCATCCGGCCCTGAACGCGCACATCGTCGGCGGCCAGATCCGGATCACCCGGCGGGTGCACCTCGGCATCGGCATCGACACCGGCGTGGCACTGCTGGTCGGCGTGCTGCGCGGCGCCGACGCGGACGGGCTGGCCGAGCTGTCGGCCCGGCGGCTGGCCCTGACCGAGCGGGTGCGGGCCGGACATGCGGACCCGGCCGAGCTGCAGGGCAGCACGTTCACCATCACCAACCTCGGCCACGCGGGGATCGACGCCTTCACCCCGATCATCAACCCGCCCGAGGTCGCTGTCCTCGGGGCCGGGCGCATCACCGACGAGCCGGTCCCGGCCCCCGGCGGACCGGGCGGACCTGGCGGATCTGGCCCCGGTGGCCCCGGCGTGGCCTGGCGCAAATCCATCACGCTCAGTCTCACCGTCGACCACCGGGCCGTCGACGGCGCGCCCGCCGCCCGGTTCCTCGCAACCCTCGCCGGCTACCTCAGCAAACCCACGGCTCTGGCTTAGTCGGGCCAAAGGTTACCGCGGCGGAACTTAGACGTAATCGCACGCCGCTGACCTGCGCTTTTGAGCATTTATCCTAGTTCGCGCAATGAGATAGAAGGCATTTTACGAGCCTTTTGTGTTTCTTAGGAAAGAAATTATTTAAAAACTACAACACCTTGCATAGCGACGTACATTGCCCTGGAGCGGGGATCCGTTAACAGATCCCTAGGAGTCACGATGGACGCAGAGGGCCTCAGGTCCGCGGTCTTTAGCCGCCGCTCAGCTCTCAAGGCAGGCGCAGCCACCGCCTTCCTCCTCTCCCAGGCCGCATTACTGGAGCAACTGGCCTCCCCGGTCGCGCGGGCGGATTCCGCGCCGGCGATGTTCCCCGACATCCAGTTCGACCTGGGAGCCTTCATCAACCCGGCAGAGGTACTCAACGATGGAGCCGGGAACGTCACGCTCCAGTTCCCGCCCGTCTACACGCTGTTCCAGCCGGTCCAGCTATCCCGCACGCCCACCCCGAGCGACCAGGCCACCCTGGACCAGGCGCTGCGCACGATCGAGGACAGCTTCCCGGCCAGCCCGGCCGGCGTGCTGATCTTCTCGGTGTCCTACGGCCTGCCGTACTTCAGCCGGCTGCCGTCGGCGCTGGTCGCGGCCAATATCCCCACCACGCTCGCGGACCCCAGCCGTCCCGTGCTCGTCGAGGCGGTCCCGTTCTCCACCGACGTGGTCGACGGCCTGGTCGGCGGCCCGGGCGCGCTGATCCCCAACGTCACCAAGGACCGTTTCAACGTCGACGTTGTGATCGAGAGCAACGACCTGCTGTTCGAGTTCCGCAGTGACTCGCTGGCCAACCTGTCCGCGGTCACGCTGTGGCTGCAGGGCAGCAACAACCTGAACGGAAGCTTCGTGCCCTCACCGGACTTCAACGGGCTGCTCAGCTTCCAGCTGCCGCGCATCCAGTTCATGCAGGTCGGCCTGCCGCGCGCGATGGCCGAGAACGCCGGCTTCGAGTTCGCCGGGCGGATCAACCCCGACTCCTCGATGGCCATGGGCTTCGTGGACCAGCAGGTCAATGCCTCCGGGCCGGCGCAGGTCGTCACGTTTGCCGGCAACTCCTCGGCCAAGATGAGCAACGCGATGCCGGGCGACTACTTCGACAACGGCTCCATCGCCCACTTCTCGCACGACATCCTGGACCTGTACCAGTTCTATAACCTGCCCGGCCAGGACTCGCGGCGGCCGGACGGCGAACCGTTCACCGAGCGCTGCCAGTACATGTTCCGCTCCAACCAGACCGGCACGCCGACCGGGATACCCGCCAGGGGCAACACCGACCAGTACACCAACGGCGGCGGCCCGGCCTACATCAACAACGTGTTCCAGGGCACCGGCTCCGCCGAGGCGGAGGCACGGGACAGCGCGGGCACGTTCACCGCCGCCAACGCCACCGAGAACGCCACGTTCACCGGCGAGGGCCGGGTCGGCCACATCGATGCCCTGCAGCGGGTGTCCCGGGCAGCGGACACCACTCCGCTGCACGTCCGCAACGACGGCCCCGGCCTCGACCCCATGGACGTGCCCGCGTTTCGCACCTTCCCGGGCCCGGGCGGAGTGGAGGTCCCGGCAGGCAGCAAGCAGTTCAAGCTGCAGTTCCTGGTGTTCGTGCCCACCGCCGACTTCTTCGCTTCGATGCGCACGTCCCAGGCGGCGCAGGACCTGCAGCACGAGTTCCTCGACAACGACGACGACGACCAGGGGCTGGAGCGGTTCATCACCGCGACGCGGCGGCAGAACTTCCTGGTCCCCCCGCGCCGGCACCGGTCCTTCCCGCTCGTGGAACTCGCCGATCCTGACGCCCGGCCACGGGCATCCGCCCGCCGCGCCAGCGCTGCGAAAACACCAGCCGCAGCAGCACCCGCGCCGAGCGCCAGCCCGTCCCCGCCCGGGGGAAGCCGGGGCGGCGACGGGGGAGGAGGTCATGGCGGAGCGAGCGGCGGCGGCCACGGAGGCAGCGGTGGCGGCGGCCACGGTGGCCGGTAGCGTCCAGGCGCGCTGACTCACATCGCACCGACTCGTGATCGTGACGTTCACCCCGCGGCGCGCGGGTGACGAGGTGGCGGTCAACGGCGGCCGCCACCTCGTCGCTACTCGGGCCTGCCCCTGCCGCCCCATGCGGCGGCGTCGTCGGCGCGGTCAGCGGAGGGAGCCCGGTACGCCGGAGACCGGTTTCAGCGGTTCCGGGCTAACCTGTGACTGCCGCTGACAGCGTTCCGGTGGGAGGCCAGGGTGCAGTATCGGATCTCGCGAGTGCTCGCCGGACCCTTCCTGTACACGCTGTGGCGCCCGGAGATCGTCGGGAGCGAGCACATCCCGGCATCCGGCGGTGCCATCCTCGCGTCCAACCACCTCTCGATCGTGGACTCGATCTTCCTGCCGCTGATGGTGGACCGGCCGGTCACCTTCGCGGCCAAGTCCGAGTACTTCACCGGGACCCGGCCGATCGACCGGCTCACCGGCGCCTACCTGCGTGCCACCAAGCAGCTCTCGGTGGACCGCGCCGAAGCCAGGGCCGGGATGGCCATGCTGGAGGCGGCTCTCGGCCTGCTGCGCCAGGGCGCGCTGTTCGGCATCTATCCCGAGGGGACCAGGTCTCCGGACGGCCGGCTGTACCGGGGCAGGCCCGGCATCGGCTGGCTCGCGCTCAACTCGGGCCTGCCGGTGATCCCGGTCGCCATGTCGGGGACGGACCGGGTGCTGCCGCCGGGGCACAAGGTGCCCCGGGTAGCAAAGATCAAGATCCGGGTCGGCGAGCCGCTGACGTTCGAATCCGTGCGGACCCTGCCGTCAGCCTCGCGGCAGCGGCGCGCGATCACCGACGAGGTCATGAACGCCATCCAGGCCCTGTCCGGCCAGGACTACGTGGCGATGTATGCGTCCGTGCGCAAGGAGGAACTCGCCGTTCAGCGCAACGGGGCGGGCCCGGGACGGTAGCCAGGGGGGCGGGCCCGGGACGGTAGCCAGGCGCCGCCCGGGGTCAGTCCTCGGAGCGGGGCCAGTCCTTCGAATCGGGCCAGTCCGTCGAATCGGGCCAGTCCTTCGAATCGGGCCAGTCCTTCGGGTCGGGCCAGTCCTCGGGACCGGCCGAGGGCTGCCCGGGCTCTGCCTCCTCGGCAGGCTCGGGTGCCGCCCCGCGCGAAGGAACCGACGGGAATGTGTCGAACGTCTCCGTGTTCGCTCCCGGGTTCCAGACGTAGATCGGCCTGATGCCGGGCTCGGCAGCATCGGCGGCGCCCACGGCGCCCACGGCGCCGTCGGCCTTCCCGTTCTCGGCGGCGGGCGCCGTGCTGGCCGCGGCCCGGGCCCAGAGCGACTCGGCGGGGGCCGCCGCCGGCGCGGGCAGTGGGACCGGCGCGCGCCTGGGCAGCGCCGGAGGCGGGCTGGCCGCCCACGGAAGCTCGGTGTCCGGCTTGGGCGCGGGCTCCCACGGCGGGGTTCCCGACACCTTGGGCGGCCGTGCCGCCGCCCGCCTGGACGGAGCCAGCGGGGACCTCAGGAAGCGCCGGGCCGCCTCCTCTGGAGGTGCCTGCTGGCCGTTGTCGCCGAACGCGCCGTTGCCTCTCCCGTTGCCGCGGGCACGGCCCGCGGCAACGGCCGCGGCCGGCGGCACGGCGGCGACTGGCTGCTGGGGGCCGCTGACGTTCTCCGCCTGTGGCGGCACCACCGCGAAGTACTGCGCCATCTGGCTCTGATCCGCCGGACTGTCACTGCCCTGCGCCCCGTATGGCGCCCGCGCGATCGGCTCGTGCTCGAGGCGGCCCGCCTCCTTGGCCTTGCGGCGGCGCCGGCGCAGCAGCGCATAGAGAATGATCGGCACGAGCAGCACCAGGAGTACGGCACCGGAGATGAGCCCGTCCCGCTTGATCTTCGGCGCCAGGGCCTGGCTGATGAACGGCACCGACGGCGCCCCCGGCTGGGTGCGGGAAACGGCCCCGGCGTCGGCACGGGTCAGGCCGTGCCCGGCGATCGACTTGGCCGCGGCCAGCGCCCTTGCGGCATCGGCGGTGCCATGGCCGGAGCCGTCGGAGATGCCGTTCGCGGGCCGGAACACCGTGCTGGTGGTCAGCGCCTGGCTGATCTGAGCGGGCGTGAGCTCCGGGTACTCGGACTTGATCAGCGCCGCCATGCCGGTGACGATCGCGCTGGCCGCGCTGGTGCTGCTCACCGCGGTGTAGCCGGTCGGGGTGGCCGCGGTCATGCCGCTGCCGGCCGCGGTCAGCGCGACGTAGGACTGGTGGCTGGAGAACGCTGCCTTTGTGAAGCTGCTGTTGAACGCGCCGACGGAGATCACGCCGGGGTAGCTGGCGGGGAAGTTCGGGTCGTCGGTTCCGGCCCCGTTGTCGCCGCCGGGCGCGACGAGCACCACGCCCTTGCTGAGCGCGTAGGCCACGGCGGACTTCTCGGCCGCGCTGCCGCCCGCCGCGGTCTGCTGGGCTGCCTCGAGCGGGGTCACGGGCGCGTTGGGCGAGGGCGCCGGGGTCGGGGTGGCCACGAGGTTGTTGACGGACTGGCCCGGGTCCAGCGGCAGGTCGATCACCTGGGCGCCGTTGCTCACGGCGTACCTGATTCCCGCGGCGATCGCGCTGGGCAGGCCGGAAACGGCGGTGGAGTCCTCGAGCAGCGGGTCACCGGCGTCCAGGGCGACCCGCACCGACAGCAGCTTGGCGGCGGGAGCAACGCCCAGGACCCCGTCGGCGTCGCCCGAGCCGTGCCCGTGGCCGACGATCAGGCTCGCCATGGCGGTGCCGTGGATCCCGTAGAACTGGCTGCCCAGCTTCTCGCCCGAGTTCGTATAGTCCGGACCAGGGAGCACCGACCCGGCGAGGTCGGGCTGCTGCGGGTCCACGCCGGTGTCCAGCAGCGCGATCGTCACGCCCGCGCCCTGAGTAGCCTGCTGCGCCTGCGTGACGTGCAGGGCACTGAGCCACCATTCGTTCTGGCGGACCTGGTCGGCTTGCCGGACGTGCTCGGCTGCGGCCGGAACGACGCTAAACGCAGTCCACGCAACTGCCAGGCCAATCGCGGTCGCCAAGATCGCCGGTCGGGGGAACCTGAGCGACACTCCATCTGCCTTCCGTGCGGTTACCCACGCATTCTGCCATCTTGGAGCCAATTACGTACGGTCCGTGCAGATCCGACGGGGGGTCGTAAACCCCCTAGGGGGCCCAGGCCGCGCAGCCAGCAGATCTGCTCAGGACGCGTGCGGCGCCGACAGCCGAACGTGCGCGCCGGGCGGCAGGCCAAGCTGCTGCGCGGCGTCGCCCGCGTTGACGGCCAGCGAGATCAGCCCGGCGCTGTCGGTGAAGGCGACGATCTCGCCGGGCGCCACCGCCGCGAACGTCTCCAGGAACGGCACGGTGAGCTGGCGCCTGCCCGCCCTGACGACCAGCGGCGAGCCGAACCCGACGCCGAGCGCCCCGACGTCGGCCGCGACGATCGACAGCTGCACGTTGCCGAACCGGTCGACGGACATGACCTCGCCCTCGGCCTCGCCGTCGCGCACCCTGCTGGTCGGCGAGGGCAGCGTCACCAGCTCGGCGAGGTCGATCTCGTCGCCGGCGGATGAAATGTCCTGGCCCGTCGCGAGGTGCGCGGCCACCGGCATGAAGATGTCGCGCCCGTGGAACGTGGGTGACACCGGGTGCAGCCACAGGTCGCCGTTGGTCAGCTGGAAGGCCTGCTCGGCGCCCCCCTTGACGTCAACCGCCCAGGACAGCAGGCCGTTGTCGGGCCCGACCAGGATGCTGTCACCGGCCTTGACCGCAACGCCGCGGCGGGCGGTGCCGACCCCGGGGTCGACAACGGCCACGTGCACCGCCGGGGGCAGGTACGGGATGGTCTGGGCGAGCACCGCGGCACCGCGGCGCACGTCGCCTGGCTGGACCAGGTGCGTGATGTCAATGATCCGGGCGCCGGGGGCGATCCGGGCTGCTACGCCGTGGCATGCGGCGACGAACCCGTCCTCCAGGCCGTAGTCCGTTATGAACGTAAGGGAATCAAAGGAAGCCACGAAGGGTGAGCGTACGACGCCGGAGCCGTGACGCATAGAGGCCGCCTACGATGGAGTTCTTTACTGAGGTGTTGGAGGCCGGATGGCTGGGCTATCTGAGCTCGACAAGCGGATCCTGGCCTTCGAGCAGAGCTGGTGGCAGTTCCCTGGCGCGAAGGAGCGGGAGATCCTCGAGGTGTTCGGCATGCCGGTGACCCGGTACTACCAGCTGCTGAACGCGCTCATCGACCGGGCCGAGGCGAGCGAGTTCGATCCGGTGCTCGTCGCCCGGCTGCGCCGGCAGCGCAGCCGCAGGCACGGCATACGGTCGGCGCGCCCGGAGTGACGCCGGGCCTGCCCTCGCCGCGGACCGAGGCCGGGAAGGCTGGCCTCGCCGCGCTGGTGCGCACCCCTTCGCGGGCGCTGATCGCCCTGGACTTCGACGGCACGCTGTCGCCGATCGTTGACGACCCGGCGGCTGCGCGCGCGCATCCCGGCGCGGTGGGCGCCCTGCGCAGGCTGTCCCGGCTGGCCGGGACCGTGGCCGTGATCACCGGCCGGGCGGCGCCGGCCGCGGTCGGGCTCGGTGGCCTCGACCAGGTTCCCGGCCTCCTCGTTCTCGGCCAGTACGGCAGGCAGCGCTGGGAGTCGGGCACGCTAACCTCGCCGCCGGTCCCGCCCGGGGTCGCGACGGCCAGGCAGCAGCTGCCCGGCGTCCTGACTGCCGCGGGCGCGCCCGGCGGCGTCTGGACCGAGGACAAGGGCGACGCGCTCGCCGTGCACACCCGCCGCGCCGCCGAGCCGCAGCAGGTCCTGGAGCGGCTCCGCGGCCCGCTGGCGGATCTCGCCGAGCGGACCGGCCTCGCGGTGGAGCCGGGCCGGATGGTGATCGAGCTGCGCCCGCCGGGGTCGGACAAGGGCCAGGCGCTCAAGACGCTGGCCAGGGCGCGCTCGGCAGCGGCGGTCATGTACTGCGGAGACGACCTGGGTGACGAGCCGGCCTTCCGTGCCGTCGCGGAGCTGCGCGGCGAAGGGCTTCCCGGCCTGGCCGTCTGCAGTGGCTCAACCGAGGTGAGCAGCGTGGCCGGGCTGGCCGATCTCGTGGTGGACGGCCCGGACGGCGTTGTTGCGCTGCTCGACGCGCTCGCCGCCGCGATGTCGCACGCCTCCTGACCGGCCCGCGCCCTCGGCCCCTTATCGATGTACCGATGGCCCGTCCAGAAGGTGCCGGAACGTTAATCCACGGGCCGGTCGGCTAACCGGTCCAGCGCGGCGAGCTGATCGGCGAACCAGCGGGTGGGCGGCAGGGCGGCCGCCGCTTGCGCGAGTGATCCCGCCCGGCGCTCGCGTTCCGGCCCGTTCATCATGAGTGCGCCGTGCAGAGCTTCGGCCGTCCCGGACACGTCAAAGGGGTTGATCAGCAGGGCGTCGGCGCCAAGCTCCGCCGCGGCTCCGGCCTCGCGGGAGAGCACGAGCGCGCAGCCGCGCTCGGACAGGATCGGGCCCTCCTTGGCGACGAGGTTCATGCCGTCGCGGATCGGGTTGACCAGGAGCACGTCGGCCAGCCGGTACGCGGCGAGGGACCGCGCGTAGTCGTCGTCAACGTGCAGGACCAGCGGGTTCCAGGCCTCCGTGCCGAACTCCTCGGAGATCTCGCTGGCCAGCCGCTGCACACTGGCCGTGTACTCGCGGTACTCCGGCAGGTCATGCCGGGACGGGTAGGCGAAGGCCAGATGGACGACCCGCCCGTGCCACTCCGGGTGCGTGGTCAGCAGCTCGCGGTAGGCGGCGAGCCCGCGGACGATGTTCTTGGACAGCTCGGTGCGGTCGACCCGGACGATCAGCTTCCGGCCGTCGGCCGCCTCGGCCAGGGCCGCCTCCCGGGCCCGCACGTCCGGCTCGGACGCCCGGCTGATCAGGCCGTCGGCGTCCACGCCCAGCGGGTGCACCCCGACCCCGGTGCAATGGCCCTGATAGGTCACCTGCTGCCGGGCGCGGTCTACGTGTGCGCCCGCCGCCCCGAGGACCGCCTCGCAGCAGTCGAGGAACGCATCGGCCCATCGCTGGGAGAGAAACCCGGCGTGGTCCGCGCCGAGCAAGCCCTCCAGGACCTCGCGGCCGACGTCGTCGGGCAGCAGCCGGTAGTAATCCGGCGGCGCCCACGGGGTGTGCGAGAAGTGGGCGATCCTGACGTCCGGGCGCAGGTCGGAGAGCATCCGCGGGACCAGGCTCAGGTGGTAGTCCTGCACCGCCGCCCGAACGGGCTCGCCGTCCGGTGACCGCGGGCCCGCCTCGTCCGCCAGGGCCTCGGCGAACTCGCGGTTGTAGGTGCGGAAGGACTCCCACTCACGCTCGAACGCGATCCCGAAGTGCGGCTGGTTCGGCGTGTCGTAGAGCATGTGGTGCACGAACCACAGCGTGGAGTTCGCCACCGAGTTGTACGCCCGGTGAAAGATCGTCGGCGGGATGTCGAGCATGCGCACGCCCGAGCCGCCCGGGGTCCCGTCCAGGCCGAGGCGGCCGCCCTCGGCCGCCCGTGCTGCGGCTCGGTCGGCGTCGCTGAGCGCGGCGCAGACCCACAGCGAGTTCGGGTGATCGGCGACGGAGGAGAGCCCGGACACCAGCCCGCCGCCGCCGCGCATGGCCGACAGCTCCCCGTCGTCACTCAGCCTGAACGACACCGGCCCCCGGTTGGATGCGATGAGTACCCGCGCGTCGGCTGATCTTGCGCCCATGGCCGGAGGCTATCTGGCGGCCATCCGGATGGCCGGCACCGGCCAGACCCCGCGTGTCCCGCGGTGCGCCGGCCACAACAGGATCAGCAGTCCCAGCAGGGAATCTCTGATCCAGGCCACGGCGCAGCGCCATGGTAGGTTGACATATGTCCGCCCGGGGCCCAGCTCAGGGAGCTGTGACCGGCCGGACCAAAACTGAATAGTTTGCTCATCCAGAGGGGTGGAGGGATCGGCCCTGTGAAGCCCCGGCAACCATCACGGTGATTTACGTGCCCGCGTCATGCTCGCGGGGCCAGCTGTTACCCGCAGCTGTGCCGCCCCGCCCGCCCCGGCGAGGCCAGTCGTGACAGGTGCCAACTCCGGCCCGCGGTCAGTCGACCGCTGGGAAAGATGAGGAGAGAGGCCTCGCCCCGTGAGTTCATCTGCATCAGCCACCATCCCGGCATCCCGCTTCGGCTACGCCACCAGGCTCTCCTGCCGCGAGTGCGGCCAGACCTGCGAGCTGGGCGCGCACCATGCCTGCGCCGAGTGTTTCGGGCCGCTGGAGGTCGGCTACGACTACCCGTCGCTGACCCGCGAGTCCATCGAGTCCGGGCCGCCGAGCATCTGGCGGTACGCGAGCCTGCTGCCGGTTCCGGCCGACGTGGCCAGCCGGCCGAATACCGAGCCGGGCTTCACCCGCCTGGTGCGCGCGGACCGGCTGGCGAGCGCGCTCGGCATGCGCGCGCTCTGGGTGAAGGACGAGCGGGGCAACCCCACGCACTCGTTCAAGGACCGGGTGGTCGCGGTCGCGCTCGCCGCGGCGCTGGAGATGGGCCACAAGGTCCTGGCCTGCCCGTCTACCGGGAACCTGGCCAACGCGGTGGCCGCCGCGGCGGCCAGGGCTGGCATCCGCTCCGTGGTGCTGATCCCGGCCAACCTCGAGCCGCAGAAGATCATCGCCACCGCGGTGTACGGCGGCACGATGGTCCTGGTCGACGGGACCTACGACGATGTCAACCGGCTCGCCTCACAGCTCGCCGACGACCGCGAGGACTGGGCGTTCGTCAACGTCAACGTGCGGCCTTACTACGCGGAGGGGTCCAAGACCATCGGCTTCGAGATCGCCGAGCAGCTGGGCTGGCGGCTGCCGCAGCAGATCGTCGTCCCGGTGGCATCGGGGGCGCAGCTCGTCAAGATCGACAAGGCGTTCCGGGAGCTCGCGGCGCTCGGCCTGGTGGATGCCGCGCCGTACCGGGTGTTCGGCGCCCAGGCCAGCGGCTGCGCACCGGTGGCGGCCGCGTTCCGGGCCGGTCATGACGTGGTGCAGCCGGTCCGGCCGGACACCATCGCCAAGTCGCTCGCCATAGGGAACCCGGCCGACGGCCCGTACGTGCTCGACGTCACCCGCCGTAGCGGCGGCGCGGTCGCCGACGTTTCGGATGACGAGATCGTGTCGGCCATCGAGCTGCTCGCCACCACGGAGGGCATCTTCGGCGAGACCGCGGTGGGGGTCACGCTGGCCACGACGCGCAAGCTCCTGGACTCGGGGCAGCTCGACCCCGACGCCGAGACCGTCATCATCAACTCGGGTGACGGCCTGAAGACGCTCGACGCCGTGGCAGGATCGGTGCCCACCGCCGGTCCTATTCGCCCCACTCTGCAGGCATTCATTGACTTTGAGTCGTCCGTTCCCCCCAGAAAGGCAGTTGCATGAGCGTCTCGGTCCGCATCCCCACAATCCTGCGCACCTACACAGGCGGTGCAGCCGAGGTGACGGCGAAGGAGGGGACCCTGCGCGACGTCCTCGCAGGCCTGGACGCCGAGTACCCGGGGATCGGCGGCAGGATTCTCGACGAGGGGGGGAAGTTGCGCCGGTTCGTCAACGTCTACGTTGGTGAGGAAGACGTGCGTCTGGCGCAGGGGCTCGACACCGAGGTGCCGTCGGGGACGGAGGTCTCCGTCATTCCCGCCGTCGCCGGCGGCTGAGGGTGCCGTCCCGGCCGTTCCGGGCCCAGCGGCCGCCGCGTTCCGGGCCCCAGCGGCCGCCGCGTTCCCGGTCGTCAGGCGGTCGCGGCCCCGCTCTTCGGGTGAATCGTGTTACTGCTGGGTCGGGTCGGATTCGGGGAGTAACTGGACGCGAGGCCCGTCGGTACGTTGTAAAGTCGTGTCCGGTCGCTGTCGGTACAGCAGGACGGCAAGCTTGACTTGTGCAGCACGTCTGGCCCGCTCCGCGATCGACGGGTTTCGCGGTGACAAGGGCGGAACCCGAAGGCCGAGCCAGAGTTAGGGAGTTGTTGGTAATGGCTCAGGGCACCGTCAAATGGTTCAACGCGGACAAGGGCTACGGCTTCATCGCGGTCGACGGTGGTAGGGATGTGTTCGTGCACTTCTCCGCCATCCAGTCGGATGGCTACCGCACCCTCGAAGAGGGCCAGCGTGTCGAGTTCGACATCACGCAGAGCGACCGCGGACCGCAGGCAGAGGCGGTTCGCGCCGTGTAGGTCTCTGACGACCAGCTAGGAGGCCCGGTCCCCGATGGCGGGGGCCGGGCCTTCTGGTGTCCCGGGCGCTGCGGCCGCCCAGCGTAAGGCGGTCCGGCTTGCACTCTCACCCCGAGAGTGCTAAACAGGACGCTGGCACTCTCGGGGTGAGAGTGACAACGCAGTAGCGTGATCGGGGCGATGAGGCTGACCTTGCGCGGCAGGAAGGGACTGCCCGCTGGGACGGCCGTCCGTCGCGGGCGTCGGCTCGATCGGCACGCAAGGCAACAAGTTCCGGGAGGATCTGGAGCCTATGGCAGCGAAGATGATCGCGTTCGACGAGGAAGCCAGGCGCGGCCTCGAGCGCGGCATGAATCAGCTGGCCGACGCCGTGAAAGTAACCCTCGGCCCGAAGGGCCGGAACGTGGTGCTCGAGAAGAAGTGGGGAGCCCCCACGATCACCAACGATGGTGTGTCCATCGCCAAGGAGATCGAGCTCGAGGACCCGTGGGAGAAGATCGGCGCCGAG
>Ga0209333_1000177_pt1 | contig 36779 bp, 29 predicted proteins | sample BlaSpr_A8_OM2_O3_FD_187982 | JGI IMG/M metagenome (GOLD analysis project Ga0209333, IMG submission 187982) | Forest soil microbial communities from Thunder Bay, Ontario, Canada - Black Spruce, Ontario site 2_A8_OM2_O3 (SPAdes) (version 2) | ecosystem: Environmental > Terrestrial > Soil > Boreal... | reverse complement strand
GGCAGCATCTGCGCGTCGGTCAGCGCGAAGTGGTGCGGCGTGGCTTCGCAGGTCACGGGCAGTCCGCGCTGCTTGGCATAGGCCACCATCGCCATGGCATTGCGCGTAGAGATATGGGCCACGTGGAAGCGCGCGCCGGTGAGCTGCGCCAGCAGGATGTCGCGCGCCACCATCACGTCTTCGGAACTGGCGGGAATGCCGCGCAGGCCCAGCCGCACGGACTCATAGCCCTCGTGCATGTCGCCGCCCGCGCTCAGGTTCAGGTCTTCGCAATGATCGATGACCGGCAGGTCGAAGGATCGCGCGAATTCCATGGCGCGGCGCATCACGCGCGCGTTCATCACCGGGCGTCCATCGTCGGAGATGGCTACTACGCCAGCGGCTTTCATCGAGCCGATGGCCGACAACTCTTCGCCGGCGCTGTTCTTGGTGATAGCGCCGATAGGGAAAACATTGGTAACGGCGAGCTTGCGCGCGCGTTCGACGATGTAGCTGGTCACCGTGGCGTTGTCGTTCACCGGGAGTGTGTTGGGCATGCAGCAGATGGACGTGAATCCGCCGGCGGCCGCGGCGCGTGCGCCGCTCTCGATGGTTTCAGCGTGCTCGATGCCGGGCTCCCGCAGGTGCACGTGCATGTCGACGAAGCCGGGCGCCACGATCAGTCCCGTGGCGTCGAAGAACTCCGCGCCGGGTGCTTCCAGATCCGTGCCGGCGGCGGCGCCGATTGCGGCGATGATCCCGTCCCGGATGAGCACGTCGGCCACCTTATCGGTGTCCGAAGCCGGGTCGATGACACGCCCGTTCTTGATCAGGAGTTGAGACATTCAGCCGATCACCCGCTCCAGCACCGCCATGCGCACGGCGACGCCGTTTTCAACCTGGTTGAGGATTACGGAGCGCTGCGAATCGGCCACTTCCGAGGACAGCTCGCGCCCCCGGTTGATGGGGCCGGGATGCATGACGATGACCTCCGGCTTGGCCAGATCCAGGTGCTTCAGTTGCAAGCCGTAAAAGTGAAAATACTCCGCGGCCGGGAATGCCGCTTCATGCTGGCGCTCAAGCTGCACGCGCAGCATCATGATCACATCGGCGTCGCGAATAGCTTCGCGAATGTCGTTGGTCAGTGTCACGCCAGGCGCGATCCGGCCGAGTTCGCGCGGCAGCAGCGAAGCCGGACCGCACAGCACGATATCCGCGCCGAATTTCGAGAGCAGATAGACGTTGGAACGCGCCACGCGGCTGTGGGCGATGTCGCCGATAATGGCCACGCGCAGGCCCTCCAGGCTGGGGCGGCGGTCGAGGATGGTGCGCGCATCCAGCAGCGCCTGGGTAGGGTGCTCGTGCGTGCCGTCGCCGGCGTTGATGATGGGCATGGCCAAGTGGCGCGCCAGAAAGTGAGGCGCGCCGGAAGCCGCGTGCCGCATGACAATGGCGTTGGGGCGCATGGCCGCTAGCGTGTTCAGCGTATCCACCAGCGATTCGCCCTTGGAAACGCTGGAGCCGGAGACCGCGATCGAAATGGCGTCCGCGCCCAGGCGCTTGGCGGCGATTTCGAAACTGGTGCGCGTGCGCGTGGACGCTTCGAAGAAGAGATTGACAATCATCTTTCCGCGTAGCGTGTCCAGTTTCTTCTGCGATTGATCCTGGACAGGTTGAAACTGCTTGGCGCGCGCCAGGATGGTTTCGATCGCGGCGCGGTCCAGTTCTTCAATTCCCAGCAATCCAGCCGGCATGGTTTTAGACGGCTTCGCTTTCCGCCGCCCTTTCGACCAGGAGCACCTTTTCCATCTGGTCGATTTCCTGGAATTTGACTTCGATGATTTCGTTGTCCGAGGTCTGCACGGTGCGGCCCACGAACTGGGCTTCGATGGGCAGCTCACGGTGGCCGCGATCGATCAGGACCAACAGGTGCACTCGCGCCGGGCGGCCGTGGTCGAACAAGGCGTCCAGCGCGGCGCGAATGGTGCGGCCGGTGTAGAGCACATCGTCCATCAAGATGATGTCTTTGCCTTGCACGGAAAACGGAATTTCGGTGGCGCTGACCACCGGCTTGATGTCCACGGTGGTGAGGTCGTCGCGATAGAGGTTTATATCCAGAATGCCGACCGGTACGGCGCGCTGTTCGAGCGATTCGATCTTACGGGCCAGGCGTTGCGCCAGCGGCACGCCGCGGCGCCGGATGCCGATGAACGCCAGGCGGTCGAGATCGGAGTTCTTCTCCAGGATTTCGTGCGCCAGCCGCACTAGCGTGCGGTCGATCTCGGAGGCGCTCATGAGTTGGCCTTTGATACGAGTGAGGGGCATGGGCGTGGTAAGGAACAGGGTAGCATGACAAACCGTGGCGCCGGTTCAGGAGTGTAAATATTTGGGGCCGGAGGAATCGGTCTCTTGAAATTGGGTGTACACTGACGACAATTATGCATAACCAAACTTCCAAAAAAATGTTATTTCTCGCAGCATGTGTCTGGTTTGTAGCTTCATTTCCAGCCGCCGCGCGGGCTGCGAACGCTTACATAGTACGCAATCTTACATCGGATGTCCCCGATCTAGCCGATTATACCGATCCGAACCTGAAAGGCGCATGGGGAATCTCGGAGTCGAGCAGCAGTCCGTTCTGGATCTCGGACGCCGGCTCGGGTCTTTCCACGCTCTACAACAGCGCGGGCGCGGTGCAGGGGCTGGTGGTGACCATACCGCCTTCCAAAGCCAGCGGCGTTACAGCCGCAGGCACTCCCACTGGGACCGTCTACAACGGCACGACGGGTTTTGCCATCGCCACCGGAGATGCAGCGGCGTTCATTTTCGCCACACTGGACGGCACCATAGCGGGATGGAACCACAGCGTCAACGCGAGCCAAGCGCAGGTGATGGTGGACAACTCTGCGGACGGGGCGGTCTACACAGGCTTGGCGATCGGCACCAGCGGCTCCAACACCTACCTTTACGCCGCGAACTTCAGCAAGGGAACTATTGACGTCTTCGACTCAACCTATACCGCGGTGACTTTGCCGAATGCGTTCACCGACAGCAACCTGCCGGCAGGTTATGCGCCTTTCAATATTCAGAATCTCGCCGGAAATCTGTACGTCGCCTACGCGCTGCAGGATACCGCTAAGACGTTTGTGACGGCCGGCGCGGGCGACGGATACGTGGACGTCTACAGCACGGCGGGAACGCTCATGGATCGGCTGATTTCCGGCGGAAAGCTGAATGCGCCCTGGGGGCTGGCGATCGCGTCCACCGGGTTTGGCGATTACGCCGGCGATTTGCTGGTGGGGAATTTCGGCGATGGCACCATCAACGTATTCAACCCCACTACGGGCGAGTATACAGCTACGCTCAACGCCGTCGATGGCGCGACCATCGTGATCCCCAATCTCTGGGCCTTGCAGGTCGGCAACGGCGGCAGCGGCGGAGATTCGAACGCAGTCTATTTCACGGCTGGGATTCCGGGTCCCGACAACGGAAACCACGGCTTGCTCGGCAGGCTCCAGGCGGCTCCTATCGTTAGCGCCACAAACGTGGTCAATGGCGCGAGCTTCCAACCGGCGATCGCTCCGAACACATGGGTAACCATAACGGGAGGAAATCTGTCGGGTACCACGCGGGAGTGGGATAGTGACGACTTCGTGGGGACGGCGCTCCCCACGGACATCGATAGCGTAAGCGTGACCGTTAATGGGACATACGCTTATGTTGAGTATGTCAGCCCCGGCCAGCTTAACGTTTTGCTGCCCGTGAGTCTCGCGTCGGGACAGGCGCAATTGCAAACTTACAACTTCGGCCTTTCGAGCGCAGCCGTTACAGTCCAGGTACAAGACGTGGCGCCGGCGTTCTTCCTGCAAAGCGATGGGGTACATATCGCTGCAACGCACGCGAATGGCACGCTGGTTGGACCAACCAGCACTACGACAGGCGCGACCCCGGCGGCGCCGGGCGAGACCATCGTGCTCTATGGCACCGGGTTTGGCGCAACCAATCCGGCCACGCCGGCGGGCCAACTGATTACAACCGACTTGCCCCTGGCGACGACGCCGACCGTCACTGTCGGCGCGACCTCCAGCCAGGTCGTATTTGCGGGTCTGATTTCCGCGGGCTTGTTCCAGCTCAACGTGATCGTGCCCGCTTCCACCGCCAGCGGAGACGTGCCGGTGGTGGCCTTGGTGGGATCCACGGCTTCGCCGGGTACCGCGGTGATCGCGGTGCAGTAGTGCGTATATAGATGGAGCGATATCTTCGGATGAGACTGCGCGCGGCGTCCCGCGGACGCGGGTAACTTCGCCCACGAAATCTCGCACAATGGACTATGCGCTGCAAACGTTCCTGAAAGGGGGCATCGACAATCGCGAGAGGGCCGGCGGAACTACAAGACCGCGATCCCCCAGTATTACAAGGGTCGGATCGAAATCTTGCTGCCCCTGTGCATGAGCAATCCGGTCACGGCCGACGTGGCACTTCTGGTCGAGGATCATTCCGCCTTCTACCGTGCTTCCACTTTCCTAACGTTGGATATGGCGTACATTCAACCCCCCTTCTGTTCGCAGGACTTCTCATATTGTCAATATCGGGCACGGCTTTACGTGGGCGAACACCGACGTCCGCCCGCGCTCGTTTCAGATCCGGGCAGGCAACCCGACAGCGTAGTCGGCCCTGCGCTGGCATCACTCCGGTCCTGTAGGCAGGCGGAAGCGCCTGCCTACCTCACAGAATAACCAACTCCTTCTGCATCTCGCCGGTGACCCGCGCCTCCGTCTTTCCTACAAACACATTCACCTCCGACCGTATCCCGAAGTCTTTCAGATACACGCCCGGCTCGATGGAGAAACAGGTCCACGGCACAACCCGCCGCTCGTCGTGGGTTTCCAGATTGTCCATATTCGCCCCATTCCCATGCACCTCCTCGCCGATCGAATGGCCCGTGCGATGCACGAAGTATTCGCCGTAGCCGCGGCTGGCGATATACCCGCGCGCCGCGTCGTCCACCTCGAAGCCGCGCAAGTCATGGCCGGCCGCGACCGTGTCCTTAACCCTTGCGATGGCCGCGTCGCGCGCACCGCTCACCACGCCGTACACCTTCAGCATTTCGTCGCTGGGGTGGTCGCCGCAGAAGCCGGTCCAGGTAATGTCGTAGTAGACCGCGCCAGGCTGGTCGAGCTTGGCCCACATATCGAGCAGCACCAGGTCGCCGCTGCGAATCGCGGAAGTGATCTTGGCGGTCGGCTCGTAGTGCGGATTCGCGGCGTTGGCGTTGACGCCCACGATAGGGCCATCCTCAGCGAACAGGCCGGCTTTGGCGAAGCCATCGCGCACGAACTGCGCGACCGCGAATTCTTGCGTCACGCCGCCGCCGCGGGTGATTTCGCGGACCATCTCGAAAGCCTGGGCGCGCACGCGGTCCACGCGGCGGCCCGCCTCCAGGTGCGATTCAAGCGCCTCGGCGCTCCAGCGCGCTTCGAAATGCTGGATCAGCTCGGCTGAGCTGACCACATCCACACCGAGGCTGCGCACCAGCTCTACAGTGCCTGCGTCCACCATGGCGACATACGGAATCGCGCACATCGGCGAATATTGCATGGCCACGCGCCGCGCGTCGCCCACCAGCGCGCGCAGCCCGCCGGTCTGCTCACTCCAGATCGAGTAACGGATCTTGTCACCCGGCAGCGAATCCAACCGGCCCGATTCGATGCGATGCACCAGGCCGCGCGGCTCGCCCGCCGCCGGAATCCAGTAATACCAACGCCGCGTGACGTGCGACGCGGGCTGAAAGCCCAGGACACGATATGCCAGCGGATCGCGCTTGTGATGGTCGAAGAACAACCATCCGTCCAGCTTCTGCTTTTGCAATTCTTCCTGAATGGCCGCGATGTTCATTTTTCAAAAGGCTCCAGATTGGCGCGGGTGGGCGGCGCCGTCGCCAGGCTGACCACGATCAGCGCCAGCACGGAAACGCCCAGCGCGGGATAGACGGCGTCCAGCCATTGTATGTCCAGAATTTGCCAGGCCACCGTGATGACGGTTCCCAAAACGATGGAGCTGATGGCGCCCGCCTTATTGGCCCGCTTCCAAAAGAATACCGCCATCACGGAAGGCGTGACGGCCGCGCCGTACACCGTGTAAGCGTAGAGGGCGGCTTTCAGGATCGACTTGAAGTAGGCGGCCTGCAGCAGCGCGAACGCGCCCAGGGCGATCACCAGCACCCGCGATACAATGAGCGTGCGGCGCTCGCTAGCGCGCGGATCGATGAAGCGCTTGTAGACATCGTGAATCAGGTTGCTGGCGGGGGAGAACAGGTAATTGTTGGCGGTGGAAATCACTTTGGCGAAGACGCCGCCGAGCAGGATCGCGCCTACGACTTCAGGCAAACGCATGCGCGCGGTGAGCGGGATGATCTCGCGCGGGCGGTCCGTATGCAGCGTGGAGCTGCCGAGCACGGCGATGGTGATGATGACGGTTTCGAGGACCACGGTACCGGCGATCCATCCGAAGACGGCCCAGCGGGCGTCGCGTTCCGAACGCGCGGAGAAGAATTTCTGATACATGCCTTGATTGCCGATTAGCAGCAGCAGGGTGGGCAGCAGATAGCCGAGGCAGTGTACCCAGCCGAGTGGCCCGAAGACGGTGAAGTGATCGGCGGGCAAGGCGGCATGCACGGCTGGCCATCCGCCGGTGCGCGCGAGCAGCAGCGGCAGCGAGCTCAGGGCGATGATGGTGATCAGCAGGCCGATGATCAGGTCCAGGTAGGCGACCGACGCCATGCCCGCCAGCGCGGTGAACGTGATCACGAAGGCGGCGATGATGTCCATGCCGGTTTTTTGATCGAGCGAGGGGAAGATCAGGTGGAGGATGTCGCCGCCGCCTATGAACTGGTAGCAGGTGATGACTGTGTAGGAAATCACGATGGCGATAGTGGCCAGCACGCGGGCAGCGGTGTTGTAGCGGGTTTCGAGGAGGTCGGGCACGGTGAACTGCGCGAAGCGGCGCGCGCGGCCGGCGATGACCGCGATCAGGACCAATCCGAACCAGCCGCCGGCGGGTTGCCAGAGCGCCGAGAAGCCGTTGCGGTACGCGTTTTCGGCGCCCGCGAAGAGGCTGCCCGCGCCGATCCAGGAGGAAAGCAGGGTGAAGACCAGCACGGGCCAAGTGAGCTGGCGCCCGGCCACCAGGAAATCGGCCTGGTTCTTGACTGTGCGTGAGCGCACCACGGCGGTTCCCAGCAGCACCGCGACAATTATCGACAAGACTACGACGTAGATCATGGCGTTAGCGGGTGTTCAGCAAGGAGATCAGCCGGCTTTCCAGCCGCTCTTGCGAAGCTCCGTCTATTTCCACTATTTTGGTCCGGTTTGACAAGCCTAACACGATCCGCACGCGCGATTGGGGCACTCCTGCGAGGTCGGCGACGAAACGGATGCAGGCTTCGTTGGCTTTGCCATCCACGGGCGGCGCCGCCAGATCCAGCTTCCAGGCGTCGCCAATCCGGCCGGTGACGCGCGTGCGCCGGGCGCGCGGATGCACCTTCACCGTGACGCGCGCCATGCGATCTCCGCGCGCAGATTCGCCACGCCGGCCGCCATACGCGTATCCACCACTTCGAACGGGATCACGTCATCCAGCCAGTCGTGGCTGGAGCCGTCGGGGCTTTGGGTGGCCACGGTGAGCGTGTACTGCTGCGGAGTGAGCCAGCACGCGAAGTTGAAATCCACCTCCAACTCGTCGCCGGGCTGGTAACTGCCCAGATGCTTTTTCTCGATGCGCGTATTGGTGCCGTACACATCCATGCCGATACGGTTGCGGATGAGGATGCCCACCATGGGATCGCAGGCCGGATGATGAAAACGGGTGCGCACGCGCACGGTGACGGTCTCGCCGCCGGCCACGGACGTTACGGGCTGGCCGTTGGCGTTGAGCAGGTCCACTCCCAGGATTTCGCCGACTCCATCGCCGTGCCGGTAACTGGCCCCAAACCGCTGCTGCTTCTCCTGCCGCGCCTGCTGCTTTTCGAGCACCAGGCCGATGTAGCGGTTGATCACATCGCTGGGCGCGCCTTGCGCCTCCAGGCGGCCATTGAGCAGCAGAATGGCGCGGTTCGAAAGCTGCTTGACCAGGCCCAGATCGTGCGAGACAAACAACACGGTGATCTTGCGCTTGCGAAGCTCCTCAAACTTGCGCACGCAGCGATTGGCGAAGACCGCGTCACCCACGGCCAGGGCTTCGTCGACAATCAGGATTTCGGGGTCCACGTGGATGGCGGTAGCGAAGGCCAGGCGCACGTACATGCCGCTGGAATATTCTTTGACGGGGCGCGCGATGAACTCGCCGATCTCCGCGAAGGCCTCGATGGAGGGCATGGCGCTCTCGATTTCGGCGCGGCTCAGGCCCATGATTTCACCGTTGAGAAAGACATTTTCCCGGCCGCTGAATTCGGGGTTGAAGCCCGCGCCAAGTTCGAGCAGAGCCGCGATGCGACCGCGCGTCACGACGCGCCCCTTGGTGGGCTGCAAGATGCCGGCCACGATTTGCAGCAGCGTGCTTTTGCCGGAGCCGTTCGGCCCTACCAGGGCCAGTGTCTCGCCTTTTTCCACCTGGAAGCCGATATCTCGCAGCGCCCAGAAGTCGGTGTGGAACTTGCGCTTGGTGAAGGGGAGCGCTTCGCGCAAGCGGTCGGCGGGACGGCGATAGAGCTTGTAGAGCTTCGATACGTTCTGGAGCAAAACCACAATCCTTTATTCTGACACGGCGGCCTTTCGCGGCGGGTAAGGAATCGTCGATATTGCAAAGATGGACAGTATAGCGGCGCGCACCGTAACCAACAAGGGACAGACCACCATCCCGAAAGCGATACGCGATCGCTTGCGGTACAAGTGCTCTTGCGACCTCGCAACCGGGACTTCATTCGCTAAAGAGCATTATTCGCAGCAGGACGATGCCAGACAAGCCGCCGTGGCCAAGAAGCCGATGGAGCGGTCAACCAGTGCAGGCCGGCCGCTGTTCATCCCTCTCGTCGTGTTGTGTGAGTTGGTCTGGGACCTGTCAAGGAGCCACAGGCAGGCAAAGGCCGAGATCGTCCGCCTGCTGGAGTACCTTTTGGAGGCGAAGCTGTTCCAAGTCGACCCTGAGTCGTTGGTGCGCCGCGACGTCCCGCGAGACGTTAGCGGGGTGTCTAGACTGCATCAGTTCGAGGTGGCTTGAAGGGCGCCGCGGGGTTCACGCAGTTGCGCTGATCGGCGCGCGAAACTATGGCGCAGCATAGTCCCGGTTCCGGGCGGCTTCGTCCCGGGCTATCGACCCGCGCAGCCGGTCATAAGCGGAAAGAAGCAACGATCTGGCGATGGGTTCCGGGCAATCCAGTACACTCGCAATTTGCCAGGAATCCATCTGATGATATTTGTGCATGAGCACCGCGGCCCTCTGCCTGCCAGGCATGCACGCCACCGCACGGCTGGGCCCTTCAAAGACATCGGCTAACGCTGCGGGAGCGGGGTGGCTCTGCCGATTTGCCAGCTCCTTCAACACCAGATCGGTGGCCACGCGAAGCAACCGGGTGGCTGGCTGCGCTGTGGGGCCAGATCCCTCGCCGTCAGAGCGATATATCCGGAGGAACGCCTCGACGGCGAGTTCTTCGGCAACCGTCTGGTCCTGCACCATACGGTACAGAAAATGGATTACCGCCGCACGGTGCGTCCGCAACAACATGGTGAGCGCCGCCCGGTCCCGGCTGGCGCCAAGGTGCGGCGGCCGCCCGCCGCGGCAACCCGGAAAGTGGTCGATCTCTAACAGCCTATAGCGCGGGTGTCGCCGCAGCCTTGCAATCCGCCCGAACATGTTCTCTCGTCGAGTTTCCAGACGCGACTTGACAGGGCAATCCTCGTGCCACGACAGACTTTCCCGGAGAGTACCGCGATGACACCCGGATTGCAGTCTATTGCAAGGCCGGTAGTCAGAATTTGGCAAGGCATCGTATGCAGAATGTTGCCCGTAGTGCAGCAAATGCATTGGCGGCCCGACTACGAGATGTGATGCTTCGGACGGATCGTCGAACCAATCCTGCCGGGAATCCGGGAGCGCAACCGCGCTTTATGCATTCCCCGGCAAGGTGAAATAGAATGTCGCACCTTTGCCCAGTTCGGATTCAACCCATATACGGCCTTCATGGCGGCTCGCAATCTTACGGCAAATGGCCAGCCCCATGCCGCTTCCGGAGCTTCTATCGCGCGGCTGCAGGCACCTGAAAATACCGAAGACCTTCTCCGCATACTGGGGATCGATGCCGATTCCATTGTCTCTTACCGAGAAGCGCCACTCTCCGCCCGCGTCTTCCGCGGCGATGTGTATGCGGGGGGCTTCCGGACTCCTGTATTTGATCGAGTTGACCAGCAGATTCTGAAACAGCCGGGTCAACTGGACCGCATCTCCAGTGACCGCCGGCAGCGGTCCCCGGGTAACCAGCGCACCGCTCTCCTCGATCAACGATCGAAGGTTGCGGATGGCGTCGTCCAAAACCGCTTCGCAAGATATTCTGGTGAAGAAATCGGCGCCCCGGGCTTCAATCTGTGAGAAGTCCAGCAAGTCGTGGATCAGCCTCTCCATGCGCTCCGCACTCTCCACGATGAAGCTGATGAACTGATCCGCATCTCCCTGAAGTCGCCCCGTGTATCGCTTTGCCAGGAGTTGGGCGTAGATCGAGACAGTGCGCAACGGCTCCTGCAGGTCGTGGCTGGCGACGTACGCAAATTGCTGCAGCTCCTCGTTGGAACGTAACAGGGCTTCCGTTCGCTCGAGGACGCGCTCTTCCAAATTCGCATTGAGCTGGTGAATCTGCTCCTCTGTCCGCTTGCGTTCGCTGATGTCGCGTATGGCGCTGGTAATCACGACTCCTTCATCGGTGTGCAAAGGACTGAAGGTGATCTCGACCGGAAACGGCGCGCGGTTTTCCGGGAAAGCCAACAACTCCACTCCCGGTTCGGCGAGTTGCATCGGCGCGCTAAAATCTTCATCCCATGCCGCCGGCAAACGGAACCCCCAACCGTGAACCAAAGTTCTAATGTCCTTGGATATTAGTTTGTCGCGCCCGCAGTTGAAGAGCACCTCGGTTCGCGAATTGACCATCACGATTTCTCCGTTGGCACGGCACATGACCATCGCGTCGGGCGCCGCTTCCAGCAACGAACGGAATCGCCGTTCGGCCTTTTGCAGTACTTCGGATTGTTTCCGCAGTTCATCCGCTTGTTCCTTCAACTTGGCGTTTCCGCGGCTGAGTTCCACGAAGACCGCAACCTTGGAACGAAGCACTTCGGGCACGATGGGCTTGAACAGAAAATCGACGGCGCCGAGGTCATAACCGCGGAACAGGTGTTCTTCGTTTCTATATCCGGTCAGAAACAGGATCGGGATCTCGCGCGATCGCGGGCGGCTTCGGATCAGCTCGGCGGTCTCGAACCCGTCCATATCGGGCATTCTGACGTCCAATAATATGGCCGCAAAATCATCGTTCAAGACGTGCCGGAGCGCTTCCCTCCCGGAATTCGCCAGCACCAGTTCCTGGCCCAGACCGCTAAGCGTAGCCTCCAGGGAAACCAGGTTTTCCGGCGTATCGTCGACCAAAAGGATCTTCATCCGTCGATCGACGGCTGGTTCCCGGGCGGTTTCCACTGCATTGCCTGCGGACATAACCCAATTATCCGGCGACCGACATAGCTGCCGGCAATAGGTCGTGCGCCCGCACCAGCCAGACGCGCAAAACCGAAAACAACTGTTCCAGATCCACGGGTTTGGTGATGTAATCCGTGGCGCCGGCATCGATGCACTTGGCGCGATCCCCTTTCATAGCCTTGGCGGTCACAGCCACGATCGGGATCGAACGGAATTCCGGGATTTGGCGGATAGCCTGCATCGTTTCATAGCCATCCATCTCGGGCATCATAATGTCCATCAGAACGCCATCGATACCCGGCGTTTTGAGTAACATCTCTATGCCCGTGCGGCCGTTTTCCGCGTGCACGACCTGCAGACCGTGCTGCTCGAGGACCGTGGAGAGCGCGAAGATATTGCGCACGTCGTCGTCCACCACCAGAACTTTCTTGCCGGCGAGTACGGAACCGCTTTGGCGCAACGCCTTCAGGGTTTCGCGCTGCCATTCGGAGAGATCCGTTTCGGCCCGATGCAGTAACAGCACGGTTTCCTCCAAGAGGCGTTCCTGCGATTCCGCGTATCTTACTACATTATGCCGGGTGAGGCGTTTGATGGCCTCTTCGGCCTCGCCGCCGAGCCTCTTCGGACCGCACACCACCAACGGGGGCATGGGGCTGATTTCCGCCTGGATCTCTTCCACCAATTGGACCGCCGGTATGTCGGATATGCGCAGATCGAGCGCGATGGCATCCAGGTATTGCTGTCTTACCACAGCCAATGCTTCGCCGCCAGAGCCCACCGCGATGGCCTCGACATCGCTCCCGCCCAAGACTTCCCGCCAGTCGGTTCGGCGGAATTCGTCCGGCGCGACGATCAGCAGCTTCTTAGCGCGCCGCTCCAGAGAATGATGAATGGTGTTGAAAGCGATGTTCAGATTGTCTTTGGTGACCGATTTTTCGAGGTACGTCATCGCACCAAGAGCCAGGCCACGCCGCCGGTTTTCATCGCCGGTAATCACGTGCACCGGGATATGGCGGGTCGCCGGATCGTGCTTCAGCCGGTCGAGAATCGTCCAGCCGGCCACATCGGGTAGGGTGATGTCCAAGGTAATTGCGCCGGGGACGAACTCACGCGCGAGCGCCAGCGCCGTACCGCCACGAAGGGCGACCAGCACCCGGATGCCGCGCTCGTGCGCCATGTCCACTAAAATACGCGCAAAGGTAACGTCGTCCTCGACGATCAACAGCACGGGTTCGCCGGGGCGAATCAGGTTCCGGTCGTCGTCGATTTCAATGTCATGCACCACGGCAACTGGCGCCGCGGACGGAGCCGGCAGAATGATATCCAGCGTGTCGGCATCGGCCACGCTCACGCCATCCACGGCCGGCTGCGCAGTGCGGCTGTCGACGTTCTGTGCCGGGCGTATCTCAGCCTTAACCGGGGACACCTGGGCCACATAGGTTTGCGGCAGATACAACGTGAACGTGCTGCCCACGCCGGGGGCGCTCTGCAGCCGGATCTCGCCACCCAGCAAGCGGGTGAGTTCGCGGCTGATCGACAGGCCCAGTCCGGTGCCGCCGTACTTCCGGCTAGTGGTGCCATCCGCCTGCTGGAAGGCTTCGAAGATGATGCGCTGTTTCTCTTGCGGGATGCCGATACCGGTGTCGGTAACGGAAAACGCGACAACGGATTTGACCCGATTCAGCACCGGGTGATTCGGGCTCCAACCGGAGCTGGCCCGTTCCACACGCAATCGCACGGTCCCATGCTCCGTGAATTTCAGCGCGTTCGATAGCAGGTTCTTCAGTACCTGCTGCAGCCGCTTGGCGTCGGTAATGATGGTATCCGCCGGCAAGCTCTCTTCCAGTTCGATCGAGAAATCCAATCCTTTTCCGTCCGCGACATGGCGGAACGTGCGCAAGCAGAAATCGCGCACTTCGCTGTAGCGGACGCTGCCGACTTCCACATCCATTTTCCCGGATTCGATCTTGCTCAAATCCAGAATATCGTTGATCAGGGCCAACAGATCCGTGCCCGACGAGTGGATGGTTTCCGCATACTTAACCTGCTTCGAGGTCAAGGTGCTGTCGGTATTCTCGGCCAGCATTTGAGCCAGGATCAACAAGTTATTCAGCGGCGTGCGCAGTTCATGACTCATGTTGGCCAGGAATTCGCTCTTGTATTTCGAAGTGAGCGACAACTGTTCGGCCTTCTCTTCGAGCGCCGCCTTGGCCTGCTCCACCTCGCGATTCTTGGTTTCCACTTCGTTCTTTTGCTCGGCCAGCAGGCTGGCCTTCTCCTCCAACTCGGCATTGGTCTTCTGAAGCTGCTCCGCCAACGCCTGGCTCTTGTTCAGCAGTTGTTCCGTGCGCATGGTGGCCGCGATGGTATTCAGCACGATGCCGATCGACTGGGTGAGCTGATCCAGAAAGGCCAGGTTCACATCCGTGAAATGGCGGAACGACGCGAGCTCGATCACCGCGCGGGTGTCGCCTTCAAACAAAACCGGCAGCACCACGATGCTGAGCGGCGTGGCTTCTCCCAGGCTGGAGCTGATTCTAATGTAGTCTTTGGGGACGTCGGTAACCAGAATGCGGCGCTTCTCCAGCGCACACTGGCCAGCCAGGCCCTGCCCCATGCGGAACTGCCTGGGGACATCGTCGTGGTCCCTAGAGGCGTACGCGGCTAGCAGCTTCAACGACTCCTGTTCTTCGTCCGTGATATAGAATGTCCCATGCTGGGCGCCCACCAGGGGAGTCAGCTCCGACAGGAGGAGTCTGGATACGGTCACCAAGTCGCGCTGGCCCTGCATCATGCCGGTGAATTTCGCGATATTGGTCTTGAGCCAGTCCTGATCCGTATTCTTGCGGGTGGTTTCGGCCAGGTTCACGATCATCTCATTGATGTTGTCCTTGAGGGCCGCCACTTCGCCCAGCGCTTCCACCGCGATTGAGCGGGTCAGATCGCCTTTGGTCACGGCGGTGGCGACATCGGCGATGGCGCGCACCTGCGTAGTCAGATTGGCGGCAAGCTGGTTGACGTTATCGGTAAGGTCGCGCCACAGGCCGGCCGCGCCCGGCACCAGAGCCTGACCGCCCAGTTTCCCTTCGATGCCGACTTCGCGCGCCACGTTGCTGACCTGGTCGGCGAAAACGGCCAGCGTGTCGATCATTTCGTTGATGGTGTCCGCGAGCGATGCGATCTCGCCCTTAGTCTCCAGCACCAGCTTGCGTTTCAGGTTCCCGTTGGCCACATCGGTTACGACCTTGGCGATGCCGCGCACCTGGGTGGTGAGGTTGGCGGCCATGGAGTTCACATTGTCAGTCAAATCTTTCCATGTTCCCGCCACCCCGCGCACTTCGGCTTGCCCTCCGAGCTTTCCTTCGGTACCCACCTCGCGCGCCACGCGCGTGACTTCCGAGGCGAAGCTGTTAAGCTGATCCACCATGGTGTTGATGGTGCTCTTTAGCTCGAAGATTTCGCCCTGCACATCCACGGTGATTTTCCGGCTCAAGTCTCCGTTGGCCACCGCGGTCGTGACTTGGGCGATGTTGCGGACCTGAGCGGTCAAGTTGCCCGCCATGGAATTCACGCTATCGGTCAAGTCTTTCCAGGTTCCGGCCACGCCGCGCACTACAGCCTGGCCGCCCAGTTTGCCTTCGGTACCCACTTCGCGCGCCACGCGAGTGACTTCCGCGGCGAAGGAGCTAAGCTGATCCACCATGGTGTTCACGGTGTTCTTGACTTCCAGGATCTCGCCGCGCACATCCACGGTGATTTTACGCGAGAGGTCTCCTTTCGCGACGGCCGTCGTAACCTCCGCGATGTTGCGGACCTGGGTGGTCAGGTTCGCCGCCATGGAGTTTACGCTGTCGGTCAGATCCTTCCAGGTGCCGGCCACGCCGCGCACATCGGCCTGGCCGCCCAGTTTGCCTTCGGTACCGACCTCGCGGGCCACGCGTGTTACTTCGGAGGCGAAGGAACTAAGCTGATCCACCATGGTATTGATGGTGTTCTTCAGCTCCAGAATCTCCCCGCGGGCATCCACTGTAATCTTAGTCGTTAAATTACCCTTGGCCACCGCGGTGGTGACGCCGGCGATGTTACGCACCTGGTTGGTGAGGTTGCTGGCCATGGAGTTAACCGAGTCAGTCAAGTCCTTCCAGGTACCGGCTACACCGCGCACGTCGGCTTGGCCGCCCAGTTTGCCTTCAGTGCCGACCTCGCGCGCCACGCGGGTCACTTCGCCCGCGAAAGCATTAAGCTGGTCCACCATGGTGTTGATGGTGTTCTTCAGCTCCAGAATTTCGCCGCGCACATCCACCGTGATCTTGCGGCTCAGATCGCCCTTGGCCACGGCCGTAGTCACTTCGGCAATGTTTCGGACCTGGTTAGTCAGATTGCTGGCCATGGAGTTAACCGAGTCAGTCAGATCTTTCCACGTTCCGGCCACGCCCTTCACATCGGCCTGACCGCCCAGCTTACCTTCCGTGCCGACCTCGCGGGCCACGCGCGTCACTTCGCCGGCGAAGGCGTTAAGCTGATCGACCATGGTGTTGATAGTGTTCTTCAGTTCCAGAATCTCGCCGCGCACATCCACGGTGATCTTGCGGCTGAGGTCGCCCTTTGCCACGGCGGTGGTCACCTCGGCGATGTTGCGCACCTGGGCGGTCAGGTTGCCCGCCATGGAGTTCACGCTGTCAGTCAGATCCTTCCAGGTTCCGCCCACGCCCTTCACATCGGCCTGGCCGCCGAGTTTGCCTTCGGTGCCGACTTCGCGCGCCACACGGGTCACTTCCCCGGCGAAGGCGTTGAGCTGATCCACCATGGTGTTGATGGTGTTCTTCAACTCCAGAATCTCGCCGCGCACGTCCACGGTAATTTTGCGGGATAGGTCGCCGGTGGCTACCGCGGTGGTAACTTCCGCGATATTGCGCACCTGAGCTGTGAGGTTTCCGGCCATGGAGTTGACCGAGTCGGTCAGATCTTTCCATGTGCCTGCCACGCCCTTCACTTCAGCCTGGCCGCCCAGCTTGCCTTCCGTACCGACTTCGCGGGCGACGCGCGTCACTTCTGAAGCGAAGGCATTCAACTGGTCCACCATGGTGTTGATGGTGTTCTTCAATTCCAGAATCTCTCCGCGCACGTCCACGGTAATCTTGCGCGAGAGATCGCCATTGGCCACGGCGGTAGTCACTTCCGCGATGTTACGGACCTGGGCGGTGAGGTTGCCCGCCATGGAGTTCACACTGTCGGTCAAATCCTTCCACACGCCGCCCACGCCCTTGACTTCGGCCTGGCCTCCGAGTTCGCCTTCGGTTCCTACCTCGCGCGCCACGCGAGTCACTTCGGACGCGAACGCGTTCAACTGGTCGACCATGGTGTTCACGGTATCCTTCACTTCCAGGATCTCGCCGCGCACATCCACCGTGATTTTGCGTGAAAGGTCTCCCCTCGCCACGGCGGTAGTTACTTCCGCGATGTTGCGGACCTGTGTGGTCAGGTTCGCGGCCATGGAGTTCACGCTGTCGGTCAGATCCTTCCAGGTTCCGCCGACGCCCTTCACATCCGCCTGGCCGCCCAGTTTGCCTTCCGTGCCCACTTCGCGCGCCACGCGGGTGACCTCTCCGGCGAAAGCGTTCAGCTGATCTACCATCGTATTGATGGTGTTCTTCAATTCCAGAATCTCGCCCCGTACATCCACGGTGATCTTGCGGCTCAGATCGCCCTTGGCCACGGCCGTGGTCACCTCGGCGATGTTGCGCACCTGCGCCGTCAGGTTGCCCGCCATGGAGTTCACGCTGTCCGTCAGATCTTTCCAGGTGCCGGCCACGCCGCGCACATCGGCCTGTCCTCCCAGCTTGCCTTCGGTGCCCACCTCGCGCGCTACGCGCGTGACCTCCGATGCGAAGGAACTGAGCTGGTCCACCATCGTGTTGATGGTGTTCTTCAATTCCAAAATCTCGCCGCGCACGTCTACCGTGATCTTGCGGGACAAGTTCCCGGTGGCTACCGCGGTGGTGACTTCCGCGATGTTGCGCACCTGGGCCGTCAGATTGCCGGCCATGGAGTTGACCGAATCGGTGAGATCCTTCCAGGTGCCGGCTACGCCTTTCACTTCAGCCTGGCCGCCCAGCTTGCCTTCCGTGCCCACTTCGCGCGCGACGCGGGTCACTTCGGAAGCGAATGCGTTCAACTGATCCACCATGGTGTTGATGGTGTTCTTCAATTCCAGAATCTCGCCGCGCACATCCACCGTGATCTTGCGCGACAGATCGCCGTTGGCCACGGCGGTGGTCACCTCCGCGATGTTGCGGACTTGGGCGGTGAGGTTGCCCGCCATGGAGTTCACGCTATCGGTCAAATCCTTCCATACGCCGCCCACGCCCTTGACTTCGGCCTGGCCGCCGAGTTCACCTTCCGTACCCACTTCGCGCGCTACGCGAGTCACTTCCGATGCGAATGCGTTCAACTGATCCACCATCGTGTTGATGGTATTTTTCAACTCGAGAATTTCGCCCTTGACATCCACCGTGATCTTGCGGGAAAGGTCGCCATTGGCGACGGCCGTGGTCACTTCGGCGATGTTGCGGACCTGCGCCGTCAGGTTGCCGGCCATGGAGTTGACGTTATCCGTCAGATCCTTCCAAACCCCGCCCACGCCCTGCACCACGGCCTGGCCGCCGAGTTTGCCTTCCGTGCCTACTTCGCGCGCCACACGGGTCACCTCGGAAGCAAAAGAATTCAACTGCGCGACCATGGTATTCACCACGCGCGCGGTGTGCAGGAACTCGCCTTTGAGCGAGCGGCCGTCGACCTCCAGAGCCATCGTCTGCGAGAGATCGCCCTTGGCCACGGCGCCGATCACGCGGGCGACTTCAGTGGACGGCTGGACCAGATCTCCAATCAGGCCATTCACCGAGTCGAGACACTCCGCCCAGCCACCGAAAGCCGATCCCAGGCTGGCGCGCTGGCTGATTTTGCCTTCCTTGCCCACCGCCCGGCTGATGCGAGCGAATTCGCTGGCCATGCGCTCGTTCAGCTTAAAGATGTCGTTCAGGGTGTCGGCAATTTTGCCGGCGACGCCGTCCAGGTTGACTGGCAGGCGAACCGAAAAGTCGCCGTCCTTGAACGCAATCAAGGTCTTCAACAAAGTGCTCGTGTCGAGCGCATCGGTTACCATTTCAGACTCCATCGGAGACTCCTTTTTATCCGTCGGCCCTAATGCCGATCGGCAATCAAGCCGCGGGTTTCGTTTTCCTCTGTTCCAGCAAATCCTTAAATATCGCTCCCAGAGCGAGAAACTGCTCCAAACAGGAGGGTTTCCGTAGATAGCAGGCGGCGCCAAACTCGCTGGCAGCCAACCGGTCGCGCGGTGAATCGGATGACGTCAGAACCACCACAGGAACGTGGGCTAACTCAGTAGTTCCCTGTAGGCGTTGCAGAATCTCGGTACCATCGTGCCGTGGCAGGTTCAGGTCCAGGATGATCAGGCCCAGGCGTTGGGCGTCCGTCATGCCCGGCTCGGACGAAATCATCCGCAAGACCTCCGCTCCGTCCGTAATGATTCGCATCGGGCAGTCCACACCATGCTCCCGGAGAGCCTCCCGGATCAGGTAGACATCCGCGGGATTATCTTCAGCCAGCAGAATCTCAGCCATCGTTTCATCACCTGGTGACATGATCGCCTCCTCTTTCCGGCCGGGACGGCTGGCGGGCGCGGAACCGTACAAATCTTGCATTGTGGGGCAGTGCAAGTTTTGTATCGTGCCTCCCATTTCAGTGCTCCCGGCGCTACCCGATTTTACGTGCCTAGCTGGTTTCCAGGTGTTTTTTGTTACACCTGCGAAACGTACTGTAATGTGCAGAACCTCCGCCGGATGCATGTTTGCGGCCATTCCGGCCCGGCCGCGTGTGGCCGTGGACCCCGTCGAATCCGCGACTTGGCCAAAAATCGCATTTCGCCGGGGGCAAGCCGCCAGGGCGTACGATTGGCTCCTCGCTTGCTTTCGAGCCAAGACGATGCAAAGCGACGGGCCCGTTCGAGTACTGATCATTGATGACAACCGTGTGGACCGTCGTCTGTACAAGCAATGCCTTCAAGAATCGCCTGTATGGCAATTCGAATTCGCCGAGGCGGACAACGCCACGGTCGGAATCGAGATGGCGCAGGCTTGGCGGCCGGACTGCACATTGTTGGACTTCAATCTTCCGGATATGGATGGGCTCGAAGTTCTAAGCCGTCTGGCAGGCGATCTCCATCGGTTGCCCAGCGCGACCGTCATGCTGACTGCATACGGCGGCGAGGGATTGGCGGTCAAGGCCATGAAAGCGGGGGCTTCGGACTATTTACCGAAGGGACAATTGTCCGCCGAGGCTCTACCGCACGCCGTCATGAACGCCGTTGAGCGCTTCCGGATGCAGCAGCGGATCGAGCAACAACAGTCCGCGCTGGCGATGAGCGAGCGGCGTTACCAGATCCTGATCGAGGCCATCCCGCAAATGGTCTGGAGCGCCAGCGCGAAAGGCCAAGTGGAGTATGCCAACCGCCGCTGGTCCGAGTACACCGGCCTCAGCGTGGAGGAAGCCGCGCATTTGGGATGGGATCGCCTCCTCCATCCGGAAGATTGCGAGCGGACCTGGAACGTCTGGAACCGGGCGGCGGAATCCGGCGCCACTTTTGAAATCGAACACCGGCTGAAGAGGGCTTCCGACGGTAGTCATCGCTGGCACCTGGTGCGCGCCGTCCCTCTGCTGACCAGCCAAGGCGAAATTACGAACTGGCTGGGCACCTGTACCGAGATCGAGGATCAGAAGCGGGCCGAGAATGCCACCCGCGAGGAACAGAAACTCAAAGGGATCGGCCGCCTGGCTGGCGGAGTCGCTCACGACTTCAATAATCTTCTGGTGTGCATTCTGGGTGGCGCCAGTTGTGCGATGCAGAGCTTACCGGCATCACATCCAGCCCAGGAAATGCTGCAGGAGGTGATCCAGGCCGGCGAGCGACTGGCCGAACTCACTCGCAGAATGCTGGCTTACGCGGGTAAAGCCACTTTCCTGGTCCAGCCGACCGACGTCGACCGACTCGTCCAAGAGGCGTGCGAGAGCGTTCGAGCCTCAATTCCCGAGACCATTCGCCTCGAAATCCGGAGCGCTCCAGAGGCACCGCGCGTCAGGACCGATTCGACGCACATGCGGCAGGCAATCGTGGATTTGGTGTTGAATGCCGTGGAGGCAATCGGAGAAGGCTCCTTGGGCCGGATATCGGTACGCACCGCCGTGGTTGAGATCGGCGAGGAATCCATCCGAACATGCGGATTCGGACCGCCGGCGGCCGCAGGCACGTACGTGGCAGTGGAAGTGCGAGATACGGGGTGCGGCATGGATGGGGAAACCCGGAGCAAGATCTTCGATCCCTTCTTTACCACCAAGTTTATGGGAAGAGGTCTGGGCTTAGCGGCAGTTCATGGCTTTATGCGGAGTACGGGAGGCGGCGTTGAGGTAGAAAGTGCGCCCGGGGAAGGAACCAGTTTCCGTGTACTGCTTCCGGTTGAGGCTGCGGGAAGCGCCCCGCAGCTTGGGTGAGGTTGACGCCTCCTTGGCATGTCCGCACAATTCAAAGCTTCGGCCAGCGACAGATATCGCGAAGATTGTTGCGTGCGCTTCAACCACGATTCCTTGCACGATCTGATTAGCCCGGTGAACCAGATCGGCACGATTGCCGAGCTTATGCTCAACAGATACCGGGGCGCGCTGGATGACGAGGCCGAAACCCTATTCGGTTTTATTCAAGACTCGGTGGGACGTCTGCAAAACCTGGTCGGGGGATTGAGTACATATATGCGGGTGGCCGGTCCACCAGGTTCTTTCCGCCTTTGCGATGCCAACGCGCTGCTGATGGGAGCCCAAGCGTCGATGCAGCCCCAGATCGACCAAAACGGCGCGGTGGTGACTCACGATCCCCTTCCGGAATTGTATTGCGATCCAATGCAGATCGGCTACGTGTTTGCGAGCCTGATGGAGAACTCGATCAAGTTCCGGTGCGAGCAGCATCGGCCCGAGATCCACTTCTCTACGATCGCGGAAGGAAACACGTGGATATTCTCCGTCCGGGACAACGGCGTGGGAATCGATCCCCGGCACTGGGATCGCATCTTCGGCTTATTTAAGCGTATCGACAACGAGGCATGTCCCGGAGCTGGTGTGGGGCTGGCCATCGCGCGGCAAATCGTCGAGTTGCACCGCGGCCGGATTTGGGTCGAGTCGCGACTTGGCCGCGGCGCTACGTTTTTCTTCAGCCTGCCGCAAGCAACGCATCACTGAACGGTCGGTATCCGTGTTGTAACGCCGGCTGGAAGCTGGGGGATGGTGAAGTAAAATGTCGATCCCTCGCCCGGCGCAGATTCCAGCCAGATGGTCCCGCCGTGGTTCTCCACCACGCGCCTGCATAGGGCCAAGCCTACGCCGTTGCCAGGATACTCGCTCCCGTGCAGCCTCTTGAACACGGTGAAGATGCGGTCCCAATACTGCGGATCGATGCCAATGCCGTTATCCCTGAATTCGAACCGCCAAAAACCACTCTGCTCGCCAGCCGAAATATAAATGCGCGGCGTCTCCGCGCGCCGGTACTTGATCGAATTGCCGATAAGATTGGCGAACAGGCGCACCAGGCTGGCCTGGTCCCCATGGATCGTAGGCAATGGATCGTGCGTGACGATAGCCCCCGACTCGCTGACGATCAGTTGCAGCTCAAATAGCGCCGCCGCCAGCACCGCCTCGGCCGACACCGGTTCAATCACGCGGGTGGGTGCTCCCGCGGACGAAAAATTCAGCACATCCTGCACGAAGGATTGCATGCGGGTTGCCGCCGAAACGGTAATCGCGATGTAGTCGTCCGCCTGCCGGTCCAGCTTCCCGGCGTATCGCTTCGCCAGAAGCTGTGTATAGGCCGCGACCATTCGCAATGGCTCGTTCAACTCGTGCGACACCATATAGGCAAATTGCTGCAGTTCGTCGTTCGAGCGGCGCAACGCCTCCTCCGCCTGGCGGGCCCGCAGCAGCGCGTGTATCGTAGCTACAAGAACGGCTGGTTCGATGGGCTCCGTCAGATAGCTGTCCGCGCCGCCGTTCAAGCCTTCCACCATATTACTGGGGGAGATGCTCGAAGCCGTCAAATGCAAGACGACAATACCCGACGTCACCGGATTGTTCTTGAGGCGCCGGCAGACTTCCATGCCGTTCATATCGGGTAGGTTGACGTCGAGCAAGACCAGTTCCGGCTTCAATTCGGACGCCAAGCGCAACGCCTCACGCCCGGTTGCGGCTTCTTTCACGTCGAAGCCGGCTTGGGCTAAAACCTTGGTCCGCGCATACCGCCCCGGATCGTAGTCGTCAACGTTGATAATTGTGTGCATCGCGGCCAGCGTCTGCTATTGTACCAGCGGCTGCTATGGAGTCAAGCACCTCGCGTACCGTGGCGAGGGCGTCCTCCCTCTCCAGGCGCTCCTTCGACATAACCGCCGCCGCGCCGTGAAGGCGTTCCCGGCCGGCAGCGTCCAGCCGCATCGATGTGTTGATGATGATTTTGATTCCGCTCGTCCGCGGATCGGACTGGAGGAGCCTGAATACTTCGAAGCCGCTCATCTCCAGCATTGCCAAATCCAGGAAGATGAGGCGTGGACACTCCGCGCGGGCCTTCGCCAGCCCATCCTCTCCGTTGGACGCTTCCGTAACCGAAACGTTCATGGCGCGCAGCAGGTGTTTCAGCAGATATCGATCGCGCTCGTTGTCGTCGATGATGAGGACACGATCGAGAGGTGTTTTCGGCGCCAAACGGGTCAATTCGCTGCGAAACCATTGTGGATCAACGGGCTTGGACATGTAACCGCCCGCGCCCAACTGATAGGCCTTGCGCGGATCGTCGAGCGTGGTTACAACCAGTACCGGTACCTCCTTCGTAGCGGGCGATTCCTTAAGCTTTGCCAGAAAACTCCAGCTATCCTCGCCGCGTAGCATTATATCGAGAACGATCACGGCCGGTTTGAAGACCGCCAGCTTCCGATGCGCCTCCGCAACGGTGGCGGCCCGCACGATCTGAAAATCCGAGTCCTTGAGCCATTTGCCGTAGAGCAGGACCGCTTCGTCGCTGTTTTCGACAACCAGGACGGGCCGCATCCCCGGTTGCAGGTTCATCTGCGCGGCCTCCCCTGTTTCCGGATCCTTCCGATACGCAGCGGGAAGCACCACTGAGAACGTCGATCCGGCCCCCAGTCCGCTGGTCAATTGCACTTCGCCGCCAAGCAAATGGGCTAGTTTGCGGGATAGGGGCAGCCCCAGGCCGGTCCCTTTCACGCGCTTCTGAATCGGATTCTCTACCTGGGCAAAGTCCTGGAAAATTCTTTCCTGGTCCTCCGGTGCGATACCGATCCCGGTGTCGGCGACGGAAAACTTCACGTGATCTCCGTCCACGACCGCCGCCGATACGCGGACCTCTCCGCGTTCGGTGAACTTCAATGCGTTTGAAATAAAATTGCGCAGGATCTGAGAAATCTTGCCTTCGTCGGAGTATAACGGCGGCAATCCTACGGTCGATTCAAAAACGAGATTGACCGACTGGTTCAAGAACAGCGGCCGAAGCATGCCGCGAAGAGCGCCGAAGAGGTCTGCAACCTCAAATTCAACCGGCTTGACCTCCACTTTGCCAGCCTCGACTTTGGCCAGGTCCAGCAGATCGTTCACCAGTTCGTAGAGGTCCTCGGCGGCCCTCCTCACATAGCCCACCTGTTGGTGTTGCTCCGCGTTCAACGGACCGTCCACTTCGTCGGCCAGGAGGCGCGTCAGCGCCACGATCGAGTTCAACGGAGATCGGAACTCGTGACTCATGTTCGACAGGAACTTCGATTTCAGATCGTCGGCGCGGCGCAGGTGATCGGCTTTTTCATCCAGCTCCGCATACAACGCGACCACGCCGCGATTCGTGTCCTGCAACTCGCGGTTCAAGTGGGTCAGCTCCTCCTGCCGCTTGCGGAGCTCGTCGAGCGTGCGCAGCAGTTCCTGGTTTTGAAGCTGGATTTCGGCGAATGGATCTTCCGGTTTCCCGGCGGCAACGGCCTCCGTGATGCGGGCGATCACGTCGCGCGTGCTCGCGCTGGTCCTTTGCGGCAAGCGCTTCCGCAGCAGGACGGTGGTACCGTGCCCGGGATCGGACCGGATTTCGAACTCGTCCATGAGGCGGCGGGCGCCGAGAATGCCCATTCCCATGCCCGTTGAGGATCGATAGCGGCCCTCCAAGATTCGGTCAAGGTCCCCGATGCCGGCGCCCGTATCGACGATGCGAATCGACAGAGCTTCGGGCATCGGGTCGCCTTCCATTGCGTATTCAACCTTGCCCCCGCCGGCGTAACGGAATGCGTTGCGAGCAATCTCCGAAACAGCAGTGGCGATACGGGTCTGGTCCTGCGCGTCGAATCCCGCGACGCGCGCGATCTGGCGCGCGCGTTGGCGGGCGGCGACGGCATCGTGTTCGTAGCGAATATTAAGAGTCAGGATCGGAACAGTCGTCACATGCCTGCCATTCATTGCACAACCTACCTGGCCACCACGATGGTAGCGTCGTCGTTGCCCCGCGAAAAGTCGCGATAGATCACACCCGCTACGATGGCCGGGTCGTGCGAGGCCAGACCAGGGTAGTCCGCCAGACTCCAATGCGTGCCGATACCGTCGGAATGCAGGACCAGCGTGGCGCCATCGGACCAAGGATACGTGAACGCTCGAATGTGGCGGGCCTCCATACCGGCCGTGCCGTTCGTTGAGATCATCCGCCGCGGCGGAGCGCCATCGATAAATATACTGGCGCTGATGTTCCCGAGCCCGCCGAAGTTTACAGTGCCGCGATCCGTATCGAGTTCGGCGATGGCTACAGCGGCCCCGCGAGTGGGCCGCAACGCGTCGTGGACGGCAGCTAGCATCTCGGTTACCGGAAGATCGGGATATTTATACAGCGTATCGACCGCCGCCGCCGCGGCGCGCGCCGCATCCGGTCCGTGCCCCAATCCATCCGCCAGCAAGAATGTGCGGCGTTCCTGGTTGCCCGTCATGCCCCAATGATCGCCACAGACTTCTTCTCCGGGCTTTGGCACTTGGACGGCGGCTATGTTTTCTGGCGCTAAGGTGGCTCGGCCTTCTACCGAAATACGCGCCAGGAGCGCCGTTCCGTGCCCCGGCCGCGAGTAAATCTCGGTATAGGACGAGAGACGGGTAATTGCGCCCAACCCGCTGCCGGACGTGCCCGTTGTGCTGTGCCCGTCCCGGAAGCACTCTTCCACGTCGGCGATTCCAGGTCCACGGTCGAGGACCAAGACTTCCAGCAGCGTTGGCTCACGGTCGCTATACCCGCGAGAATCCGTTGCCGGCCCAGGGGCCTGCCGAACGACGATCTGCCCGTTGTTGGCGTGTTTGAGCAGGTTGGTGCAGGCTTCGGTTACAATGATGGCCGCCCGTTCCGCGGCCTGCTCGCCGAAGTCAAGGTCTAGCGCGAGTTGCCGGGCGTTTCTGCGCGCCTCTGCAATCTGGCTCGATTCTTCAATGCGAGATACAAATGGCGGCACGCGCGTTATAGACCTTTCCATCTCAGGATAGTTACACGCGTACCGCAGCCCGGCTCAGATTCGATTTCGAACTCGTTGGAAAGCCGCTTAGCGCCCCCAAGACCCAAACCCATACCGGATCCACTGGTAAATCCGTCCCTGAGCGCCTGTGTGATGTCCGCAATCCCCGGGCCCTCGTCGATAAAGCTGACGCGCAGCCCAGCCCTGGAGCCGTTGCGGACCGTTTCTACGGTCGCGATCCCGCCACCTCCATAATCCAGAGTGTTGCGCGCCAATTCGCTGGTTGCGGTAACGATCTTCGTCTGGTCCACCAGGTTGAAACCTAGTTCGACCGCACACCGGCGGACCGCCTGCCGGACGCCGACGATGTCCTGGGAAGTCCGAATCTCGTGCGCCTCAGATTTCTGTGTTTCCATCGCAGTCCTGGAGGTCTCCGTTCGAACCGAGATGGATGCGCAGGGTCCGCATGCCTTTCTCTACGTCCAGTGCAGTGCGGATGCCTTTCATCGGCAAGCCTAGCTCGACCAGCGTGATCGCCACCGACGGCTGCATGCCCACCACGACGGTCTGGGCATCCAGCAGCCGCGCCATATTGGCAATATTGCTCAGCATGCGGCCGATGAACGAATCCACCATCTCGAGGGCGGAGATGTCGATCAGTACCCCGTGGGTATGCCATTTTACGATTTGTTGGGTCAGATCGTCTTGCAGCGCAAGGGCCAGCCGGTCGTGCATGTCCACCTGGATCGTGACCAGGAGGAACTCGCCCATTTTCAGGATCGGAATTCGTTCCACGCCGTCGTGTCTCCTAACTCGCGTTTCCGTTGGAATTCTTGACCCGCGTTACCGCATAGCCGGTGCGTTTCAGCGCGACGGCGAAAGCGTCGGCCAGCGTTGCCTTGGTGGTCACGTCTTCCAGGTTTACGCCCAGATGGATAATGGTCTGCGCGATCTGCGGACGGATTCCGCTAATGATGCAATCGGCCCCCATGAGACGCGCCGCCGCCACGGTTTTCAATAGATGCTGCGCGACTAAAGTGTCCACTGTGGGAACGCCCGTGATGTCGATCACCGCGATATCGGAGCGCGTTTGTACGATGGCCTCCAGCAGATTCTGCATCACGACCTGCGTCCGGGCGCTGTCCAGTGTGCCGATCAGCGGCAGAGCCAGGACGTTATCCCATAGGCGGACGACGGGCGTCGACAGTTCGAGAAGTTCCTGCTGCTGGCGCGCGATCACCTCTTCGCGGGTCTTCTGAAACGCCTCCATGGTGAGCAGGCCGAGCCGGTCGAGAAGGAGCGTGGCTTTCCAGATCGCGTCGGCCAGTTCCTGGGCATCGCTCGAATTCCGCCGCATTCGGCTGAACACCGCTTCTTTCAACGAGAAGATGAACATGGCGGTCTCGATAGGCGGGGAACCGGCTCGGGCGCGCGAAGCCGAGAACTGCGCGAGAAAGTCGCGGATACCGCTCCACTCGGATTTCGAGATGTCGTCGCCGTCGTTTTGGGCCGCCTCGCGGAGGGATGCCAGGAATTCGCGGCAATTTGTTGCTAGATGCTTTTCGTCGGCCGCGCTCATCCGACGGCCGGACGTCTTCGTCTGCAGAGCGATCCATTCGTTTAGCAGGTCTCCGTCGTCGTTGCGAAGCGTGTCGTTCAATAATTTTGCTGTTGCGGGCAATGTTGTCTCCCTGGTTGCACTTCATTGTAGTCGAAGCGCCGTTTTGGCGCACGAGCCGACAACCGGCTGCGAGAAGGCCAGATTCTTTATCGGCAAGTGTTCAATTCTAAGCACGCATCGTTCCGTTCGCGCCGAACTTCTTAGGTCCGATCGATTGGAAGGCCATCTCCGTTTCCGCGGCCATTGGCACGCAGATTGCCTAGGCTCGGCAGGTATTCAGTGATGGCCGCGGGCCGAAGTCAGCCCATTTCCGAATTCGTTAATTCGTGGGTTAGAATGGGCGAGGGGCAGGGAGGAGGGGAATGTCAGCTCAAGTGCTGGTGGTGGACGACGACGCGGTCGAGCGATCCGACCTGGCCGAGATGGTTTCGGCCTTTGGTTTTCAGGTAGCTACAGCCGCGGACGGCACGGAGGCTCTGGAGAGGTTGGCGTCGTTTCCGGCTAACGTTATCCTGACAGACTTGATGATGCCGGGCATGGACGGCGTCGAGCTCCTGAAGGAACTGGCCGCGCACGGCGACCGTACTCCGACAATCGTGCTCACGGCATTCGGAAGTATCGACCGGGCGATTTCGATTGTGCATGACCTCAAGGCTTTCTGGTTTCTCGAGAAACCGGTGCAGCCCGGCGTCATGCGCGCCCTTCTGGAGCGGGCGATTCAGCAGAGCCGCCTCACCGCGGAGACCGATCGCCTGAGCCGGCAACTCAGTTATCAGGGTGTCTTGGGGGAGATGGTGGGCGATTCCGCGCCAATCAAAGAAGTTTTCTCGCTGATTCGGCAGGTGGCGCCGACTACCGCCTCGGTTTTGATCACCGGTGAAAGCGGCACGGGCAAGGAACTGGTGGCGCGCGCGATTCATCGCCTGAGCCCGCGAAGCGGCGGCCCGTTTGTGGCCGTCAATTGCGCCGCATTGCCGGAGAGCTTGGTGGAGAGCGAACTCTTCGGCCACGAAAAAGGCGCCTTTACGGGCGCGGCGGCGCGCAGCGCGGGATGTTTCGAACAAGCTCAAAACGGGACGCTGCTGCTCGATGAGATCGGAGAGATGCCGATTGCCACGCAAGCCAAGCTGCTGCGCGTAATCGAGGAGTCTAAAGTACGCCGGCTGGGCGGCGGCAGCGATATTCCGATCTCCGTCCGGGTTTTGGCTGCGACCAACCGCTCGCCCGAAAAGGCAATACAGGAGAAGCACCTTCGCGAGGATCTGTATTACCGCCTCAACGTGTTCCACATTGCGCTACCGCCTCTACGCGAACGTAAGCAGGACATTCCATCGATCGCGGCGGCTCTGATCGGAGACTTGAACCAAAAGCACGACTGCCGGGTCACTCATCTGAGTCCCGAAGTGCTGGCGCGGTTGAACGCCAACGCCTGGCCCGGAAACGTCCGCGAACTGCGAAACACGATCGAGCGCGCCGTCATCGTGGCGGGTAAAGGCGAAATCCAGCTTCAACATCTTCCGGGCGCTTTCCTGCCAGAGCCGCGGCAATCGGTCATGCCGCAGAGTCTACAGGATGAGGACGTGCTGACAGTTCGGGCGGGCGCCGAGATGCGCGAGGTGGAAGAGGCTTATATCCGTCTGGTGCTGAGACACACGAATAACAATAAACGCCGTGCCGCGAAGGTGCTGGGCGTTTGCCTGCGCACCCTCCACGGCAAGCTGCACACGTTCGAGGGCCGGAATGCGCAGAGTGCCGGGGTCGGCACATAAGCGCTGTCGGCACAATCAATCCGCCGGGAGGGTGAAACGGAACACGCCTCCTGCGCCATCCGTCGATTCGGCCCATATCCGGCCGCCGTGCCGCCCCAGGATTGCCCGGCAAATCGCCAGGCCGAGACCCGGTCCCGGGACCCGATTGACTTCCAGGCGCACGAACGGCCGGAAGATGTTTTCCAGGTAGGCCGCCGGAACTCCCGGACCGTTGTCGCGCACAGTGAAGAGCCATTCCTCGGCCAGTCGTTCCACGGTTAATTGGATTTGAGGAGCGGGGGTTGCATTCCGGTGGCGAAGAGCGTTTCGGATCAGGTTATCGAGGACCTCCATCAGCCGGTCCGGGTCTCCCGAAACTCGCGGCAGCTTGTCGTTGGCGACGCCGGCGCCGTTGGCGCGGAGTTCTTTGTCCAACTTGGCCAAGACAGCGCGAAACAGCACGTCCATGGGCACGGGTTGGAACGATTCCCTCCGGATTTGCAGCGCAATCGAATAACTGGCGATGCCATCGGCCAACAGATCGATCTTTTTGGCTCCGTTGACGATGTACCCGAGGCGTTCTTCCAGGTCCGGCGCCGCCGCCGGACGGCCCTTCAAGAGTAAGTCGGCGTGCACTCGAATAGCTCGAAGAGCGGTCCTCAAATCGTGCGAGACGTGCAGCAGGAATTCGCCGGGATCAAGCCCGTCCGAGCTCGCTTCGCGTGCCTCTGGCAGCATCATCCCAGCATAACGCTTGCTTGTGGGCGGGATGGCCCGCGCGCCGGGATGCACAAAAGGCAATCGGCGGAGCCAATTCGTGATAATGATACAATTTCTGCACACTGGACAATTTCCTGCCCAACAGAATGGACCGTTTTGGCACGGGGGTCTCGCACCTACCGGGCTTGCCGGGAAATCCACTGTGGCACGAGGATTGCTAGTCTTATCCAAACCGGAAATAGGGCAGGCGTGCGCGCATGACCGTGCCGCGCATACGTCCGCATGCGGGGAATATGGTGACCGCCGAAAACAGCGATCGGGTGCTTTTGCCATTTGGAACGCCGCGGAATCTTGCTCAGTTCCCGATGGTCCGCATCAAACGGACCGCTATTCGCGAGGCTTCGCGGCCGTCCGGCGCGTGGCGGGGCGTGTTATCTAAACTGAGCTTGATGCAGTGTGCTCCGTTGCGGTGGTAACTGAACCCGTCTTAATTTTAAACCTGGAGCGTATATGCTATTTTCGATGGCCCAGTGGGCCTCGTCCCTGTGAAATGTCTGCGGGTTCTAGGCCTTCTCTTCGCGGCGGCGCCGCTCGTGAGGGGCGATCAACCACAGCCGGGCGGGGCGGACCAGACGGGAGCTGCGGCGCTTAAGACCCTCAGCCTCGAAGATCTGTCCCAAATCGAGGTGACGACGCCCTCCAAAGAGCCGGCTAAGGCCTTTCAGACCGCGGCTGCCATTTACGTCATCACCGGAGAGGATATTCGACGATCCGGCGCCACCTGCATCCCGGAGGCGCTGCGGCTCGCGCCCGGCGTGGAGGTCGCCCGCATCGACTCCAATACCTGGTCGATCGGGATTCGCGGCTTTGGAACGAATCTGACACGATCCGTTCTGGTGCTCATCGATGGCCGCACCGTTTATACGCCCCTTTTCGATGGGACGTATTGGGATGTGCAAGACACCATGATGGAGGATATCGACCGGATCGAAGTGATCCGCGGCCCCGGCGGCACCATCTGGGGGCCGAATGCGGTGAACGGTGTGATCAACGTCATCACGAAGAGCGCCAAAGAGACTAAGGGAACGCTGATCTCCGCGGGCGGGGGAAACTTCGAACAGGGCTTTCTGAATGCCCGGTACGGGGGCGGCAACGGCGACGACTTCAACTATCGAGTCTACGGCAAAGGTTTTACGCGCGGCCCCGAACACGATTCCGGGGAGAATTATGACGACTGGCGCGCCGCCCAAGCCGGTTTTCGCCTGGACTGGGAAGAGCATAATCGCGACACCTTTACCCTGCAGGGCGATGTGTATGACGAGGAAGCCGGCGAGAGCGTTGGGGCCACCAGTTATACGCCGCCGTATTCACAGACCATAAACTCCAACGCGCTGCTCTCCGGCGAGAACGTGATGGCCCGCTGGGAAAGAGTCGTCAACGACGGCAACGACATCCATTTACAGGCTTACTGGGATCGCACCGATCGCGAAGGGGCGAACTTTGCGGAGATCCGCAACACCTTCGACATCGATTTCCTGCAGCGCGTGCGATTGCCGTTCCGCCAACAGCTTTCATGGGGCCTGGGAGCGCGTGTCGATCCGGTTGACGACACGGAAGTGGTTTCGGGGCTGCAGTTCCTTCCGCTGAAACGGACGGACTATCTCTTTACCGGGTTCGTGCAGGATGAAATCGGCTTGGTGGATCGCCGCTTGACTTTGATCCTTGGAACTAAACTCGTGCGCACGAATTTCACCGGCATCGCTCCCCAGCCAAGCGTCCGGCTGCTGTGGACGCCCAGCGAAAGGCAAACCGTCTGGGCCGCCTTTACGCATGCCCTGCGCACGCCTTCCGACGCCGAAGAGGATTTCTATCTCCTGGGTTTAGTCGGAATACTGAAAAACGGCACGCCGTATCTGGCGCGATTCAACGCCAATTCCTTCTTCGCGCCGGAACAGCTCAATGGCTCCGAATTGGGCTACCGCCGCATCCTCGGCAAAGCCCTATATCTGGATATCGCGGCCTTCTATAACCACTACCACGATCTCGAAAGCGAGGACATCACGGGAGCGACTTACGTCGAAGATGAACCGGCCCCCACGCATCTTCTGCTGCCGGCGGAATTCGGTAATGGTCTCCTCGCCTATACCAAAGGCGTCGAAGTCGCGCCGGAATGGAGGCCCTCCAGCTTTTGGCGTCTGCGCGGCTCTTATTCGTATCTGCATATGGACGTGTCTGGATCCGCTCACGACATCGACAACGTCGAGCCTCCCTCCTCTATTTCGGGGGCCAGTCCGCAGCACCAGGTTTCCGTGCAGTCTGCGTTCGACCTTTCCAAGAAGCTACAATTGGATCTTGCCTATCGATATGTGAGCGCTCTGCCGGCTCTCGCGGTCCCGGCCTATTCCACGGGAGATGTGCGCCTTGGCTGGCAATTCAGCCATCAATTGGAACTCTCCTTAGTGGGGCAGAATCTGTTCCAATCGTGGCATTTGGAGAACGGACCGGTCGGCATAGTGAGAAGCGCCTACGCAAGATTGACATGGAGCAGGTGACGCGCAACGGCTTCCGCCGATGGAAACACTCTGGCCGGTTGCTGAGCCATCCCGCCGTGCCGGTATGCCTGGCCGTAGCTTTCGCCTTAGGTCTGCCGTGTTCCTGCCTGGCGGCGGAGGAACCCACGGAGTACCAGGTGAAAGCGGCGTTTCTGCTAAACTTCACTAAGTTCATTGAATGGCCGGCGGCGGCATTCGCGGCTTCGGATTCGCCGATCGCCATCTGCGTTCTGGGAGACGATCCTTTCGGGAGCGCGCTGGATCAGATAGTGGCGGGAGAGGTGGTGAACGGCCGGAAGGTGGCGGCCCAGAGATTAAAGCGCGCGCCCCCGCCGAAATCGTGCCAGTTGCTGTTTGTGGGCGGACCGGAAAAAGAAGTCTCCAAAATCCTTCCGGGCTTGGGTCCCGGAGTTCTTACTATCGGCGAAGGGGAGACTTTCGTCCGCGCCGGCGGCATGGTCGCCTTCGTCATGGAAAACCGGCGCGTGCGGTTCGAAATCAATCAGACCGCGGCGGAGAATGCCGGAATCAAGCTCAGCTCCAGACTGTTGAATGTAGCGAAATCCGTTGAATGATAGGTGAACCAAGTGCCAGGGCGCCGGCCATGCTAACTTTTCGCGACATACCGATCAAGCAAAAGCTGATGATCATCATCATGGCGACCACCACATCGGCTCTGCTGCTGGCCGGCGTCGGCATCGTGGCCGCCGACTCACTTCTCTTCCGCCGGGATTTGCGGCGCGATCTATCCGCGCTCGCCCAGATGGCCGCCGAGAACAGCACCGCGGCATTGGCCTTCAACGATCCGCAGGTGGCGGCGGAGACGCTGGCGGCGTTGCGCGCCCGGACGCATCTGGCCGCCGCCTGTATCTACGAGCCGGACGGAACTGTATTCGCCAAATACTCGCGCCCGGATGCGGGTACCGGATGTCCGCCAGCCGATGCGCAGGACCAACTTAGATTTACTAACAGCGGCCTGACCGTCTCACGCTCTATTATTCTCAGCGGCCGCCGCGTTGGGACATTAGTGTTGCTCTACGATCTGGATGAAATCTCCGAACGCATGAAATTATACGGCGCCACCGTCCTTGGCGTTCTGCTGGTTTCAAGTGTAATAGCATTTTTGCTTTCGTCGAAACTGCGCGCCGTGATCGCGACGCCTATTTCGTGGCTGGTTGGTGCGACCCGGTCGGTATCCGAGACTGGCGACTACAGCGTGCGTGCGCAGAAAATGTCCGGCGACGAGTTGGGCGCCCTGGTTGACCGATTCAACGAGATGCTGGCCGGCATCCAGTCGCGGGACAGCAATCTCAGGACGGCGCTGCGCGACCGGGAAGAGGCCCTGCGAGATGCCGAGAAGGCGCGCGAGCGCTTTCGTTTCCTGGCCGAATCCATGCCCCAAAAGATCTTTACCGCCACACCCGCTGGCGACGCGGACTACTTCAACCGGCAATGGACGGAATTCACAGGGCTGCCTCTTGGACAGATCGAGAACTGGGGCTGGGCCCAGGTAGTGCATCCCGACGATGTCGAAGCTAACGTGCGGAGCTGGCGGCAATCCATCGAAACCGGCGAGCCGTTCCAATTTCAGCATCGGTTTCGCCGTGCCGACGGCGCGTACCGGTGGCATCTGACCCGGGCTCACGCGATGCGGGACGCGGAGGGTAATATCTCCATGTGGATTGCATCGAACACGGATATTCACGAGCAGAAGGAGCGGGAGGAGGAACTGCGGCGGGCCAATGACGACCTCCAACAGTTCGCCTATTCCGCCAGTCACGATCTGCAGGAGCCCATCCGGAATGTAGCAGTGTACAGCGAAATTGTAGCGAAGCGGTACAATGACCTTTTGGATGCCGACGGAAGGCAGTTTCTTGGATTCCTGACGGAAGGCGGGCGCCGTTTGGCGACGCTCATCAATGACTTGCTCACCTATACGAGAGTTGGCGTCATTGACGGCAACATGACTGCAGTGGATTCATCGGCCGCTTTGCAGCACGCTCTCTCCAGCGTGGCGGAAGCAATCCGGGAAAACGACGCGACGGTTACCTATGATGCGCTGCCACAAGTGTACATGAGTGAGTCGCACCTGCAACAAGTATTTCAGAATCTCATCGGCAACGCCCTGAAATATCGAAAGGAAGACCGGCCCCAAATCCGTATCTCGGCGGTCTTCAAGGGCGCCGCCTGGCGCTTTGCCGTGCAGGACAACGGCATCGGCATCGATTCCCATTACAAGGAGGTAATCTTCGGTGTTTTCAAGCGGCTCCATCGCGACCAAAAATACAGCGGCACCGGTATCGGGCTGGCGATTTGCCAGCGAGTGGTTGAGCGTTATGGCGGACGAATCTGGGTCGAATCCTCACCTGGGCAAGGAGCGACCTTCTTCTTCACCGTCCCCGAACATGCCCCGCGAGTCCATTCCGCCGCCGTTTAATCTCTTGCTGGCTGAGGACAACCTGCCGGACGCTCTGCTGGTGCGCGAGGCCATCAGAATGGAAAACCTGCCGCTCGAAGTCTACATTGCGCCGGACGGTGAGCGAGCCATCGACGTCATTGTGAAAGCGGAAAACGATCCGGACGCAACCTGCCCGCACGTTCTGCTGCTTGATATCAATCTTCCGAGAATCGATGGATTTGAAGTGCTCCGGAGAATTCGCGCCAGTGACAAATTCAAGAATCTTCCGGTGCTCATGGTCACTTCCTCGGATTCACCTGCGGATCGCAACGAGGCGGCTAAACTAGGCGCAGGCTATTTCCGGAAGCCCGTTACCTACGACGAGTTTGTAAAGATCGGAACTTTCCTGCGGCGATTACTTGAAGAGAACGGCCTGCTCTGAGAGGTGACGGCGATGGAAGCCCGCGGGCATCCCGCATCTTCTTGCCCGAAGGTGACGGCAATTTCAGGTTCTCCCTCCCGGATCTCCACGAAGGGATCCCCCCAAACAAACTTGCAGCCAGGTAAGGAATTTTCTATAATGTAAGGAGCATGAATACTACAGCAGCCAGCACCGTAACCAGCAAGGGACAGATCACCATTCCGAAGCGGATTCGCGACCTTTTGCGGCTCGAGCCCGGTCACCGGGTAGAGTTCCAAGTCGACCCGCGAGGACACGTGGTCATGCGAGCCAAGAACGTGGATATTCGCGAACTCAAAGGCATCATTCGCAGTACACGAAAGACTCCCCCCTCCATTGAGGAAATGAATGAAGCCATCGCTCGCGGCTATTCGGGAACATGAGGGGCCTGGACACCAATGTCCTTGTTCGATATCTGGTGGCGGACGATGCCCAGCAGACGGCCTTGGCCGTCGGACTCGTGGAACATGCGCACCGAACGGGCGATCCTTTGTATATCTCCGCCTTGGTGCTGTGCGAAACGGTCTGGGTCCTAAGCAGGACGTATGGCCAAGCTAAAGCGGAAATCATCCGCGCTCTCGAACTCATCCTAAGGACCAAGCAGTTCCAACTCGGGAACGATATCCTGGTTCGCCGCAGCCTGGACGCCTTTTGCGATGGTAGAGGCGACTTTGCGGATTATGTAATTGGTGATATCTGCCGCGAGGCGGGGTGTGAAGACTGCATCACATTCGATCGCGGATTGAAAGGCGCCGCGGGTTTCACCTTGCTGCGCTAGCGCCTGCTCCAATCTACCTGCTCGATGCGCCCGATCACGAACATATAGAAAAACGCTCCCGCCAGCACGATGCCGGTAGCCACCGCAAACGCCCAGAAGAACTGGCCGGTGCGCTGTACGACCAGGCCGGTGAGCGCCGGCGCAGCCACTCCAGCCAGGTTGCCGACGCCGTTTTGCACCGCGGTCCATTTGCCCGCGGCCGGCGGTCCGGCCAGCGTCTGGATGAGTGCCCAGTGATTGGAACTCCACATCCCGAAGAAGATGCAGG
>Ga0209333_1000176_pt1 | contig 37119 bp, 36 predicted proteins | sample BlaSpr_A8_OM2_O3_FD_187982 | JGI IMG/M metagenome (GOLD analysis project Ga0209333, IMG submission 187982) | Forest soil microbial communities from Thunder Bay, Ontario, Canada - Black Spruce, Ontario site 2_A8_OM2_O3 (SPAdes) (version 2) | ecosystem: Environmental > Terrestrial > Soil > Boreal... | reverse complement strand
GAACTGGCGGCCGACCCGCGGGAGTTCGCCCGCATCTTCGTGCATGAGGTTTTCCATTTCGTGTGGCTGCGGCTGGGCAACCCGCGCCGCTGGTCTTACGAGGCGCTGCTGCGCGAGGAGATGCGCGGGAGGGCCCGCGGCGAGTTGGGCTGGTCCGCGGAGTGGCGCAAGAGGGCCCTCTCGACGCAGGATGCCGGCCGCCGCACCCGCCGCTGGCGCGAGTACGTCTGCGAGAGCTTTTGCGACACAGCAGCCTGGATGTTCGCGGGCGTTTCCGCACACCGTGAATATACCCTGGCCAGCCGCTTTCGCGAGCGCCGCCGCCGGTGGTTTCGGAAGTCCGCGATGGCCGACCGAATCTCGATATAATAGCCATATAGTGGAAGCTGGAGGAGGTTTTATGTCGGCTCTGCGCTTGGGCGCCGTATTGCTCACCGGATTCGTGCTGGGCTGCGTAATCTATGGCTGCTCACCGGCCAGGGTCAAGGCGGCATCGCTCAAGCCGGATGGCGAAAGGCACACCGCGCCGGATTTCGCCCTGAAAGACGCCGACGGCAAAACCGTGCGCCTTTCCGATTACAAAGGCAAAGTGGTTTTGCTGGATTTCTGGGCCACCTATTGCGGCCCCTGCAAAATCGAGATCCCGTGGTTCATGGACTTCGAGCGCAAGCACAAAGACCAGGGCTTTTCGGTGCTGGGCATCGATATGGACGATGAAGGGTGGGACGCGGTCAAGCCGTTCGTCAGCGACGTGGGTATCAACTACCGCATCGTGGTGGGCAACGACTCCACCGCTGATAAGTTTGGCGGCATCGAAGCGCTCCCAACCACCTTCCTGATCGACCGGGATGGCAAGATCGCCGCCGTCCACGTGGGCTTGACGAGCAAGAGTGAATTTGAAAATGCCATCGACCAACTATTGCAAACGCCCCCGCACAACGGGGGAATTATCGAGGGTAGGGCGCGTCCCGCTGGCGGTTCTAGGCGTGTGTCTCTGCCTGCCGAGCTTGTGGGCGCAAGGTAACCAGTATCTGATAGCCCAAGCGCCCGGGAAGCTGGTGGCCAAGCGCGGCGCTTCGGCCGAAGCTAAGATCGCGGTGTCCGTCGAGCCCGGATTTCACGTCAATAGCAACACGCCGAGCGACGCCTATCTGATCCCGTTGAAGTTGACGTGGGCTTCCGGCGGTGCGCTGGAACCGGGCGAGATCGTGTTCCCCAAACCGCAGATGGAGAAATACGAATTCTCGGATAAGCCGCTCTCCGTTTTCACCGGCGATTTCGACCTCACCGCCAAGTTCAAAGTGCCGGCCGGCGCATCCCAAGGGCCGGGCATCATGCTCGGCAAGCTGCGCTACCAGGCCTGCAATAACAACTCCTGCTTCCCGCCAAAGACAGTGGAAGTGCGGCTCTCGTATCAAGTGCAATAGCCTTCGATATGCCCCAGTGCCCCTCCTGCACGCTTGGCATGCCGGAGGGCAGCCGCTACTGCGCCGCCTGCGGGAGTTCGCTCGAATCCCGATCGAGCGCGGACACGGTCACATCGGGTCCGCATTCCCTCCGCCCGCCTTCTACCTCCGATTCATACCGCGATGGGCGCTTCGCCGCCGGAGCGGTGGTGGCGGGGCGCTATCGCATCGTCAGCCTGGCCGGACGTGGCGGCATGGGCGAGGTCTATCGCGCCTACGATGACAAGCTGGAGCAACCGGTCGCGCTGAAGTTTCTGCCCGCCGCCATTTCGCAGGATGGAGCGGCGCTGGCGCGCTTCCATAACGAAGTGCGCACCGCGCGGCAGGTCTCGCACCCCAACGTGTGCCGCGTATACGACATCGGCGAATGGGACGGGATGCCGTTCCTTTCCATGGAGTATGTGGATGGTGAAGACCTCGCGTCGCTGCTGCGCCGCATTGGCCGCTTGCCGTCCGACAAAGCGGTGGAGATCGCCCGGCGGTTGTGCGCCGCGCTGGCCGCCGCCCACGAAAGAGGCGTCCTGCATCGCGACTTCAAGCCCGGCAATATCATGATCGACGGCCGCGGCCAGGTGCTGATCACCGATTTCGGCCTGGCGGCGCTGGCCGTGCAGGTGACCGGCGCGGAAGCGCGGTACGGCACGCCGGCTTACATGGCGCCCGAGCAACTGGCAGGCAACCAGGCTAGTGTGCGCAGCGACATTTACGCATTGGGGCTGGTGCTCTACGAAATGTTCACCGGCCGGCGCGCGTTCGAAGCGCAATCGCGCGAGGAACTGCTGCGCCTGGAAGAGACCGGCGCACCGGCCGGCCCCTCGACGCTGGTGCGCGATCTGGACCCGGCTGTGGAGCGCGTCATCCTGCGATGCCTGGAACCGGATCCGGCGCGGCGTCCCTCTTCGGCGCTGTCGGTGGCGGCAGCGCTGCCCGGAGGCGATCCGCTGGCCGCGGCGCTGGCCGCCGGCGAAACGCCTTCACCTGAAATGGTGGCCGCCTCCGGCGAAACTGCCACGGTCAGCGTGCGGCTGGCGGTCGCGTTGCTGCTGCTGGCGGTGGCGGGTGTGGCGGCGGCCACGGCGCTGCACAGTAAGGCGGATCTGTTTGGCAGCCTGCCCACCGGCAAATCCCCCGAACTGCTAAAGGAGCGGGCCCTGGATCTCGTGCGCGGGTTTGGATATACGGGGCCGCCGGTAGACAGTCATTTTGGTTTTGACGGCGGCGCCTCCTACCTGGACTATACGGAACGGCACGATCCGTCGCCGGATCGCTGGGCGCGCTTGGCTATGCAGCAGCCACCGGTCGTGCGGTTCTGGTATCGCCAAAGCCCTCGATACATGCAGCCCGGGGTCTCGTTTGGCGCTGCCAGCATTGGGCTCTCCCCGGCGCGCACGGTGTCGGCCTCGAATCCCGCTTTGGCCGATCCGGGCATGATCCTGCTGGAGACCGACCTGCAAGGCCGGCTGTACCTGCTGGAGACTGTGCCGCCGGAAGTCGAGGATAACGCCGAAGACAGCCAGGAAGCCGCCCATCCACCCGATTGGAGTTCGCTCTTCAGCGCGGCTGGTCTGGACCCGGCGCGCTTCTCGCCAACCCCGCCACGGTGGACGCCGCCATCGCCATACGACGCGCGCGCAGCCTGGCTGGGCGCCTATCCAGGTCAGCCGGCCAACTCCCTGCGCATCGAGGCGGCGGCGTGGCGGGGCAGGCCGTCGTATTTCCGTATCGTCGGGGCGTGGACCAATCCGGCCACCGGTCTGGAGCCGCGGCCCGGGGACCTGATCTGGGCAGGGGTGTTCGTGGTGACGGTGTCCGGTGGCGCGATGCTTGCGCGGCGCAATTCGCGCCTGGGCCGCGGCGACCGGCGGGGCGCCTTCCGGCTGGCGTCTCTGGTCTTTGGAAACTGGATGTTGCTGTGGCTGATAGGATCGAATCATCTGCCCAATATTGGGGAGTTGCAAAGCCTGCTCACGGGCATCGGCGCGTCCCTGCTGTGGGCGGGTGTGTTGTGGCTGCTGTATATCGCTCTGGAGCCCTACGTCCGGAGGCGTTGGCCCCAAGCCATCATTGGATGGAGCCGCATGATTACCGGCCGGCTGCGAGACCAGGTGGTGGGCGGCGAGATCCTGGTCGGCGCCATCGCCGGCGTGGCGGTCACGGTGCTCTACGAGTGCCGGCAACTCGTGCGCGCGCACCTGGGAGCTCCGCCGCAGTTCATGACTGAAGGCTCCGCGGTCGATGGACTGCGCGGCGCGGCCGCCATGTGGGTCGCGGATCTCGGTATTTCCATGATCGAGGCGTTGATGTTGCTGTTCGTAATCTTCCTTTTCCGCCTGATCGCGCGCAGCGAGTGGGGCGCCGGCGCGCTATATTGCCTCCTCGCCGTGGCGGTGAACAACCTCGGCCTCAGCCATGCGGCGATCGGCTCACTGTTCAGCGCGGCGGCGGCGGTGCTGACCTTTTATATCCTGATCCGGTACGGACTGGTGGCGGTGGCGGTCTCGATCTTCGTCAATACGCTGCTGTCCGGTTTCCCATTGACGGTGGACTTTTCAAAGTGGTACGCGGGCCAGTCGCTGCTGGCGCTCGGCACTGTGCTGGCGTTGGCTGTTTTCGGATTTCGCGAGGCGCTGGCCGGGCGGCCGGTGTTGCGCGAGGAATTGCCGGCACGGTAGTTGTGCGTTCCTAACCGAAGAACCGTAGACCGTAACTGAACTTTTGGTAGTGGATTAGTTTTTTGGTATCGTGGGGCGGGCAATCCTGCCCGCCGGATTTCAGCCGGCTCTGGCCGCCTAAAAGGCGGCCTGCGGCCAAGATTGGCCGCCCCACGAGGCAAACACTACCAAACTTTTCGGGCGGATGCACGCGAATCTTCGCGAAGTCCGGTAGCGCCACATGGCGTAAGCCGAAACGGCTTCCTTATGGTCGCGGCTCGGTAGAGCGGTTTCGCGGGATAATACAGCGTTGCGGCCTTTCGTGCCCCTATTCAAGAATCCGCACGTGCAGACCATCGCCGGGCACTTGTGGCCCCGGCCTTCCGGCGGGCGGCGGCGGCCAGTTGAAAAAAAGCTGTACCATACGGAGCCGGATGTGCAGGTGCTTGTCGAAACCGTACGGCCCGACGGTGCGCCGCGCGGTGAGATCGTACTGGTGCATGGCCTGGAGAGGTCGGCCGATTGGCCACCGGGGGATATACCGAGGCCGAAGACATATCTGGCTATATACGTGCTATATACGTGCCCTAAAGCACGCCCGAACAAAATCATCCAAGTAATTTCGCTTGACTGAGCGCGAAACCCCGCGTAAGATGTGCGCGTGCGCAAGTCCCTTCGAATCGCCCGAGCTATTCCGGGCGTGCTGCTGATATCCAGTTTTCCATCCGCAGTATTCTGCCAAGCGCGCTCCCAAAAGCCCGCCCTCGCCAACTCCATGAGTGAGATGGCGGAGGTTCTGGCCGCTCCTTTATTCATCGAGGACGCCGGGTTTAGTAGCACCATCACCATGGTTAGCGAGCTGAATTTCCCGGTCAACGCCCAAGTGATTCTATTTGACCGTCATGGCGCGCAGATTATGTCCCAAACCGTGGCCTTTGCCGCGCATTCCCGACAAGTGGTAGCGGTCGGCGACCTGTTGCGCCAGGCAAACTCGGGCGAGACAATGGGATCGGTGGAGGTGCTTCCCGACCCGGCGAAAGTGGTCAGCATGGCAATTGCCGCTCAAGTCTCCATCGGTGGGTCGGGCGCGAGCCTTGGGCAGCAAATCGAGGAGGAATTCCTGACGCTGGGCATGCCGGGCTCGGGCATCCTGCGAGCCGCCGGCGGCGCTCTGGTGGGCAATCCCGTCGTCGCGCTCCAAAATACGGCGATCACCGCCCAGACGGTCACCATATCGTGCGTCACCGAGAAAGGCGCGGCCACCCAGCAGCAGGTCGAGCTTCGCGCGGGCGGGTGGGCGCTGCTCCAGGCTTGCACGAATTTATCCAGCGCCGCAGTGAACGCCATCGGCGGCGCCCTGGCTACCCCCTCCGGCGGTGCCGCCAACTTGGGCGCATTCGGCGTATCGGTGGCTGGCAGTGGCAAGCCCGGCAGCCTGGCGGCCTTTGGCTTCTCCTGGCGGGGCGCGCCGCGGGGGGCGCTGCTTAGCTCACAGAACTTCCTGGACACCGGAACGTTTAACTCCGGGAACACGGTATTTACTGGGGTTCCGGTCGGCCCAGCGAACTATCTGCCGGGCTCGATTTTCACTCCGCAGTTGGCGCTGGCGAATTTCGGCCCCAACCCGGTGAGCGCCACCGTGCGATTCGCGCGCACCGCCGGCTCCGGCCCCGAGGCAAGCAACGTAGCCACGACCAGCGTCCCTGCCATGAGCGCCCAGAGCATCGCACTTCCGTCCTTGACCGGCGATCCGGGCCTGCGCAATTCCTTTATCGTGCAGTCCGACGCCGCGCCGGGCACTCTGCTGGCCGACCTCGCTTCGGTCGGCGCGCCGGGATTTGGACTCGTGGAACAGATCGGCAAGGATGAATTGACAGCGGCCAAACGGGGGCGGCCATCCCTGGGATCTCAGCGGCGGCCAGGACGCCGTACTGCTTTTGTTCAATCAGTCCGCGGTGGGGAAGTATTTCAACGTGAAAATCGGCAACGGCAAGGTGCTGTGGCAGCAGGCTTATCAGTTGGCGCCGATGGAGACGCGGGCTCTTAGCATCCGCGAGCTGATCGCCGGCCAAGTCAAAGATGAGCATGGCGCGGTACTTTCGCCGACCCTGGAACAGGGTGAGATTAGCTGGTTTAACCCCAATCCGGCCGAAGGCAAGGGGCGCTTGATGCAGATCGACCCGTCTTCGCAGACAGTGGCGGGAAATATCAGGGTGGCGCGCAACTTTAGTTGCGGGTACAACCTGGTGCTGTGCGGCGCATATCTGGCGACGGACTCGATCACGTTTGACTACGCGAGCTCCAGCGACCCGCTGTCTCTGGGACCCGTAACCGCGTATATCTGCAACGCTTATTCTCCGACGGATTGCTCGGGCAATTCGTACGGCCAAGGCGGCAGTGGATACAACTACTACTGGGAGTCGATGAAAACATCCATCGCGACGGTTTATGGCTCGACGACATCGTCCACCGCGACGTTCTACGGCAATGGCGCCGGTGCAGGCAGCGCCACCGGCTTTGTGGAATCGGAGTATTGTCAGGAGGGCGGCGGTGGCACGCCGACGGTGACGCCGCTTATCATGTTCGGCGGGAACAATGTGACCAATCAGACTACCACGGTTGTGGTTGGGCGACAGATCGCCCTCACCGCATCGTACACAACACCAAGCGGAGTGACCGTGTCCAGTCAGTCTTGGAGCGTGCCGGGCAACGTCGTTGCCGGTTACCCTCAGAGCAGTTCCTCCGCCGCCGTTACCGCGTACACCTCGCCCTCCAGCACCACGACAACGTTCTATTGGATCGCAGCGGCCACCAACACTGTTAGTTATAGCGTGAGCTTCAGTGACGGAACAGGGCCGTTTAAGGGGCAGGCTACATTTAAGGTTGTGAGCCCGACATCCTCGTTCACCTCGACTACCGGCGCCGTGGCGGTCTGTACCTCCAATTGTTCTCAAACGGCTCCCGCGCTCGCATTGGGGAACGAAGCCACGCCTGGTATAACTTGGAACATTACTGTGACGACACCGGCTGGCGGCGCTGGTAACGTCGCCCTAACCCAGGTTCTCCAAGTAACCAACACGCACATTCTCTCCCCGCAAGGCACTCAGCAAACGCTCACCACCGGCTCCGCATACGTTTTGGATGGCACTCCTCAGTATTCGGGGATCGAGGAGTCATGGCCCGCCAGCCGGGAAGGGACGTTTTCTCTCTATGATGCGCCAGGAAGCACCCTGACCACAAACATAAGCCAACAAAATGACTCGGAGAACTTCAAGACCTACCTGATGTATCAGCCTACTGGCGGTATCTGGGTTACCCTGGAGTCGATGACGTGGTCGTGGAGCGGTGCCGCGACCAAGGGCTCAGGAAATGTCTGGACCTTGAACTCGGGCTCCTCGCATTCCACGAATCCGAGTGGATCCAGCGACACCACGCTGCCCGTCTGGAATAACAATATTAGTTCTTATAATTACCAATGACCCCTAAGGAGAATAATGTGACGCGATTGCGAGCTCAGGCTGCAGCCGTAGTAGCCTTATGCGCTCTTGCCGCGCAAGGCATCAGCGCCCAGAAGACAGCGACGCCCGATCCGATCCAGTGGGGCAAACCGGTGGGACATCTGCAGATTGGCTGGGAACCGATCCCAGTTGAGTTTCACCAGCGCGACTCAATCGTCCTTAGGATGCACATCAAAGTTCCTGACGATGACGTGAAGGTCAAAGTAGGATCTACGGGCACCTTGGATCTCTACTGGGTCGGTGTGTCGTATGGACCGAACCACGTGCCCGTTGCAATGACAAAAGAGGGCATGACCGTAATAGATCCCAACCGGTCCATGGGGGCGAAGGGCGTCTACATGGACGGTAAGATGACGAAGGTGGACGAGATACTGTTGAGCGAATGGTGGGATGTCTCCCGCCCTGGGTCGTATACCGTCTCCATATCGCACAATCAGCGTGCCGCCGGCAATGCTGGGGGATATACAATGATAACGGCGCCAGACGTCGTATTCCGCGTGACTCCGTAGGCGAGCCGGTGCCGACGGCGGCCCCGACTTCACGTCCGACGGCGGGGGAGTGGGAGCAGCGCTCCGGTCTGGTTTTGGGCTCGCGGGCAGCGGTTCGATTCCTTAAACGGACGGGAGGCCTATGGTTCTACGGCAAGTGCGGGAGCCCCTGATGACCGCCCGCCCCAAAGCAGCCGTGCGCACCCGATCCAAAATTGACGTGGTAGAGGTACCGAAGCTCAGAGGCACCTACTCGCAGGAGGAGCTGCCGGCTGAGACTGACCTTGAGGCTGCGGTCGTTGACGCAGCCCGCAATGACAAGCCGCGCCAGTACGTCGCGCATCCGTCACACCTGGCGCGGTCTCCGAGAGCAAGTGCCGCCCTCGCCTTGTTGCGTAGCAGTGACGGTCGATCTTGATGCCGAGCCGCATAGTGACGCTCTGCGCAGCGGGGGGCCTGGTGGCTCTCAGTGCCGCGACCGTAATCGCTTTCCCAGAGAAGCCCCCGCCAGCCAGCGAGGGCATCCACTTCGCCGACGTCACCAAAGCCTCCGGCCTCAACTTCCAACAAAGCTATGGAGACCGCCATCTGGACAACATCGTGGAAGGCACCGGCACGGGCGTCTGCGTTTTCGACTACAACAACGATGGCTTCCTCGACGTCTATTTCCCGAACGGCAAGTGGACCGAGGGGCTCAGCGACCCTGATAGCCGCGAACTCCGTGGCAAGCTCACCAACCACCTATTCCGCAACAATGGCGACGGTACGTTCACCGATGTCACGCAACAGGCTGGCTTAGGCGGCAGCCGCTACTCGGTCGGCTGCGCCGCCGCCGATTACGACAACGACGGGTACGTCGACCTGCTGGTCCTGAACTACGGCCAGAACGAACTGTTTCACAACAACGGTAATGGAACATTCACGGAAGTCGCCACCAAGTCCGGCCTGACGGATGCCCGCTTCAGCCTGTCCGCCGTCTGGTACGACTATAACCAGGACGGCTATCTCGATCTCTTGATCGGGAATTACGTGAAATACGACAAGGTTAGGGAGGCCGGTTTCGATCCCGCCGCCGGTTACCCCGGACCTCTCGCCTACAGCGGCCAACCGAATCTGCTCTATCGCAACAACGGCGATGGTACGTTCACGGACGTGACCAGGGAAATGGGTCTTTGGAGACCGGATGGCCGTTCCATGAGCGTCACCGCGGCCGACTTCCACAACGATGGCCGACTGGAGCTGCTCTCCACCAACGACTCCATGGCGAACTACTTCTTCGAGATGAACGCGCATGGCGTATACGAGGAACGCGCCCTGGAGATGAACCTGGCTTACGGCGACAATGGTGAAACGTCGCGCACATGGGGCCCGTGGTGGGCGATATCAACCGCGACGGTTGGCTGGATGTCTATATCGCCAACCTGCGCGATTGTAGTTTACTTTTCGAGCGCCCGGGCGGAAATGGTTTCGACTCATGGACCGACCGGGCCGGCCTGAGACTCATCCGCGGCCAATACTCCGGCTGGGCCGCCATGCTGTTCGACTACGATCACGACGGCTGGCTCGACCTCTTCACGGTGAATGGCAGCGCGCAACACGAGTACGGGCAGGAAAACGCGATCTATCGCAATCGCGGCAATGGCAAATTTGAGAGCGTCTCGGAGGCGGCCGGGCCGCATTTCAAGGAAAGGCACGTAGGACGCGGCGGCACGGGCTTCGACTACGATAATGACGGCCGGATGGATCTGGTGGTCGTGAACCTCAACGATAAGGCGATCCTGTTGCGGAACGAAACGCGCACCGCCAACCACTGGATCACGGTAACCCCGCGACTGAAGTTCCCGACCGGCATCCGGGATGCGTATGGCGCCCGCGTGATCGTCGAGGCCGATGGCTTGCGGATGATCGAAGATATGATTCCAGCGCGTGGGTACCTTTCGGCGCAGGATCCGCGTCTGAATTTCGGGCTAGGCAAGTCCGATCATGCCGATTCGATTGAAATCCGCTGGCCGGATGGGCAAGTGGAGAAATTCCGGAGTGTACGGGGCGACCGCTTCGTCGTATACACGCACGCGGCCACTGCCGTTCGCAGGGGTTCAGCGAAGCGGCATCGGTAGGCCGTGCCCCCGCGCGTGGCATTCTTCGAAGCGCGGGTGCGCGCGTTGCGTGCGGAACTGGGGCCGGACGCGCCCCGCCCGAGCTGATCGCACCGCCAAGCTCAAGGCGCCCGGCGGGCGCGTCGCAGGCGCGCCGGGGACCTGCTCGGCAAGCTGCGCTACCAGGCGTGCAACAACAAATCCTGCCTCCCGCCGAAAACGGTGGAAGTGCGGCTCTCGTACCAAGTGCAATAGGTAGCGCGGGCGCTGCTATTCGAAGAACCGCGGATCGTGGCTGAACTTTTCGGGCGGATGCACGCGAAACTTCGCGAAGTCCGAATGCCGCGGATTGACGAGCCAGTTCGATTCAGCCAGCGCGAGCGCAGACGGCACTATGAGGATAGCTGCGCGGCCATTAGCGGCAAAGCCGTCGCCAAATCGCGGCCAGGCCCGGCGGCGCCGGACTCCGCCGCCAGTTTGCGGTAGTTGCTTCGTGGCGACCTCAACCCGTGAGACGCTGGCGGGAACCTCCGCCGTGACCACCACCAAATCCTTCGGGGCAATCGTCCGCGTCGATGTGCACGAAGTACACGGCCGAGCATTTGTCGCTGGCGATGATTGAATACTTGCGGAGTTGGGCCGCTATGATGAGGCCCTCGCCTGCTATGATCGGGCGCTGGCCATCAATCCAAGCGATCTTGATATTTTGAAGCGCCGTCAGACGGCGGAAAGTACCGCCCGGCCGAACTCCCGCTGGATGGAGCGCTCCGTCTGAGGCTCTGCCAATATCACCGCGCGGACTGTTCGGGTAACAGCATTCGCGGGATAATACAGCGTGCAGCCTTTCGTGCCCCTCTTCAAGAACCCGCACGTGCAGACCATCGCCGGGCACTTCTGGCCCCGCCCGTCCGCGGCGCGCCGGCGGCCAGTTGAAAAGAAGCTGTATCACACGGAGCCGGACGTGCAGGTACTTGTCGAAACGGAACGTCCCGATGGAGCGCCGCGCGGCGAGATCGTGCTGGTACATGGCCTGGAGGGATCGGCCGATGCGGGATACATGCACAGCATGGCCGCCTGCGCGGTGGCGGAAGGATACACCGTCCACCGCTCGAATCTGCGAAGCTGCGGCGGCACCGAGCGGCTGGCCCGGACTTGCTACCACGGCGGACTTACCAGCGATCTGCTTGCCGTAGTCCGCGCCCTGGCCGCCGAGGGCCGCGCGCCGGTTTGGCTGGTGGGCTTCTCCCTGGGCGGGAACTTGGTGGCGAAGCTGGCGGGCGAGTTGGGAGAAGACGCCCGCCCGCTGCTGGCCGGGGTTTGCGCCGCCGCGGCCGCCATCGATCTGGCAGCCTGCGCCGAACGCATCGGCCAGCCGGATAACCGCCTCTACGAATACCGCTTCTTAACGCTGATGCGCGCGCGGGCCCGCGCCGTGTGGCACTCCACCCCCGCCGATTTGCGCGGCATCCGCAAAGTCTTCGAAATGGACGACCGCATCACCGCGCCGCACTTCGGATTCAACGGCGCGGAACACTATTACAGGACGCAATCCGCCAACCAGTTTCTGGACCGGATCCGCGTGCACACCTTGTTCATCGCCGCGCAAGACGACCCGTTTGTTCCGTTCCGCATCTACGATCACCCCGCCTTCCGCCAAAATCCGTGTCTGCAACTGATCGCCCCCGCACATGGCGGCCATCAGGGCTTCCTGGCCAAGGGGCGCCCCCGTTTGTGGCTGGATCACGCCATAATGGAATGGATACGGGAGCACGGAACAAACCACCCGAAAATTTCGTCCGGATATTGAATGAGAACTAACGCTTCTTTCGGCGAGGCAGTCAGCGGCGCGGCGCTGTCCTTGCGCGGCAGCAAGCTGCGCAGCTTCCTCACGCTGCTGGGGATTATCCTGGCCACCACCACGCTGATCGCGGTCATGTCGGTGATCGACGGCATGAACGTGTACGTGGCGCAGAACGTGTCGAGCATGGGCGCCGATGGGTTCAAAGTGCGGCGCATCGTGATGATGGGCGTGTGGGATCCCAAGAAATTCATGGAAATGCAGCGGCGCAATCCGGAACTTTCGAAGGAAGAGTACGACTTTCTGCGCACCAACACTAAGCTGGTGGACGAAATTGGCATGTCGGTGAGCCGCACCGTCTCCATCCATTACGGCAAGGAACACCGGGACAATGTGCAACTGACCGGAGCCACCGCCAACGAGGGCGTGCTCTCCGACATCGATCCCTCCGAGGGCCGCTTCATCAGCGATCTGGAGGACGGGCAGCGCGCCATGGTGGCGGTGATCGGCAACGACCTGAAGGATCAATTCTTCGCCAACGCCAACCCCATCGGCAAGTCCATCATGGTGGAGGGCCGCCCGTTCGAAGTTATCGGCGTGGCCAAAACCAAGGGATCGGTCTTCGGGAACTCCCGCGACAATTTCCTGATGATCCCGGCGGAAACCTATTTCAAGATTTATGGCGCGCGCAGCGGCATCGGGTACGATTTGAAGGCGGCGGACCAAACCGTCCTGCAGCAGGCCCAGGATGAAGTTCGAGTGATGTTGCGCTCCTACCGGCATTTGCATCCGAAGGACGACGATACTTTCGGCATGGTCAGTTCGGATTCGCTGGTGAACGTGTGGAATCAGTTGACCGGCGCGATTTCCGCCACCGCGATCGGCGTGGTTTCGGTTTTCATGGTGGTGGGCGGCGTGGTGATCATGAACATCATGCTGGCGGTGGTCACCGAACGCACGCACGAAATCGGCATTCGCAAGTCGGTGGGTGCGCGGCGCAGCGACATACTCAACCAGTTTCTGGTGGAATCGGCCATGCTGTCCGCTTCCGGCGGGGTGATTGGGATTCTGCTGGCGTCGGTATTAGCGGTGCTGGTAAAGGCGCTCACGCCCGTACCGATGCACATTCCCATCAGCGCGGTAGTAACGGGTGTGACGCTTTCGGCGGCGGTGGGATTGTTCTTCGGAATCTATCCTGCAAGGCGCGCCGCGGGGTTGGACCCCATTGAAGCATTAAGGGTGGAACGATGACCATCGGTTCGATAGGTTCGGGAGTCGCCTTGGCGCTGACCACAGTGCGGGAGCACAAGATGCGCTCGTTCCTGACGGTGCTGGGAGTCATCATCGGCACGGGCGCGGTGATCGGCGTAGGTTCCATCATCGCCGGACTGGACGGCGCGATCACCAACATCCTGAAGAGCTTCGGACCGAACACCATCGTGGTTTTGCGGGGCAGCGGCTTTGGCGGGTTTACCCTGGAAGAGCAGAAACGCAAGATGTTGACGTACGCCGATGCCGTGGCCATCGCGGAGCGCTGCCCTTCGGTCGAACACGTCAGTCCTTACCTGTTTTCGAACTGGAACCAGGTCCACAAAGCCCGCTACAAGGGCAACGACAACTACCAACTGGATATCGGCGGAACCGAGGAGGCCTACGCCGCCGGCGGCACGGTCATGTTGCAAGGCCGCTTCTTCACGGATACCGAGAGCCGGCACCATATGCCCGTGGCCGTGCTCGGAGAAGATCTGGGCAAATCGTTCTTCCAGGGTATGGACGCAGTGGGCAAATGGATCGAAGTGGATGGGCATTCGGTGGAAGTGATCGGCATCATGGAGCGGCCCGCGGCGTCCTTTCCAGGCCAGGACGATAACCGCATCCTGATGCCCTACTTCACCATGCGCAAGCTGTACCCCAGCGCCAACGAGAACATGTTGATCGTGATCGCCTATGAAGGCATGCTCTCGAAGGCCGAAGACGAGGTGCGTACCGTGCTTCGCATCCAGCGCAAGGTGCCGAACGACAAGCCGGACAGCTTCTCGCTCTCCACCGCGCAGCAGATGATCGAAGATTTCCACCGCATCACCGGCACGGTGGCGCTGGTGATGGTGATCCTCAGCTCCATCGGGCTGCTGGTGGGCGGCATCGGCGTGATGAACATCATGCTGGTTTCGGTGACCGAGCGCACGCGGGAGATCGGGATTCGCAAGGCGGTGGGCGCGCGCAAGAGCGACATCATCGTGCAATTCCTGACGGAAGCCGTAGTGCTGACGGGGATCGGCGGATTGATCGGCTTGTTCCTGGGCTGGTGCGTGTCGCTGCTGGCGGGTTTGGTATTCAAGAATCTGCCGACGGCGGTGCCGCTATGGGCGGCCGTCGCCGGCATCATGGTGTCGGTTGGCGTAGGCCTGTTCTTCGGGATCTGGCCGGCGGGGCGCGCGGCCAATCTGGACCCGGTGGTGGCTTTGCGTTACGAGTAAGGCGCGGGCGCGGAGGATACCCACCGTGCTCACATCCGCCGCCCCAGACAGCGGTTCACTGCCTTTGCCCGGCCACGGGCGCCAGCGCCAGGTCCACGTCGATGCGGATCGGTCCGATGGTGAATGGGCCGATAGTGACCGTGCCCTTGAGTGCCGTGTTTTGGATCACCTCCGTTACGTTCGTTTCCAGACTGGCCGCCGCCGCCGTCAGCATCGTGGAGACATCCTTCTCTAGTTCACTGGCGATCGATTGGACGGCGGTGGCCAGTTGCGGCTCCAACTTGTCGATTCCAAGAATGTCCATACAGGTCAGCTCGACTTGACCGTGTTGGTGGCCAGTACGTGCGCCTCGGTCACCGTCCCTTGCAATAGCAGCGCCACGTTGGGCGACAGCGATGGATGCGCGATCGCCGCCATCGTCACCGCCTTGGCCACGTCCTTGTTGCCGAACAACGTCAGCAGTTGCTGGAATAACCCCACCACTACCGGCGCCAGTTGCAGTGCTTCTAAAATCTCTTCCATTACCGTCATGGTTGCCTCTCCTTATCTGCCGTGACGTTAGCACGCCGGTCCCACCAACCTTCGCGGATTGGGACACGACTTAGTCTGTTTTGATCGGGTTGCGGGGAATTCAATATTTGTGACCGGGCGGATCGGCGGAGGGTGGAATTGTTAAGGCGCGCTGTAGGCAAAACTGGACGAGCAAAGCCATTGCGGTTGGAATTTTGGATAAGCTTAGAGACACTACGGCCTTGGGAGGGGTATCTTTCTTGAAATAGGATGACCGTCACCGCCCGGCCCCCTTCCGTAACGAAGGGAAGCCGTGCGGGGTAATCCGAAACAGATGGGAGGCCGCAGTCTCCGGGGAAAACCCCGAACTTGCTGTATCGCCTCTTTTCCGAGACTCTGGCAAGGAACCGGTTCCATACTGCTACCGTCCGGGCGGTCTCAATGGAGCCGTCCGGCAAGCCTTTAAGGGGCTCCGGGAGCCAGTATCACCGGCGGCCGGGTTTTTTAGGCCCGGCCGCTGACGATGAAACGCTGCGCAGCGCTTATCCATGGGGCGGCCGCGCAAGTGAGCGCGGCGCCCTTTCCGATTTAAGGATGGCATTGGGTAGCACGGAAGAGACTGTGCAAGCGCTGGAACTCACTGACTTTATGCGGCAAATGTTTTTATCAAATCTGTGAATGGCGCATCGCCCGCTTGCCCGGGGGCAGGGGACATGTTAGCTGCCCGCGGCATCAGCCAGCTTCTCTTGCTGCGCACGCGCGGCCCTCGGTTGATACTCTCCGGCGACGGCGCGGAAGCCGATCGCCAGCCGGTTCCACCCGTTGATCGCGATAACCGCGATGGTCAGGTTGGACAATTCCTCATCGGTGAATTGCTGGCTGGCCTCGGCGAAAATATCGTCGGGCGCGTGCCCGTCGCTGATGCGGGTGATGGCTTCGGTCCAGGCCAGCGCGGCCCGTTCACGATCGGTGTAGAACGGTGCTTCGCGCCACGCGTCGAGGCAGTAAAGGCGCTGCTCGGTCTCACCCGCGGCGCGCGCGTCCTTGGTATGCATGTCGATACAGTAAGCGCAACCATTGATTTGGGAGGTGCGCAGCCGCACCAGTTCCAGTAGCGGCGGCTCCAGGTGCGACGAGTCGCGGACATACGCTTCCAGGGCGGCCATGGCACGATATGCGCCGGGGGCGGCCTTGTACATGTCTAAACGCGGTTGCATAAGGGATTCTCTATTTTCAGGATAAGGCGGAATTGGGCTTGGCGGGGCGGGGTGCGGTGGCGGCGGTCCCCTAATCAGCCGCAATGCCCGCGGCGTGGGACAATTCGATTTCAGGTCGATTCTTGCAAGCGACACACCAAGCCGGGGACTGGTCAGTCTAGCCGAGTATACCGGCGGGGCGAGCAGTGGATACCGTGAAGAAATCAGACTGGAGATTAACTAATGCGATTTCTGATCACGCTGGAACAAACCGAGACGGGATTTGCGGTGCAGGCACCCGATTTGGCTATAGCCACCTACGGAGGGAGCATCGAGGCGGCCAAGCGGGCGGCCAGCGAAGCGATTCGGATCAATTTGGAAGCCTATCGGGAAGCCGGACAACCGCTGCCGACAGGGCAAAGCGGTTCAAACCATCTTGAGAATCCCGAATTTCGGGATTTGTTGTTCGCGTACGTGGAAGTAGCCGAACCTCATGGGAGAATCGCCGCCTAGTCTAGAGGGTTGCGGCAAAAGGCAATTTGGCCGCTGATGAACGCGGATAAACGCAGATAAGGCAAGGCCACTCTGAAGGGTACCGACAGCGTTGGAAAGCGAAGCGACGCTGGGGTTCCTCGTTTGGCTCTCCATCCGGCCTATGCCAATATAGGCATGTACCCGCGGATGAAGAACCTCACGTGGCTTGCCGACTCCCGTTCCAACGTGAAGTCATTTCCGGCTGGCGTTCAAGATGACATCGGCTATGCATTGTACGCGGCGCAGTTGGGCGAACGGAGTACAAAGGCCAAGCCACCGCATGGTCTTGGCGGCCAAGTGATGGAGATTGCCGCGGATGACGCGAGCGGAACCTACCGTGCGATGTATACGGTCTCGATTGGAGACCGGAGATGGAAATGATCCGGCAGCGGCTCAGACAGTTGAGAAGCGAGTTGAAGAATGCCGAAAAGAGAGGCGCTGAAGCAGGAGCCCAGCACGGGCAACGTATTCGCCGACCTCGGCTTGGCCCACGCGGCGATCACCTGATTAAAGCTGGACTGGTGGTTCGGATCGACCGGACCATCCGCCAACGAAAGCTGACCGACGCAGCGGCGGGACAGCTCATGGGAATCGATCAGCCCAAGATTTCAACTATGCTGGCCGGTCAGTTCCGGGGATATTCGGTCGAGCGCCTCATGCGTTTCCTGGTCGCGCTAGGGCACGATGTAGAGATCGTCGTCAAGCCTAGAAAGCACGGTACGGCCGAACTGCGCGTCGCATAGAGGCGCAGTGCCCAGTGAGGTGGGGCTGACGCCGGATTACGCCCAATAAGCCGGCTTGCGTCCGGGTATCCGTGGATCAAGCGCGCGCGGCGATCAGTCCGTGGTAGACGCAGCCCTCGGAACGGTTTGAGCCTGATACGGCCAAGTGGAACGACCTCCCCAAGGGCATTCCCAGTCCTTCAGCATTCAATCCTCCTTCGTCCGGATCGGAGGAGCATCTTTGCTATATTGAATTTCTGCTTCGTTATATTAAATTTCTGCTTCCGGTCAGGCGAAAAGTTTGTTGAATTATGCAGCAAATCGAGAAAACTGTGTTTCTCAGTTATCGCCGTACTAATTTCCCTTGGGCGCTCAATATTTTCCAAAACCTGACGCACCACGGCTATGACGTGTTTTTCGACTATATCGGCCTCGGGAGTCGAGATTTCGAGCCTGTGATCCTCGAAAACATAACTGCGCGGGCGCATTTTATGGTTCTCCTCACGCCGTCAGCGCTAGAGAACTGCGACGACCCGGCTGACTGGTTGCGTCGTGAAATAGAGACTGCTCTGACCAACAAACGCAATATCGTCCCGCTTATGCTGGACGGATTTCAGTTCGATAGCCCACGAATCGCAAATCAACTCACCGGTACCCTCGCCGCGCTCAAGCACTACAACGCCGTAAGCATTCCGCCGGAGTACTTCATGGAGGCGATGGAAAAGTTGCGAAGTCAATTCCTTCGTGTGCCCTTAGCTTCGGTCTTGCACCCGGGGTCTCGGCTGGCACAGCGGGCCGCCGCAGAACAACAAGTCGCGGCTGCTGCGGCCCCGGCATTCCGAGAAGAGGAACTGACGGCACAGCAATGGGCCGAGCGCGGACTTGCCGCCTTCGAGGTTGACGAACGGCTGCGCTTCTATACAGAAGCCATCCGGCTCAAGCCGGACTACGCCGCCGCCTTCTACAGCCGGGGCAACGCACACCGCGCAAAGGGCGATCCCGAAGGAGCGCTACGGGATTATGCCGAAGCTATCCGATTCAATCCGGACTATGCCGAAGCTTTCAATAACCGGGGTAATGCGCGTAGGGCAAAGGGCGACCTTGAAGGAGCGCTGCACGATTATGGCGAAGCCATCCGGCTCGGATCCAACGATGTCACCGCTCTCAACAACAGGGGTGCTGCGCGCCATGCCATAGGCGATCTGAAAGGGGCGCTGCAGGATTACGACGAAGCTATCCGACTCGATCCGAATTACCCCGCCGCCTTTTACAACCGGGGCAATGCACGCCTAGCCACGGGCGATCTGGAACTAGGGCGGCGTGATCACAGCGAGGCCATCCGGCTTGGCTACAAGCCAAACTAGGAAAACTTCCGAAGCTTACTTCTTGTCGCTCCTCTTGCCGTCATCGAGTTGCTTGCCTTCCCGGCCCTTATAGTAGGCAGAGCTATCAGGATGATTTACGATAATGTCGTTGAAAGCAGTTTCCAGCACGCCCTTGTGCGAATCCTTAATGCCTTGTTCGTAGTCCTTCCGATCTTCTTTGGAAATAGCCATACAATACTCCTGACACCATTATACGCCGCCTTTCCCTTCTAGCTAGGGGACGAAGCCGTCCGTCGCTTGGAGCCAAGGCGCGTCCTCTAAACGATCGCAGAATTGGCCCTCGTGCCAGCAATCCCGAAAACAATCCACGTTGACGGGCGGCCGCCAAGCCGTCGATGTGCCGCCGTCCCGGAACTCACAAGATTCCGCTGGGAACTTGCGAACGAGGCCGCGACTGAATCGCGTAGCCGGGTCGTGGTTACAATGATTTTAGCTCCCATGCTGCGGGACCGCCCCACGGTTAACGCGGTATCCGCTTACTCCCGAGCGTAAGGCCAAGGGCTGACGCCCGTGCCCCCCGCTACAATCCGATTTCCAACGAAACCTACGCCCTCTTTCGATACTAAGGCCAGTTCAAAGTCAAGCTCTTCGCCGACAAAGCACCGCGCACGGTGGAGAACTTCGTCTCGCTCGCCGATGGCTCGAAGACCGGCGTCTTCCATCGGCTGGTCCCGATTTCATGATCTAGGGCGGCGATCCCGAAAGGCAACGCCGCGGCGGGCCGGGCTACAAGTTCGCTGACGAATATCATCCCACGTTGAAGCACAGCAGGCGCGGATTACTGTCGATGGCCAATGCCGGACACGCCCGTCGGCGGACCACGTCAGCGGGTCGCGCGTTTTACGTCAAGCTGACGTGCTGGCGACCTCTCGCGTGCAATAAGGGCTGGATACAATACTCGCATGGCCTCCTTCGCCCAGCTTTTCCGGGATTTTCGGTATGCATCTCGCTCATTGCGAAAAAGCCCCGGACTTGCAGTAGCGGCGATCGCGACTCTGGCACTGGGCATCGGCGCCAACACCGCGATCTTCAGCGTGCTGGAAGGCGTCGTCTTGGCCCCGCTGCCCTATGGGCAGGCCGACCGGCTCGTTGTCGTAGCGCTCTACAATCGAACTCTTGGGCACGCGACGTATCTTTCGTATCCCGATTTCCTCGATTGGCGGCTGAGTTCCCGTTCGTTCGAACAAATCGCTGCGTTTGCAACTGAGGGATTCGATCTGACGGCTCTCGGCGAGCCTGAGCACGTCGACGGCAAGGAAGTCTCGGCGAGTTTTTTCAGCACGCTGAACGTTCGGCTTTCGGCCGGGCGCGGTTTTTCACCGGATGAGGACCGAATCGGGGGCTCGCCCGCGGTCGTCATCAGCGATCGTCTATGGCACGACCGGTTTGGGGGCGGCCCCGCGGCGTTGGGCAAGAACCTCACTTTGAATGGAATCGACCACACCATCGTGGGTGTCCTGGAGCCGGGGTTTCGTTTCGGAGACCAGCAGGTGGATGTCTATACGCCGCTTGCGCGGCGGAATCCGCTGTACATCCACGATCGTACAGTCCACGACATTCTGTGCGTCGCCCGCCTACGGCCAGAAGTGAATCTCGGTCAGGCGCTCGCGGAAATGAACACAGTTCAGGAGCATATCGACGAGGCCAACCCAAACACGGAACGCGGCCTGGGGGCCTACGTTGTCTCGTTGAAGCAGTCCCTGGTTGGCGACATCGGCGGAACGCTTGCGTTGTTGCTGGGAGCCGCAGGATTAGTCCTGCTGATCGCGTGTGCGAACGTTGCAAACTTGTTGCTGGCGCGCTCACTGGGGCGCACGCGCGAGTTTGCCATTCGACTAGCGCTGGGAGCAAGCCGCGCACAAATCGTGCGTCAACTGCTCGCCGAAAGTCTGGCGCTCTCGGCGAGCGGCGGACTTTTGGGGCTGGCGATCGCGAAATGGGGTGTAGGCGCCGTGCTGGCGGCGGCGCCGGGAAGTGTCCCGCGCGTCGAGAATATTGGAGTGAATACGCCGGTCCTCTTGTTTGCGTTTGGTGTTTCGACGATCGTGGGAATTGTTTTTGGACTATTTCCCGCGCTCAGAAGTTCAAAAATAGACGTGCAAGCGGGACTCAAGGAAGGAGGCCGGAGCGTGGCGGGTGGGCGCCAACGCGTGCAACAAGTCTTGGTGGTCTTGCAGATCGCGCTGGCCCTGGTGCTGCTAACCGGCGGCAGCTTGCTTTTTCGGACGATCCGCAATTTGTGGGCGGTCAATCCTGGGTTTAATCCGCAGCACGTCATCACTTTTCAGGTCGGGCTGTCGCAGGCCGTGACCAATACGCCATCCAGGATGAGGATTGCCTACCAACAGTTGGTCGAGCGGACGCGCCAAATTCCAGGAGTCGAGGCGGCGGATATTACCGCGCTGGTGCCCTTGAGCCGGGGGGCGAATGAAGGTCCCTTTTGGGTAGGCCCACATCAACCGGCATCCATGGCGGAGATTCCGCGGGCCATTTATTATCCGACTGGTCCGGATTACGTCAGGACAATGGAAATACCCCTACTTAGCGGGCGATTGCTGAGCCGGACCGACAACCTCAATTCCGAAGTCGTCGTTTTAGTTGACAGTCTTCTCGCGCACAGGTTTTTTCCCGAACAGAACGCTGTGGGGCGGGCCATCACAATTCCTCATTGGGGCGCAGCTCACAACGTGACGGCCCGGATTGTCGGTGTCGTGGGCCATGTCGAGCACTATGGGCTCGATGGCTCGATGGGCGAAAAACCGCAAATCTATTTCTCCTTTTATCAGCTCCCGGACGAGGCGTTGCCCGTGTTTCGCAGCGTGATCACGCTGGCCGTACGTACGCACCTCGACGCTGCCGGCTTTAGGCCGGCTCTCAGAACTGCGCTTCAAAAGGCAGGCGGGGATCAACCTGCTTATAACGTCCGCACGATGCAGGAACTTGTTTCGGGATCGATGGGACGGCAACGCTTCCCGATGCTCCTTCTGGTATCGTTTGCGATCCTGGCTCTGCTGCTCGCGTTCATTGGAATCTATGGCGTGATTTCATACTCGACCATCCGGCGCGTGAACGAGATTGGCATCCGGATGGCGCTTGGCGCCGTGAAATGGGACGTTTTGCGAATGGTCGTTGGTCAAGGCCTTCGGCTCGCTTTTGCCGGCGTCTTGTTCGGGATCGTAGCCGCTTTCCTTCTGACCAGGGCATTTTCGCAGTTTTCGCACCTCTTGTATGGCGTCCGGGCAAGCGATCCGACGATCCTCATCGCCGTCTCGGTAATGTTGATGGGCGCCGCGGGTCTCGCCTGCTATATCCCAGCCCAGCGCGCGGCGAATTTGGAGCCGACCGCTGCGCTCCGTCAGGAGTGAGCACCGTTGCGGCCGAACGGGCCGCAACTGGATCGCGCAGCCGGGGTCGACAATGACAATGCGCGTCATTCTAACGCCTATGCCGGTCACCGCCCGAGGCACCTTGCTACAATCCGAAGATGCCTAACGAAACATACGCCCTCTTCGACACCAGCGAGGGCCAGTTCAAAGTGAAGCTCTTCGCCGACAAAGCCCCGCGCACGGTGGAGAACTTCGTATCGCTCGCCGATGGCACGAAGACCGGCAAGCCCTTTTACGACGGCACCATCTTTCACCGCGTGATTCCCGATTTCATGATCCAGGGCGGCGATCCGGAAGGCACCGGCCGCGGCGGGCCGGGCTACAAGTTCGCCGACGAATTTCATCCCACGTTGAAGCACACCAAGCACGGATTCCTGTCGATGGCCAATGCCGGACCGAACACCAACGGCAGCCAGTTCTTCGTGACCGTGGCAGCCACTCCGTGGCTCGACAACCGCCACGCTATTTTCGGTGAAGTGACGGAAGGCTACGAGGTGGTGAAGAAGATTTCCGAAGCGCCGCGCGACAAACAGGACCGGCCGTTGAAGGAAGTGCGCGTCAAATCCGTCAGGATCGAGAGGAGCTAACGCCATGAAACGCATGCTGCTGTCGCTGGCCTTCGCGGCCGCCGCTTTCGCGCAGGAGGGATTCCAGCCGCTGTTCAACGGCAAGAACCTGGACGGCTGGGACGGCGATCCGCGCATGTGGAGCGTGCGCGACGGCATGATCGTGGGCCACACCGAAGGCGTCGCGATGACCGACAATTCGTTCCTGATTAGCAAGCAGCCGTATCGCAACTTCATCCTGCGCGCGGAGATGAAGCTGCGCAATCATAACAGCGGCATTCAATTTCGCAGCGAGGCGCTGGCCAACTGGGTGGTGCGCGGATATCAGGCAGACGCGGCGCAGGACAATTACTGGGGCAATATCTATGAGGAAAAGGGCCGCGGCACGCTGGTGGATGGCTGGAAGGGCAAGGCCGAGACAGTCGTCAAGCTGCAAGACTGGAACGATTACGAAATCCTTTGCGACGGCGACCACATCAAGCTGACGCTCAACGGCCTGGTGACGGCCGACCTGCACGATTCGGCGCGCCTGGAAGGCATTATCGCGTTTCAATTGCATCGCGGTCCGCCCATGGAAGTCTATTTCCGCAACGTGCGGATCAAGATTCTGCCATAAGGACGCGCGCCCTTTGCGACTGGCGATCTTCGGCGGCACCTTCGATCCGATTCACAATGCGCATCTGGCGGTGGCGCGCGAAGCCGCCGCGCGCTTCCAACTCGACCGCGTGTGGCTGGTGCCCGCCGAAAGGCCGCCGCACAAGCAGGGTGTCACGCATGCGCCGTATGCCGACCGCTTCGCAATGGTCGAACTGGCGTGCCGCGACGAGCCGAAGTTCGAAGCTTCGCGCCTGGAGCAGGGAACCGCCAGCAGCTATTCGATCGACACCATCGAGAAGGTGCGCGCGCGCCTGGCGTCCGGCGACACACTGTTCTTCGTGATTGGGGCGGATGCCTTCGCGGAGATCAAGAGCTGGCGCCGCTGGCAGGACGTGGTGCAGGCCGTGAAATTCATCGTGGTCAGCCGGCCGGGCCATCGTTACGATATCCCGGCGGCGGCCAGCGTACACAGGCTTGAGACCGTGGATCTGCCGGTGTCGTCTTCGGAAATCCGGCGCAAGCTGGCGGCGGGCGACGATTGCGTGGAGGTGCCCGCCGCGGTGCTCGACTATATACGCGCACGTGGGCTTTATCGCGGATGAGTCACGGATGAGTTAAGGCGCGATCTTGAACACCACCCCGCAACCAAACCCGCACCCGCTGTTGGTGATGCCGCCGGCGACTGCGGTGCCGTATAGATTACCCGACGAGTCTCGCAGCAAACCTGCCAAGGGTTGCAATCCGTCCGTTCCGCCCGTGAAAGTGTGCAGCACCGTCTCCGTGCCGGTCGAACTCAGCTTGAACACCACTCCATCGCCTGAGAAACCGCTGCCCGTACCACCGGCCTGCGTAGTGCCGTACAGATTGCCTTCCGAGTCTTGGACCAGCCCTGCGGCGGGATAGCCCCCGTCCGCGCCGCCTGTAAAGGTGTATAGGACGGTCTCCGTACCGGCGGTATCCAGTTTGAACACGACGCCGAAGCCCGCACTCCCCGCGGCGCTGCCGGCCCAGGTGGTCGTGCCGTAGAGATTGCCCGACGAGTCTTGGATCAGACCCGCATAGGGCATGCCCCCGTCCGCTCCACCGGTGAAACTATAGAGGACCGTCTCCGTGCCAGCGGTATCGATCTTAAAAACGGTCCCCCAGCCCATCGTGCCGCCGCCCGGAGTGGTGCCATAGAGATTGCCTGCCGAGTCGCGAATCAGGCCGGCGGCGGGTGCCGACCCGTCCGGGACTCCTGCAAAGGTATGCAGCATCGTCTCGCCGGCGCTGTTCAGCTTGAACGCTACGCCAACGTTCGATAATCCGCCCTCCGTCGCCGTGCCATAGAGGTTGCCCGCCGAGTCCGCGGCCAAGCCTGCGACGGGAAAACCGCCGTCACCTCCTCGGTCCCTGAAACTATGCAATACCGTTTCCGTACCGCCGGTATCCAGCTTGAACACTGTTCCATAAAAATCTCCGCCGTTCACGGTTGTGCCGAAGAGATTTCCCGCCGAGTCCCGGATCAGACTGGCGACGGGATTCGCCCCGTCCAGTCCCCCGGTGAAGCTGTACAACACACTCTCGCCGGTTGAATTCAGCTTGAATACCGTTCCGTAGCCGTACGCGCCGCCGCCCTGAGTCGTTCCGGCGAGTCCCTCGGCGCCATCTCCGATCAGGCCTGCCGCTGGGCTCGCGCCATCCGGAGATCCAGTGAAACGATGCAACACGGTATAAGTCTGCGCCTGCGCCGGCTGTGTACCGAACGCCGCCAACACAAACATCGTCCCCAATGCCAACGCACCGCTCGCGCCCAGCCAGCGGATCGCGGAGATACAGTGCGGGCGTTGCTCTATTATCGTCATAGGCCTCCTTTTCGCACACCGCATAGCTAGAGTGTGCGTTGGTAGAGTATCATGATTTATTCTCTGCTCCACGAAAAATCTTGGATCGCGGTAGTAGCCACGCCAGCCGTACTGTAACAATGATTACAGCCTGGCCACGTTACGCGTGAGCCATGCCGTGCGGAAAAATCTCGACCATCTCACCGACTACTTCCGCCCGGCTCTTTTACGCGATGCGCCTGCCGAACAACAGGCGTAGGAGTCCGCGATAGTTCAGCATTCCGTTAAATCCGCGCGCCGCGATCCGCGCATCCATTGGCCGGAAACATTTCTCGTCGATACGGCTCCGGATCAGGCGTATGAAATCCGGGTAGTGGGTCAGTTTGAAATCTTAACGAATTAGTTGTGCTTGACCGCTTCAGGGCGGCTGTGCCTACACTTGGGTATGCCTGAGCGGTCATCGAAACAACGGCCCCGCGACCCGAACCAACTCGCGTACCAAATCATGCTGGAGTCAACCGGCCAAGTGCCGAAGTTTGACCCGGCGAAACCGCAGCCCAAACCCATAGACCCTACCAAAAACCCCCACGCCGTTGCGCTAGGCCGGTTGGGTGGCCTGAAAGGGGGCGAAGCCAGAGCGGCGGCGCTATCGCCCCGCAAGCGGTCACAGATCGCAGCCAAAGCGGCAAGGGCGCGGTGGGGCAATAAGCCGGGGAAATAGGAATGATAGAAACTACTCAAGTTGAAGCCATCTTGATGCTTAGCAAATGGCAAGAAGAGAAAACGCTCCTCCAAGCTAGCCTTTCCTTCGACCGAACTAGATGCATCGTCCTCGGAAGGATTGAGCGGCTAGATAGCGATGAAGTACAGATGGACGGATCGAGCCGCGATGAACTTGGCGGGAAGTACGGATTAGTGCTCAGATTTACCAACGTTAGACGGTTCTGTTTTGGGGATATGGACCGCCTTCCGCAGAATCGTCCACCAGAGATCCAAGAAGCGGTAGACGCGTTTGAAACCCATCTTTTTCTCGATCTTGGAGCTTGCATGTGCGTGATATTCGCAATTAGGGATTCCCGCATACATCAAGCGTAGTTTTTTCAGCGGGGGCGGCCCGAACGGCTTAAGCGACTCGACTCCTTTCCCTAATAGGCTCATCGCCTCATCTGGCGGAATCACACTACCGCAACTCTCTGATTCGATGGACAATATACTTGTTATTTTTTCCAACATTCTACTTGACCTTTCTTGCTTGACCGTGCTAGTATTGAAGTATGAACAAGCTAGACAGCGCCAAGCGGACTCAAATCGTAACGGCCTTGGTTGAAGGCAATTCGGTACGCGCGACGGCGCGGATGACGGGCTGCTCCAAAAACACGATTCAGAAGCTCACGCTTGAGCTTGGCGCGGCTTGCTCGGAGTACTTGAACCGCACGCTGGTAAACCTGAAATCGGAGCGGGTTCAAATTGATGAACTCTGGTCCTTCGTGGCGGCCAAAAAGAAGAACGTCACGCCCGCGATTGCGGCCCGTGGATTCGCTGGTGACGCATGGACCTTCGTGGCAATCGACGCCGATAGCAAGTTGGTTCTTAGTTGGATGGTCGGGGATCGGAATGCCAAGACTGCCAAGACGTTCCTTGATGACGTTGCGGGCCGCTTGTCCAATCGGATTCAATTGACTACGGACGGCCATAAAATGTACTTCCTGCCGGTTGTACAGACCTTCGGTGAGGAAGTTGACTACGCGCAGATCGTCAAAATGTACGGCCCCGACCCAGAAGGAGAAAAGCGGTATAGCCCCGCAGTTTGCATCGCCTGCGAAAAACACGCACTGGTTGGCTCTCCCGATCCCAAGCATATCAGCACCAGCTACGTAGAACGGCAGAACCTCACTATCCGCATGGGCAATCGGAGGTTCACTCGGCTCACTAACGCTTTTTCTAAGAAAATTGAACACCACATTGCATCGCTGGCAATTCAGTACGTTTACTACAACTTCGTTAGGATTCATCAGACCCTTCGAGTGACTCCGGCGATGGCGGCCGGGGTGACTGATAAGCTGTGGTCGGTAGAGGATTTAGTGAGCCTCCTAGGCTAGACTGTCTGAGTGACTCGGTCCTGAACATGCCTACTTGCTTGATGAATTGCTGGAGATGCATATCGAAGTCGGGGGCGGACAATCCCTCATCGGCAATAGCAAACATCAGTTGCCTTGCGATGGCATCATAGGTACTTAGAAAATACAAGATCCATGGAGACTCTGGAGCGAGAAACGCATGATGACCGTTTTTGTCGATAATAACTAGTTGTGACGGTCCTCCGCAATTTTGGTCATAAGATTTTACGGCGTTCAGAGTTTGTGCTGCAAGGAGTAAGACGGTATCTACGGTCATCTGGCGACGGAAAATTTGGCGGATGAAATAATCTCCAAGATACGAGCCTACACCAATACACCCATAGCCATCCAGCCTGTTTACTGCGCCATTTCGACTAATGGAGAAGAGCTTATGGCCGCCGCCGCGCGCTATCCAGCACCCAACCATAATCTCGAAAGCCACACCGTCTTGGTCGCCAGTTGGCCGTGAAAGGACATATTCATCGCAGATCGGCTTGACGGCCTTACGTAATGCTCGTTTGATGCCTTTTAGTGAGCGCTGCTCAGCGGGCAAATCTTGGATGGCCTCCTGACAATCCTCTATCGCCATTTTCCCGTTCGGTTCGTGACCGGCCAATCCAAAAACGTAGGTATCTCCGTCCACGGTCATAGGAAATACTTTTTGCTGGTAAACTTTAGCCGCCCCGGTGTATTGCGTATCAGAACAGATTAGAATTCCGTCATTGACGTGGAACCCGGCCACAATCGTCATATCGCGCCTCCGTGGGAATCCCCAAGGATAACGCCAATGATGGATTGGTGGGGCAGGGGGGCGCGATAAAGGCTTTCGGAAGTATGGGTGATTTAGATCGAGCCGTCGAGGTTGGGGCAGTTGTGGACACCACTGGCTCCCCGGCGCGGATAGCAGGCGGTATGATGGGCTGGCCATGGCTGAAACTACGAAATGTCCGTTTTGCGGCGAAGATAACGACTTGACGGCGAAGGAGTGCAAGAATGTTTCTTGCCACACCTACATGAAATCTGAAATCGAGTGCTTGAGAACGATGGATGCATCGCTCAGGACCATCAAGCGCATTGCAATCTGGTGGCTGATTCTGTCCATTCTCGGATTCGCTCTTGGGCTGCTATACGTGGTAGTGGCCGGAACCGGAGGGCATTTTTGATGCCACTCTTAATTGTTTAAGAGTTCAAACTGACCCACTACCGAAATCCGGGCAAATTTCTAATGATAGCGCTGCACCGCGGAAAGCCCTTTTCGGCGAAGAGATGTATGGGCGGCTTCCACGATAGCCGCGCGGCGATCTTCGCTCTTCATCCGAAATGGCCATGGCGCGATTACTCAGTCCCCCGCAGCGGCGTGACGGGATCCAGGAATCGCCATAAAATCACTGCCATCGCATAAACCGCCGCCGAGACGTAGAAGGTCATATCCCAGTTGTTATCGGTCCAGCGGAGCATATATCCGATAATCGTAGGAGAGGCGGCCCCGCCAAGGTTGCCCATCATATTCATTGCTCCCGACAGAGTGCCCGCATACCTGCCGCCGACATCCATGCAGGCGCCCCACGAGCCGGGCATCACCAGGTCGTTGCTGAAGCTGGCCAGTCCCATCGCAATCATCGCGGGCACGGGATTGTGCATGCGCGTGGAAACGATCAGGAGAAGACTCGCGCCGCTAAATCCAACATACGCCAGCAGGCGGCGGGTCTTCAACACACTGCCGGTGAGGCGCGTGAGCGGCGCGGCGATGAATCCGCTCACCAGAGAGCCGAGCCCGCCCAGGAACAGCGGGAGGACGCCGAATAGGGCGCTGGCGCGCAGTTCCAGCCCGCGCGCCTGCTTTAAATAAGTAGGCAGCCAGGTGATGTAGAAATACCATCCGTACGAGGAACAGAAGTATTGTCCGCACAACAGCCAGACCTGCGGCGAAGCGGCCAACATTCGCCAGGGAACCCGCGCGTGCCCGGACGCCAGCGCCTCGTTGGGCGCCAGGAGTTGGCGCTCCGCGGCGTTCAAACTGGGGTTGTCGCGCGGATGATCGCGATACCACGCATAGAAAAGAATAGCCCAAACGATCCCGATGCCGCCGAAAAGCTCGAAGGCGTGCCGCCAGGACATGTGCTGGATGGCCAGATACACCAGCGGCGGAGTGAATGCGCCGCCCCAACGCGCGCTCAGCCACATGATGCCCTGCGCGCGCACACGCTCGCGATGCGGAAGCCAGGTGGTGAAGGTCTTGGTCAGATTGGGGAAGCAGCCGGCTTCGCCCGCGCCGAACAGCGAGCGGGTCACCGCCAGCGAGACGAAGTTCCATGTCCATCCGGTGGCCGCCGTGAAGAAGGACCACCACAGCACAATCCGCAGCAGCACGCGGCGCGCGCCCATCCAGTCGCCCAGAAAACCGCCCGGTATTTCAAACAGAGCGTAGGCCCACGCAAAAGCGGAGAAAGCGTAGCCCATCTGCACCTGCGACAAATGGAGATCCGCGCTGATGACTGGGGCCGCGAACGAAATGCAGACCCGGTCGATGTACGTGACCACGGCCAGCGTCACCGCGAACACCACCACCCAATACCGGACATGGGTTGGGCGCGGATGCGGCTCGTGCGGCAATTGGACCAACATCTATTAAGCCACAGATGCGGAGCAGGCGTTGGGTTCTGCGCGATACTGAGATGCATGGAGTTCGAAAGCGTGGCGGCCAATCTGCGGGAGTCCTTCCGCGTCGTCGCGGCGCATCGGTGTACAGGCGAACTGCAGGAAATGGAGGGAGTATCGATCGCCTCGGCGGGAGTTACCTTCCAGATGTTCAACGCGGCGTTTCTTTCCGCGCCGGTAGTTACCGAAGGCCAAATGGACCTGCGCGTGGCGCAGGCCGCCGTGTATTTCGCGGCTCGCGGGCAGCGCTGGGCCTATTGGATCTGCCACGGCTGGCTGGACGACCGCACGCGCCGCCGGCTGCAGGCGGTTCTCCGCAAGCGTAGTCTCTACCAGGCCGTGGAACTGCCCGGCATGCTAGCCGAAGACGTGCTGCCTCCGGTGCGCGAGCTTCCCCGGATGGAATTGCGGCGGGTGTGCGACGGGCCGGTGAAGGACGCGTTTTGCGCCATCGGCGCGACGTGTTTCAACGTGCCGCTAGCCTGGTTTTGCGAGGTTTTCGACAGCCGCACTGTTTGGAACGATTTCGCCGCCTACGTCGGATACGTGGATGGCGAGCCCATCTGTACGGCGGCCACTATCATCGGAGGCGGTGTAGTGGGAGTCTACAACGTAGCCACCATGCCGGGGCGCCGGCGCGGGGGTTACGGCGAGGCCGTCATGCGGCATGCGCTGGAGCAGGCGCGCCGTGAGCACGGCCTGATGCGGACGATTTTGCAATCCACGCCGCAGGGGTTTGAGTTGTATGGGCGCATGGGATACCGGACGGTCACAAGCATCGGGGTGTTCTGTTCGTAGGAGGCTTAACTCAAATAAACCCGCGCCAACTCCGCGAAATCCGTCGGCGTCACCAGGTGGAACCGCACTTCCATCTTGGAGATGCGCTCCAAATCCTGGGTCATCTCGTCCGATGGCAGCTCCGGCCCCGCCACGAACAACTGTCCCTCCACCACCCGGAATGGCAGTACCCGCCACCGCCGCGAGACCTCCACGGGCACGGCGCGCGTGGCCGGTTCCGATATCTCGGACGGCGCCGGCACACCCAATGGCAGGTTCTGCTGCAGGCTCAGCGCCAGATACACATCCGCCTCGCTCAGTTTGCCGCGCCGCACCAGATATTCGCCAATCCGCTCGCCTGTGTCTTTGGATGCCAGCGCCTCGTCCACATCGGCCTGCATCACGAACTGCGATCCCACCAGAATCTGGCCCAACGGACGGATCTGCGCATCCAACGGCGCGGGGTTGGGATAGGCATGCTCGGTTTTGATCCAGACCAGCGGACGTCCGCGGATCTTTGCGTCGCAATAGAGCGCCAGCGCCCTTACGGTAGCCGCGCAGTTCAACCAATTCCCGATCAGCGCGCGCACTGGCACGCCCATCGCGAAACGCCACCCGTAGATGCGCCGCGAGCATAGCGCGCGCACACCCATCTGAAAGCCCGACAACACCAAGGTCGCCGAGAAAAGTCCTTGGATAGCCGGATGCCGCATACCAAACACCCAAGGGCGGCCTGCGATCTCACTCTCGCCCCACGTCACCGCTCCGTAAACGAACAACAGATTCAGCACCGGCGTCAGCAAATTCCCGGCCACCCCTTTGCGATCCCGCCAGAGCCAGTATAATTGGCGCGCGGGCGCGCGCCACCCGCGGCGCTCCCAGGATTGCAGCACGATCCCCATTACCCACCGCGCGCGCTGCCGCACCGCGGTACGGAACGTATGCGGAAAATATTCGCGGGTCGCCAGCAGGCCGTCGCCCTCCCGGCGCAGAGGCACGAACACCTGCGGACAGCCCATAGCGTGGATGCGCCAGCCGTTCTCGTAGTCTTCCGTGAGACACTCCTGATCGAACATGCGCTTGGAGTGCTCACCCGCCATTTTCTCCAGCACCGCACGCGAGAAGGCCGTGCCCACGCCATTGCCCGGCAGAAAACCGCCCCACATCTGCCGTACCGGAATGTCCTTGGTCTGAAACTCGGCGAACTCATCGCAGTATAATCCGTGGACCCATTGCCGCAGGGGCGTAGCCAACGGCAGCACGGGCACCTGCACCATGTCGTAGCGTCCGGCGAAGCAGTTGATCCAGCGCATCGATTCCGGGTGGATCACGTCTTCCGCGTCGTGCGTCACCACCATGTCGAAGCGCACGCCGTAGCGCTCTTCATGCGCCAACATGCGCTGATAGATCCAGTTGAGGCAATCGGCTTTGGATGTAGGACCGTCGTGGGGGCAAAGCGCCAGGTGTACTCGCGGGAACTTACGGCTGGCCTCGCGCACGGCTGCCGTTGTTTCCCAATCGTTAGGGTAGGCGCCCACGAAGAACTCGGCCGCATGATACATCGTGGCCGGGATATTCCGCTCCAGCATGCTGCCGATGACGGCATGCTCATGCCATAACGGCACGAAAATAGCTATCCGCCGGCGCGGCGCCGCGTCGACCTCCGCCGATGCGGGCCACGGGAACCAGGGGCGGCCAAACCAGTGGAACGCCACCCATCGATAGACGAACGCCGCATCCAACAGGAGGTCGTCCAGCCCGCTGACCAGGACGTATACCGCAAGCGGCACCAGCCACGCGGCAATCCAGGCGTCCAGGTTATACATCCGATAACGAAGTAGTGCTGGGATATGGGAAAAATCGCAGAAAACCGCGGAATGGCGCGTAGCCGAAGGGTAACGTCGCCCGCGCCGACGAATCCGCTATAATGGGTAGGTCCAACAACTGAGAGGAATTGTGTCGCTGCGTACCTTCTTTCGCCTATTCACGCACATTCAAATGATGCCCATCCTCGAGAGCGGCGAGGAAACCCTGGTCGGCGGGCAGGCCGTTATTGAGGGCGTCATGATGCGCGCCCCGCACAGCTATTGTGTGGCCGTGCGCAGGCCCAATGGCGAAATTGTGACCGAGCAGAAGCCGCTTGCCCGCATGTGCGAGCAGTACCCCATCTTCAAATATCCGATCGTGCGCGGCGTGGGCACGCTCTACCAGGCGATGGCCCTGGGCCTGCGGGCGCTGAAGTTCTCGGCCAATGCGATGCTGGAGACCGGGTCTCCGAAAGCGGAAGCCAAGGAACTCCCCAATTGGGCCATTAGTCTGAACATGCTGTTGTCCTTTGGATTCTTCGTTTTCCTTTATAAATTCGTACCGCTGTACGCCGTCACGGCGCTCGGGAAATGGTATCCGGTGCTGAAGGGCCGTATCGCTTTCAATGCCACCGATGGCGTAATCCGCATCGCCATCTTCCTGGCGTTCCTGTTCCTGATTTCGCGCATGAAGGATATCTACCGCGTGTTCGAGTATCACGGCGCTGAGCACAAGGTGGTCTTCAACTTCGAATCCGGACAGCCCGTGAATGTGCAAAATGCGCAGGCGTTCACCACCTTCCATCCGCGTTGCGGCACCAGTTTCCTGATGGTGGTGATGGTGGTCTCCATGGTGGTGTACACTCTGATTCCCTTCACCGGCTTCGGCATGAAACTGCTCAGCCGCGTGTTGTTGCTGCCATTCATCGCAGGCATCAGTTACGAGTTGATCCGTTTCGCCGCCAAGCGCCGCGGATCGTTCCTGGCCACCCTCACCGCGCCCGGACTGTGGCTGCAGCGCATCACCACCAAGCCGCCATCCGACGAGCAGGCCGCCGTCGCCATACACGCGCTGGAAGGCGCCATGGCCCTGGAAGAGTCGCAAGGCGGCGAACTCGTCATCGCTTAATTTGGCCTAAGATGGCTTAACGTCCATGCAATTCGTTCCCAAACTGCAGCAGATGGAGGTTCGCTTCGAAGAATTGACGCGCCAAATGGCGGACCCGTCGCTGATGGCCGATGCCACGGAATACCGCAAAGCCGCCAAGGCGCGCAGCGATTTAGCCGAAGTTGTGGACAAGTATCGCGCATGGAAAAAGGCCGCCAGCGAACTCGATCAGGCCCGTGGCATGTTGCAGGAGCAGGATCCGGATCTGCGCTTGATGGCCATCGACGAAGCCGCGCGCCTGGAGCCGGAACTGGCGCGTATCGAGCAGGAGATCAAGGTCCTGCTGCTGCCCAAGGATCCCAACGACGAGAAGAACGTGGTGCTCGAAATCCGCGCCGGCACCGGCGGCGACGAAGCCACCCTGTTCGCGGCGGAGATTTTCCGCATGTACTCGCGCTATGCGGAAACGCAGCGCTGGCGCATTGAGGTCACATCCGCCAGTGAATCGGCGGCCGGCGGTTTGAAGGAAGTCATCGCGCTGGTCAGCGGCGACCGCGTTTTCAGCAAGCTCAAGTATGAAAGCGGCGTGCATCGCGTGCAGCGCGTGCCGGTCACCGAGCAGCAAGGGCGGGTGCATACTTCGGCCATTACGGTGGCGATTCTGCCCGAAGCCGACGAAGTTGAAGTGAAGCTCGATCCCAAGGATATCCGCATCGATACGTTCTGCTCGTCCGGCCCGGGCGGTCAGTCGGTGAACACCACGTATTCGGCGGTGCGCATCACGCACTTGCCTACCGGCCTGATTGTCTCCTGCCAGGACGAAAAATCGCAGATCAAGAATCGCGCCAAAGCCGAGCGCGTGCTGCGCTCCCGCCTTTACGAAATCGAGCTGGAAAAGCAGCAGGCAGCGCTGGGCGCGGAGCGCCGCAGCATGGTGGGCACGGGCGACCGCAGCGAGAAGATCCGCACTTACAACTTCCCGCAGAACCGCGTCACCGATCACCGCATCGGCCTCACGCTGCACCAGTTGGACATCGTGATGGAGGGCCGGCTGGACCCCATCGTCGACGCGCTGACGACTTACTACCAGGAGCAGCAGGGAGAAGCGGGCGGGGTCGCGGCGTAAACCCGCATGAACGTCCGGACCGCGTTGCTCCAGGGTACTGAACTCCTGGAAGACGCCGCGGTGGGCGTGGCGCGGCTCACCGCCGAAGTGCTGCTGGCGCACGCTCTACGCCGCGATCGCGCCTATCTGTTCGGCCATCCCGAACACGAGCTCTCGGAAATAGAATGGCTGCATTACGGCCGCTACCTGCATGCGCGCATGCAGGGCAAACCTACCCAGTACATCACCGGCCGGCAGGAGTTCTACGGGCGCGAGTTCCGCGTGACGCCGGACGTGCTCATTCCCCGGCCCGAAACCGAGCATGTTGTCGAGACAGCCCTCCGGCGGGCGCCTCGCGCCGAACATATTCTGGACGTGGGTTGCGGCTCCGGCATTCTGGCTGCGACCCTGAAGCTGGAAACCGGCGGCGCCGTGTTTGCCACGGATATCTCAGCGGCGGCCATACGCGTGGCCGCGGCAAACGCGCAGCGCCTGGACGCGAAAGTCTCGTTTGTCGCGTGCGACCTGATGTCGGCCTTCGCGGACGGGTCGATGGGCCTGGTTATTTCGAACCCGCCCTACGTCCCGCTAGGCGACAAGGCCGGCTTGCAGCGCGAAGTGCGCGACTGGGAGCCGCACGAAGCGCTCTTCGCCGGCCAGACCGGCCTCGAAATCTACGAGCGGCTGGTACGCGATGCCGAACGAGTGCTGCATCCCGGCGGCTGGCTCGTTATGGAACTGGGATTCAACACCAGCGGCCGGGTCGCAGCGATGTTCTCCGGCCGTTGGCGGGACCTGGAAATCGTGCCCGATCTGGCCGGCATCCCGCGCGTCATCGCCGCGCAGTGGACCGGACTACCGGCGCTTTAGCGCAGTGTCTTTCGCAGCCAGGCAACCATCTCCGCCTTCCAGTACTGCATCTCCGGAGCGCGCCAGCCGCCCATGCCGTGCCCGCCGCCTTCGATTGCAATCAGATCGCAGGCCGTACCCACCTGCCGGATGGCGTCACAAAATGCAGTGGATTGCTCGAAACTCACCTGATCGTCCTTGGTTCCGTGTATCACCAAGAACGGCGGCATCCCGGGGTGAACGGCGGCGATGGGCGCAACCGCAAGCAACTTCGCCAAGCCGGCTGCATCCAGTTGTTCCACGCCGAAGAAATGGATGCCGCCGCCGTTGGCCGCGTGGCGGTCGATGGTCGCCATATTGAAGCGCTGGGGATGGTCGCGCCGCAGCAGCGCCAGCTTTCCGTAATCGGACGGCCCATAAAAATCCACCACCGCCGCTACTTTGGTGGCGGGAGCCTCGTGCGTGCCGGCGTAATTCACAAAGAAGCCGCCTGCCGACTCGCCGATAATTGCGATCCTGGAGACGTCCACGCGATACTCCGCGGCATGCGCCTTCACCCAACGGATGGCGCTGTTGACGTCTTCCATCGCCTCGGGGAAATGGACCGCCGGCGCCAACCGGTAATCGATGCTGAACCAGGCGAAGCCGGCGTCGGCTAGGGGATCGAACAACGGCCGGACATTGGTGCTCTTGCTTCCCTCGTCGAATCCGCCGCCGTGAATCAGAATGGCTGCCGCAAACGGCCCCGGCCCATCCGGCACGTGCAGGTCGAGCAGTAAGGGCTTACCTCCCGGGCTGGCGTATTCGACATCTTTCTTATCGAGCGGTGCGGCGGCCAGCGCCGCGGCGCAGGCCAGAGCCGAAATAACAGCGGATCTTCGCATGGCAGAAGTTTGTACAGAAGATTGTATCAATGCCGCAGGTTGTGTTGAAGGGAAGACGGCTCCGGGCGGAACATCGCCTTGGGCATCTCGACTGATGTGGCGCACCTCGGCCCACCCCTCGCCGCTACCTGCTAAAATCCAGGCAAATGCACTCGTCCCGACGCGTATTCCTGGGGGCGGTCACGGCTGCGTCGTACAACCGGCTGTTGGGCGCCAATGACCGGATCCAAGTGGGCTTCATCGGCTACGGCTTGATCGGCCGCCAGCACGTCCACGATTTCAAGAACCAAAAAGACGCGGACTTGGCCGCCATGTGCGAGGTCTGCCAACCGCGCCTGGAAGAGGGCCTCGCCGCTTGTGGGCCTGGCGCCAGGCCCTACACCGACTTTCGCAAGCTGCTCGACAACAAAGACATCCAGGCCATCGTCGTCTGCACGCCCGACCACTGGCACGCGCTGCTCACCATCATGGCTTGCGCCGCCGGCAAGGATGTCTACGTGGAGAAGCCGCTCACCGTCTTCATCAAGGAAGGCCGCTGGATGACCACGGCCGCGCGCCGCTACCGGCGCATCGTGCAGGTGGGCACGCAGCAGCGCTCCGGGC
>Ga0209333_1000174_pt1 | contig 37272 bp, 34 predicted proteins | sample BlaSpr_A8_OM2_O3_FD_187982 | JGI IMG/M metagenome (GOLD analysis project Ga0209333, IMG submission 187982) | Forest soil microbial communities from Thunder Bay, Ontario, Canada - Black Spruce, Ontario site 2_A8_OM2_O3 (SPAdes) (version 2) | ecosystem: Environmental > Terrestrial > Soil > Boreal... | reverse complement strand
CCAGTAATTGGTGAGCGGACCGGACCGGCGGAAGTCTGTGCCCGCCACTACCACCGGTTCGCCTTCCACGCGGCCCACGGTGTAGATGAATGGGGCGGCCACTGCGCCTTGCTTTTCGGCCAGTGCGACGGCCGCCAGGGGTACCGTTCGTTCTACGCCACCCGGCGCGATGACCATATTCGCGCCGAAGCCGCGGAACTGCACGCGCATCTTGCGTTCGATATCGGAGTAGACGGAGAACAGGGCGGTAGCCAGCGTGGCGGACACGGCCAGGGCTACGAAGGCCAGGGCCAGCCGGCGCTTACGGAATTGCACGGCGCGCAGGACGAAGTTCCAAAACATCACTTGCCTCCCAGGCCGGCGTGGACGCCGGCCGCCGGCCTGGAGGCCCGCCCCACGCATCACTCGCCTCCCCGCAATACAACGGCCGGCTCCAGCAGCAGCGCCCTCCGCAAAGGTTGCGCCGCCCCCGCGACCGCGGCCAGCACCGCCGCTCCCACCACCACCGGACCCAGCATGGCGGGTATCTCGAGCGACGTATGAAAGACCGCGCGGCCCACCCACTCTGCCAGCAACAAACCCACCCACGATCCGATCAGTCCGCCCGCCGCTGCCTCCAGCGCCACCTCGGTCGAGAACAGCGCCGCTACCAGCCCGTTACCCGCGCCAGTCGCCTGCATGATGGCGATCTCTCCGCGGCGCTCGATCACCGTAGTTGCCATCACGCTCCACACCGTCAGGCCGGCCGACGCCAGTGCCGCCAGCGTAATCAGCAGCATCAGCCCGCGAATCTTGTCCAGCACCTTGCCTTCGCTGTCGGCCACGCGCCAGATCGGCCGCGCCACCGCCATGGGCAAGACTTCCTCGATCTGGTGCGCGATGGAGCTGACATAGGGCGTGCAATACCAGCGGTCGTATTCCCTTGGAGTCATCTTGGCCGGGTCTTTGCGCGCAAATTCGTCCTCCGGCTTGGTCAGCGCGCCCACCTGCACGGCGTCCACCTGATTGCGCCGGTTCACCAAACGCTGCAGAACCTCCAGTCGAACGAAAACGCGGTCCTCCTCCTCGCCGCCGGTCGATATGATGCCGGACACATTGAACCGCTGACCGAAGAGTTGCAGCGTGCCGCCCGGTTTCAAGCCGAGCCGCCGCGCCACCGCGCCGCCCACCATCAGATCCAGCGCGGAGTCGTTGCGCGCGCCGTCGTCGACCCAGTGGCCGTCCACTTTCCACGCGCCATTCAGCGTGCGCAGCCCGGCTTCCAGCGTCGAACCGTCCGCGCCGCGAAACCTGCGCCGGAACCACACACCTTCCACCGGCACGTTACGTCCGCCCAACGAAGCCACAGCCATAAGCGACGGCGAGAACCCCGTGATATTCAGTTGCCAAAACGTCGACTTGATTTTCCGCACCTGATCTTCGGGAATATAGTCCTGGCTGGACACCGGCCGATAGCTGATGCCGCCGATCTCCACCGGCAGCGACCGCGCCTTGGGAGTCACCATCAGGTTCGCGCCCAAGCTGCGCAGTTCGCGATTCACCCGATCGCCGATATCCAGCATCACACCGAGCATCGCCGTAGCCACCGCCGTCCCCATAGCTACCGCCGCCACCGTCATCGCCTTGCGGCGCGGCGACCGCCGGATGGATTGGCTCACGAAGCGGAAGAACATGCGGCTAACTGGGATTGCGGAAGATTTTCTCGCCGGGAATGAGCTTATCGCCGGCGATTACCAACTGATCGCCTTCCACCTGCGAGGCGATGGGGATAGGATTGCATCCGCCATGCGAACCGATGCTGGGAATGAAGATCGCGGATGCGCAATTCTTGCAGATCACGTTGGGGCCTTTCTGATAATAGCCCTGATTGCCGCAAATCTGGCAGGCGTCGAACGCGGCCGCCAACGATTGGTCGGGCCGGCGAATCACGATGAAGCGCACGCTCACGCCGGCCTCGTCGATGGCGAAGCGGTGCAAGTTGCCGTCGTTCACCGAGGCCACCGGGATGCGCACCTCGCCGTTCACCACGGAAACCGGAATGGCGGCGGACAATTCAGTAGTGGATTTGGCATAGATGAATTCCGCGGTGATGCTCAAGATGAACAGGCCGGTGGCCAGGCAGGATGCGGTCATCCATAGGCGCTCGCGCTGCACCGTCCAGCGGGCTTTGCGAAGGGCGGCGCCTTGCAAGCCGTCCAGCGCGGGGGCCCGGCGCTTGCGGTATTCCATCAGCAGCATGGCGCCCGCCAGCGCCAGGATGGCCACGAAGAAGAAAACCTCGTTGCTCACGATGGGACCGATCAAAGCCATCTCCTCGCGGCTGCTGGGCAGCACCTGGCTTTCCGACAACTCATGCAGGCCGGTGATAACCAGTTGCACCACGATGACCATCAGGATGACGGTGGTCATGCGGAAAAAGCTGCGCAGATCGATGCGGATGGTGCCGCGCACGAAGCTCACGCCGAACAGCACGGCCAGGCCCAAGCCCAGCACAACCCCTGCAATATCGAGGACTCCCGAGGTATCGAACTTGACCGCGGTGAGCAGCAGGACGGTTTCCACGCCCTCCCGGAAGACCATCAGAAAGACGAAGAGGAAGATGCCCCAGCGGCTGCCCGCGCCGCTCCGTTGTTGCAACTGAGTTTCAATTTCGCCCTTCATGCCGCGCGCATGGCGGTTCATCCAGAGCACCATGGAGAGCACGAAAACGGCGCTAACCAGCAGAGCCCAGCCCTCGTATGCGTCCTCGCCGAGGCCCAGCCGGGAGAGCAGCCAGGCGAAGCCAAAGCTAGCAATGACAGCGGTTCCGAAGGCCCGATGCACCACGGGCAACAGGTCGCGGCGGCCGATCTTGCGGAGGTAGGCGATGGCGATGGCAACCACCAGGGCGGCCTCCACGCCTTCGCGCAGGGTGATGATCAGTGTCTGCAACATAGTTGCAAGTGGCCCACGGACATATTGTAATGCATTTCCGGAATCTTTGGAGAGCGGGCAATCCTGCCCGCCGGCGGCGGGGTCAAGCGCGGCTATCTTGATCTGGTAGTCACTAAGCCCGCGACAGCAGCAGCCGTCAAGCCAAGGATTCCGGCGACGCGGCTAAACGCGTTGAGGAATCCCGCGGCGGGGGATACTCCCGATGCAGCCCCCGATGCAATCCGTGGCAGACGGCCATCCGCCGCGGCAAGGCTAATCAACGCGGGATCCCCGTATGCACGCCCCGCGCGCGCATACACCACGGTACGGCCGCGGCGGACGGCATCGAGGATTCCCGATTGGCTTTCCTCCCGCGTAAAGACGTAAGTGCGGCAAAGGCCGATGGGTCCCAATCCGTGATAGTCGGAATCGCCGATCGCCGTCAATGGCGCGCTATTGTAAAACTGTCGCAACTGTGCGGCTAGCTCGCCGCTGCCGTACGCAATGGGATGCAGCACCTCTGCGCCATCCAGCGCCCGCCTGGTCTGCGCATCGTATGCCGGCCAATACTGCGCGAGCGGATGGGCCGCAATGGCCACGCCTTCCTGCCGATGTATCTGCTCGATGGCGCGCGCCGCCGGTTGTCTCCAATCGATAGTGGAGTCGATCCCGACGGCCAGCAAATGGTAGCGCGCCGACACGATCTCCTCCCCGGTAAGAACCAGCGGACCTCCCGCCATGCGGGCGAACGCGCGGCCTGCTTTCGAGACCCACACGTGGTTGTGACCCACGATGGCAATCGCATCGAGACCCTGCCGTCCAGCCTCCGGCACGGTATCCCAGGGCGCCAGCGTCGCCCAGCTTAAGGGGAAGCTGTGGACGTGGAAATCAACGGCCATCACATAGTAGCCGCCCAAGATCAGGTGCGCATGCGCCGGCCGCGTATCGGCGATGGTGCCGGCGGTGAGCGATGCCAGAAGCAGGCAGGCGGCGATCCAGCGCAGGGCGGTCATGGTCCGAAGCGTACCCCGAGCTGTGCAGCAAGTTCCGGCACAATCGCCGGTCCACCGAAGATTGCTACGATGATGGTCCACGAAACCAAGCGCTGCACCAGCAAGTCGCGGCTGGCGCGCGCCGGCTTCTTGCCCATCGCGAATCGGAAGAAGCAGAAGTCGATATAAGCCGACCAGACGATGACGATCGCGCCGGCGCCATACAGCCAAACCCTGGTGAAAACGAAGGCATGAATTGGCGGCACGAAAGACCAGATCGCGCACAGGCCGATCAGCCACAACAGCCAGGGACCGTGGCCCGCGAAGAACAGATCCACCGTCCGGCCAAACGGACTCCGCTTTGCCCGCCAACACACGGCCGCCAGCGCCGCGATCTCGGCGAGAGGCACGAAGCCCCAGTAGAAGGCCGCCGGGCCCGCCAACCGCAGGGACAGGCTTGCCGAGGTAATCAGCGACATCGTGCAGCCCAGAACCACGGCTACCAGCAGCGGCTTTCGCCAACTGAGCCATGCGCCGCTACGCCCAGGGGGTGGCTGTGCCTGTTGTGCCAGGAATCGATAGGCCGCCCCCGGGTTCAGCATGACTGGTTGCACTATGTAATGTTACTCCGAATGGCCCAGCAGCGATTAACAATCGGTCTGCAGAATGCCATCCTGCTCCACAAGCCGAATGGTACAGTAGATCGAGAGGAAAGCATCGCCATGATCTCCCGTTTCCGCATTGCAACCCCGGCCCTCCTGCTGCTGGCATCGGCCGCCTTCGCCGCCGCCGACATCAAACCCGAGGCCATTCTGGACAAGTACGTCGAAGTCACGGGCGGCCGCGCCGCTTATGAAAAGGTCCAAACCGAAATATCCACTGGAACGCTGGAAATCACCAGCATGGGCCTGAGCGGGACGCTCACCACCTACCGCGCCGCGCCGGACAAGAGCTACACCGTCATCGACTTTACCGGGATGGGCAAAGCCGAGCAGGGATCCAACGGAGAGGTGGCTTGGTCCAACAACCCCGGGGAAGGCCCGCGCATCAAGCAAGGCGATGAACGCGCCACCACCCTGCGCACCGACGCCATGCACACGGAGATCCACTGGCGCGACTTCTACAAGAAGGCCGAACTCGCCGGGAGCGAGGACGTAGGCGGCAAGCCCTGCTACAAAGTGGTACTTACTCCCAACGAGGGCAGCACCGAGACCCGCTATTACGATAAGAGCTCCAACTTGCTGGTGAAAGTCGTGCTGCCGGTAAATACTCCGGATGGCGCTACGACCGCGGAAGTCGCTCTCAGCGACTATCGGGATGAAGGCGGCATTCTGGCGCCGCATACCATCGCGCAAAAGCTTCCCAACATCGAGATTCTGGTCAAGATCGACAGCGTCAAGCACAATGTGGAAATTCCGGCGGGCCGCTTCGATCTGCCGGCCGAAATCAAGGCGCTCATGACGGACAAGAAGCCCGACGAGAAAAAGACCGAGAAGAAGTAGTCAGTTCCGCCTTCCTAGCTTCCGCGACCGCAGATACTCGAGTAATTCGGCGGGCCGGTCCGTCTGAATGCCTGCCGCGCCGCGGTCCACGGCGTCCTGCCAGGCGGAAGGATTGTCGGCGGACCCCAGGCGGTCTACATAGATATCGACGCCCGCGCGTTTCGCCACCGCGATGGCATCGTCCTTGAAATCTCCGGCATCGAAGGCCACCACTTGCGGTTTCAAATCGGCCAGCAGCTTTTCAAGCGTGCCAGCCCCGCCGGCTTCCGGCATGACCTTCAAGGATGAATTCAGCGCCTGCACTCGTTGCAGGAACCCGCTGCCTCCATAAATCACGACCTGCTTGAGCATGTCGGCTTTCGCGAGCGCGGCGGCCAGATCGGCTGGCGCGATGTCCTTCGAATCCACATAGACGCCGATTCTGCCGTGCGCCAGGGCCAGCGCCTCCTCGAATGACGGGACCTGCGTGCCGGCAAACCGCAGGCTGAACTTCGCGCCGGCATCCAGCGCGCGAATCTGGTCGAAGGTCATTTCGCGGACCACGCCGGCGCCGTTTGTGGTGCGGTCCACCTTGGCATCGTGCATCAGCACCAGGCGTCCGTCGGAGGTGGTGCGCACGTCCAGTTCGAAGAAATCGGCTCCGGCATCGATGGCGGCTTGAAAAGCGGGAAGTGTGTTCTCGGGATGCGCGCGATGTTCGCCGCGATGGGCAATGACCGCGATCCGATCGGCTGCACTTAGCGCCGTGCACGAGAGCAATAGCAGCGCGGTGTACTTCATGCTTGCGATAGTATCAGATCATGCGCCGTCTGCCCATTGCCGTAGCGCTGATGCTCACGTCCGCCGCCCTGGCGCAGCGCCCGCTGGTGGAGATCAAGGTCACGGGGAATGCGCGGCTGGCGGCGACGGCCATTATCGCCGCGTCCGGCTTACGCGCCGGCCAGACGGTCACTCAGGCGGGACTCGATGCGGCCGCACAAAAGCTGGCCGACACAGGGTTCTTCGCGAGCGTCAGCTACCGGTACGATCCGAAAACGGCGGGCGCCGTCACCGGATACGCGGTTACGCTGCAGATCTCCGAAGAAGCCGCCCGCGCGGCGGTCGATCTGGATATCCCGGGACAAGACGCCGAACGGCTGTGGCAACAGCTCAAGTCCGCCGACGGGTTCATCGACAGGCAGACGCCGAACAACGAGCGCGCTTCGGTCCACTACAAGCGCGCCATTGAATCCGTGCTTCGGCAATCGAATTGTCCGGAAGAGATCGTCCTGAAGACCGAAGCCGACTTGCAGACCGGCAGAATGTGGGTCGTCGTCCGTCCGTCGCATCCGCCCAGAATCGCCGCGATTCGCTTTGAGGGCAACGCGGCGATTGGGGTAGGCGCGCTGCAAGATGCCATGGCGAAGGTGGCCATGGGCCAGGACTTCAGCGAGCGCGATTTTCGGCGCATGCTGGACTTGAACGTGAGGCCGCTTTACGAGGAGTTGGGCCACCTGACTGTGGCTTTTCCGCGCGTGAATATGGCCCGTGCGGCCGATGCCACCGGCGGTGCCTTGGTAGCTGTGACCGCGGGGATCGACGAAGGACCCGTGTGGCGCCTCGGCACCGTCCGCGTCACGGGTGACGCTCTTCCGCTCGCCGACATGCACGAGGCCGTCCGATTCGGCAGCGACGCGCCGGCCAACTGGAAGCAGTTCATGACGGCTGTCGGCCAGATGGAAAAGGTACTCCGCCGGGATGGCTATCTGAGGGTATCGTCGAAGCCCGTGCGCTCGTTTCACGACTCCACACAAGTGGTGGATGTGAACGTGGAGGTTGCCAAAGGCCCGCAATTCTTTTTCGGCCAGCTGCACATCGAGGGGTTGGATCCGGGCACTCAACAGCGCCTGGCCGGGCTATGGAAGCTGCCCGGCGGCGCGCCCATGAACGAGCCGTATGTCGATGAATTTGTCCGCTCCGCGCTGCCGATCCTGCGAGGCAAGTTCAAGACTTTCAGTTCGGAACTTCACGTCCGCACGGGCGCGAATGTGGTGGACGTGACGCTCAAGTTTCGATGAAGGAGGAATCGCGTCATGCCCATCACGCGCAGACATTTGTTCGGTCAAGCCGTATTGCTGGCCGGCGCGGCGGCATCCCGCACGGACCGCAAGCTCAAGGTGATCGTAACCGGAGGCCACCCCGGTGATCCCGAGTACGGATGCGGGGGAACCATTGCCCGTTATACCGAGCAGGGCCATGACGTGGCACTGCTCTATCTGAATCGCGGCGAGAAGAGTTGTCCGGAAGCGCCCGCCGACGCTGCGTCCAATGTGCGGGTCGCCGAGGCAAAACGCGCCTGCGAGATTCTGAAGGCGCGCCCTGTCTTTGCGGGACAGTGCGACGGGCACGCGGTGGTGGATACGATGCACTATCGACAGTTCCGGGACCTGATCGACGCCGAGCGTCCCGACGTGCTCTTCACCCACTGGCCCATCGATGGGCATCGCGACCATCGCGCCATTTCCATGCTGGCCTACGATGCATGGCTGGCCACGGGCAAGAAGTTTGCCTTCTATTATTATGAGGTTTCGGATGGAGAGGACACCCTGATGTTCGCACCCACCGATTTCGTGGACATCACCGCGACCGAGCCGCGTAAACGCCTGGCCTGTTACGCGCACGCTTCCCAGTCGCCCGATAAATTCTACGCGCTGCAAAGTCAGGTCACGCGCTTTCGCGGTGTGGAGGGCGGCTATCCGCAAGCGGAAGCCTTCGTTCGCCACGCGCAAAGCCGGGAAAGGCTGCTGCCATGATTCCAGGATGAAACCGCTTCCTGACGGTCGCGGCTCCGTAACGCACCGTATCTACCGCGACGCACACCCCAGTAAGCGCCGATTACGCCGTCTTCTGGCCGTTGGCGATTTCGATGGCCTTCTTCAGCAGCGGATCTTCCTGCTTGCGCTCCGGCTGAGCGGGAGTCTCCGGTACAGGCTCTCCGTTCTCGTCGAGTTCCACTTCGGTTTCGGGTTCCGACATCACGGTCTCCGGGGTCACGCCCACATCCTGGATGGCTTTGCCGCTGGGCGAATAATATTTGGCCACCGAAAGAATGATGGCCCCGCCGTCGTCCATGGTGACGGCCTTGCGCAGGGAGGCATCGCCGTAAGTGCGCTCGCCTACAACTTCGGCGCGCTTGTCGTCCATCAAAGCGGCGGCGGCGATTTCGGCGCCGTCCGCGGTGCCCCGATTGGTGATAATCACCAGCGGCAGCTTGGAGATGTCTTTTGCGGCATCCGCTTCAAAGTCCTGGCGCGGCACTTTCTGGCCCTGCAAATAGGTGATTTCGCCTTTTGCCAGGAATAGGTTCGCCAGCGCGATGCCATCCTGCGGCTCTCCCACCGCGCAATTCCGGAGATCCAGGATCAGCTTCTGCGCGCCCTGTTTCTGCAAAGACTGCACCGCGGCAGCCACTTCCCGCACTTTTCCCGGCGCCAGCGTGGACGGCTGAATGTAGCCGATATTGTCCGCCATCATCTTTGCGGCGACTGGCGGATACACGATACCGGCGCGCGTCAGTTTGATCTTCTGCGGCTCGGGCCGCCGTACCCGCACCACCGTCATTTCGACATTGGATCCAGGCTCGCCTTCCAGCAACAGGCTGGCATAAGCCAGCGGCATGTCCCGCGTGGCCACGCCGCCGATGGTTTCGAGCATGTCGTTGGTCGCCAGACCCGCCTTGGCGGCGGGCGATCCGGGCGTCACGCCGACGATGCCGACGAAGCCGAATTTCTTGGCGAGCACTAAGCCAACCTCGGCCTTATGCGCGTCCTTGTTCTTAAGATAGTCCTTATACTGATCGGCATTCAGATAGCTGGCGAAGGGGTCGACGGATTCGAGCAGTCCGTTGAGAGCGCCCAGAGTCACGCTCTTCATGTCCGGCTCTTCCACGTATTCGCTCTTGATGCGGTGCAGCACTTCCGTGTACACGCCGAGTTGCGGATACGGCCGGTCGCTGGATGCGCTTCTGCCTCTTACCGTGCCCAGCAGCAGCAGCAGCATGACGCATGTAGAGGTGGTAACCACCAAATATTTGATACGGCTGTTCATAAATTTCCAGATCTATTTCAAAATCGGGGAACCCGAAGTCATTATAGCAGGCGCGATAGCGCGCTGCCCCGGAAGGCAGCCCCATATACAAGGATACCCTGACCGATTAGACGGCCATCAGACGGTTTTGGTTGCCCGCGGCGTCTTCCCGGCCGCCGGCCGCCGATGCACGCGGCGATGGGTGCGCCTCCTGGGCGTGGCCTTGCGCACGGGAGCCGTTCTGGCGGCGCGGGCCGCCGCCATCGTAGCCGGGGGGGACGGGGTAAACGGGTGCGCGGCGGGAGAAGCCGCGAGGATTTCGGGGATCCGCGCCGCTTGGGCGTCTTGTACTTGGGCGGACAATTCCGGCGGTGGCGCGGCGAATAACGCCGATATCGCGGCGGCCGGCCGTAAGGCGCCGGTCTCCGGACCTCTCGGTTCGGTCATGACCGGTTGCCTGGGTTCCGCGGCCGGATCCCGCTGCAACATTTCCTGGATCGTGCCCGTGGCCTGGCCCAAGTCGATGCGGGCGACATTATGGTTGAACAACGCGGCAATCCGGTTATCGCTGGCGCGGTCCAAGCGCGTCTGCGCATCGGTGACCTCAAGGCTGCTGGCGACCCCCGCCTCGTAGCGCCGGCGGGCCTGCGTGAACTCGCTCTGGGCCAGCGAGAGGCCGGCTTCCGCCACTTTCACCTGCTCCTCGGCGGAATGCAGGCCGTCGAGCGCCTTGCGCACGTCCAACTCGATTTGCTCGTGCAGATCGTTGGTGCGCACGCGCTCCTGGCGGAATTGGGAAGCGACTTCGGCGCGCCGGGCGTCCCGCCGGCCGCCATCGAAGACCGGCACGCGCAAGGAGACGCCGTAATCCCGCGTGGGCAGTAGCGCCACCGTGTCGCCGTTGACTCCGGTGGTGCCGTAGTCCGCGTATGCTACCAGGCTGGGGAGCCTCTCGCCCTTCACGGCATTGGCATTCAGGCGGGAGGCGGCCTCGCGTTCGGCCTGCGCCTTCACATCCGGGCGGTTTTGCAAGGCTTCGGATTCGGCCTGCTCGAGCGAGATGGCATCCACTGGTTCATAGCCGAGCTTGTCGGTAAGCTCCACCTCCGTGGACAGATTGAGGCCCATTACCCGCAGTAACTCCAGATGCGCGTTGTTCTGCTGATTCCGGCCCACCAGCAGCCGCTGGTTTTCGTTGGCGAGTTGCACCTTCGCGCGGGTGACCTCGATGCCCGTGCCGGCGCCTGCATTTTTCTGGTTCTCCGCCTGTTTGAGCAGGGCCTCGGCAAGCGATACGTTCGCCTGATAGGCCTCCACATCGGCATCGGCGCGCAACGCGGCCAAGTACGCTTTAGCCACCGCCGCGGAGACCGAGTTGTCGGTGGCGCCGCGGTCGCTTTTGGCGGCGCGAAACGCGGCGCGCGAGGATTGGTACCGGCGGATATTGCTGAAATCGAAAACGCTCTGGCTCATGCGGGCCCGCACGTCCACCGAGTTGAACGGACCCACCACCCGCGGGATCTTGTTGGCGATGTCGGCCAGGAGGGGCGCCTCGGCGGTGCTCAAAACGCTGCATATCACCGGACTGGCGGTACATGGCGGGGGAGCCTTGGCCGCCCCCAGCAGAGTGTCGCTGGCCGCCAGGTCCAGGCCCAGAGCGGCCAGGCTGCGCATGGCCGTGGTTTGCGAGGCTTGCGCTTCGATGTCGGGGAGCAGCGCGGAGCGCACCTCGGCGGTCCGCGATTTCGCCTGGCGCAGGTTCTCGTCGGAAAGCTGAATGTAGGTGTTGCCTTCCGGCGACAGCGCCAACTGGACGGCGCGCTTCAGAGTCAGTTGCAGCGGGCCGCGATCCGCCGGAGCTTCGCCAGCCGGACACGAAGGCGGTATTGTCACTAACAATGCCGCCAGCCAGGGCAAGAGAAACCTTCGTCGCATCGGACCTCCCCTTACTGCATAAGTCGGTTACAGCTCCGTCTTATACGCCGATGCAGAAGTTTAACACTCGTATAAGTAACGCGAGTTATACAGTCAGAATTATTTTGGAATTATGGGAGGGCGCCGCCCGTCCGCGTCGGATGCGGTGTTTAGATGCAGGTGTCCGGCTTCGGGGGCGCCAGGCTATTCCGCCTGCGATCCGCGATTTCAAAAGCCTAAGCGGTGACTGTGATCCTGGTCAACGCATAATTGTCGTACGACGTGTTGCTAGGCGATGGAATGGCCTGAATTTGTGCATAATATGTTCCCGGCGCAACCGCGTCTCCGTTGTTATCCAGTCCGTTCCAGACCAGGCTCTCTCCTGGCGCTTTAACCGACTTGAAAGTGTGCAGCGTCCGGATGGGAACCACTGTGGGAGTGACATCGCTGTCCTGGATGATCTCCGCGTGGGTGAAGCACTCGGCTGGGATGGCGTAGGCGATGGTCGTCGAATTGCCAGCGGAAATCGAAATGGTGGCTGGCGTGGCAGTCGGCTTCCACAGAACCGGAGGCGTCGTCGCGGGAACAAACGGGTATGGAATGTACGAATCGCCCAAGAGAGTAACGTCGTTGTTACTCGGCGGACCCAGATCCGCTTGCGACGCATAGCTTAGATAGGTCACGGAGTTTTGCGCAAACTCCATGACATTCAGCGCCACACGATCTACGGCAACCGGGTTCAGGCCCGCCAGGACCACATTCGTGGCCACCGGCGTGCCAGTAGTGGGGCCTTCGCCATCCATGCCCCAAACGCCGTCGATCACGGCGAAATCGATCGGCCGTATCATGTTCAGGTCGATAATCGACTGATTGATGCTGCGCAGATGCAGGTCGTGGCGCGGAAAATCCGTGTTTACCGGTTGGGCGTAGGCGGGTTCGGAAGCCAGACCCACCAGGTTTTTCATGGAAAGCGTCACTACCGCGTCCTGGTGAGTTTTCAGTTTACCCACGCTGATAAAGAAAGTATTCGGTTCGAGCACTACCTGCGGAACGTACATCTGCTGGTAGGCGGAGCCGCCGCCGGGCACGGGGGTCAGAACGTAAGTCCCCGTCACCAAATTCGTCAGCGTGACTTGCGGATAGGCCTTTGCGGTAAAGATGGCTGCATAGCCGCACGGGCCCCAGTACGGACCGTTTCCGGGCAGGGGAGCCTCGACGATGTAAATCCATTCCGCTCCGGCCGCGATGCACATATCCACGACAGCCTTCACCACATTCGGGTCAGTCGTGGCGCCGGAGGAGGAAGGCTTCGGAACCACCAGGTTCGGCTTGATCACCACCGTCTGCCCGGCAAGGTTGGTGGGAAACTGCGCACAGGCGGACAGTGCGGTCGATGCCGCGGTATATGGATCGCTGGAATAGCCCACGCCCACCTGGAACGCTGGAGTATTAGCGCCTTTCGATGGCTTGGCGGCCGCCACGACGGCGGAACCGGCCGCCAGCGACTGGAGGAACGACCGCCGGTTAAGTCCGGCGATAGTCCGGCGACGCATGGCGCTGTCTGAATCGTTAGCGGCGGATTTTGGGCAAGGCATGGATGTTGTAATCATAGCCTGCCCGCCGATAACTTACAAGAGTTTATGTATTGGCGCGGTACGAGCCAGTACTGGGGCTACTGCCCCACGCATGGCGGAACAGTACCAGTCCTCGGTCTGAGCATCCATTTCCCTAGCCTGACAACCCGTCGCAGAAGCGCCGGCGCGAAGGTGCATAATCGCACCCGGCACGCTCCTCTGATACAATCGGGTAGCGCCAATGTCCACTGAGAATGGCCAGCCGCGGCTGACGGTCGCGGAACTGGCTGCCCGCTGCCGCGGCCAATTCATTCCGCTCACGAATACCTTCTCCTATTTCTGCACCCCCTCCATGGCGGAAGAGGACCTGCGGCAGTATTTGCACGATCCCATCGCGGCCGTATCTCTCGCGATTTGCACCGATCTGGGGAAAGTCGGCCTGGTGCTGGTGCCGTACCTGGAGAAAGGTAATGGCCGCACCGGCGACCTGGTCAGCTTCGAAAAACCGGCGGAAGGACGCCAGTTGAGCGCCTCGCGCACGGCGTCCGGCGAAATGACCATCCTGGTGCTGGCGACTAAGGAAGAAGATGTTGCCAATTATCACTACACCTTCTATAACGCGCTGGCCGCACTGGTGGCGGATACGTGGCAGTCCGAAGAGCGGGAAAGCTTCTACCGGCAATTGCGCGAGGAGTTGAGCGCGGAAGTGCATGGCGAGGTGGACGACCGGAGTTGGCATCTGAAGCAGGCGCTGGTGCGGCGACAAGCCAACATCCGCAAGGAAACCAAGCTGTTTCGCGATTACGCGCGGCAGGCGTTTGAAGATACGCTGACGCTGTATCTGCACGGCACGTGCTGCGACATCGACGTGGAGACCGGCCCTCGCCAGATGCCCAGCCGCTATCTGCGCAAGCGCCTGGAACTGCTGGCTGCGATGTACCCGCCGCCGGAGGGGTATGCGGTCTTTCCGGAGCAGTTGAAGAAACGGTAAGCCACCGGGAGCCCTTGCCGGTCACTTCTTCGGCTTGGAGGTTCGCAAGATTCCGCAAAGGAGGCGGGCGGGTCGCCCCTACTCCTGGGCGGTCGCGTCTTCGCGCGTGACAGTCAGCTTGCGGAAGTAGCCTTCCGTGCCAGGCCCGATCCAAAGCGCCACTGCGCCTTGGCTGTCGCCGAGCTTCAGATCGTGAACGAGCAGGCAGGGCTGCGCGGCGCCGTTCACGTAGAGCGAGGCGTCCGGCCCATGCACCACAATGCGCAGATGCGTCCATTCGCCCGCGACCATGTCGGCATAGGATTCGTACACGCCGGGACTTTCCTTGCGCAGCCGTTCCCAGGGCCAGTCGGGAAACGATACATACTGTGTACTGTGATTGCGGCGAAGCTGGTCGCCGGCTCGTCCATTGGTGGGCCGGATGTAGAATTCCTCAAAGCGGGCGCCGCCGGCCGCCACGCGAAACGCCACGCCGATGAATCCGCGCGCCTGTTCACCGGCGGTCTTCGCGGGAGCGCCGGAGACTTCCACATCGATGGCGCCGTTGCGGAACACTAGATTCTTGACCACCGCGAGAGCTTCTCCCGGGCCGGATTCGGCTTCGGTGATCTTTAGCGCCGCCAGGCCGTGGTGCGTAGTAGGCTCCGCATGAACGCCCTTTAGTTCCAGGCGGGAGAGATCGGTAACCGGAATCTCTTCGGCGTGCATTGCCAATGAGCAGGATAGGGTGAAGAGCAAAATAGAGAGTCGCAAGCGCGGTTTCAGAGGCAATTGAGAATCCAAGCAGGGAGCATTCGTAAAGCGTTTAGAATCGCGCGCGGAATATTGCCTGACATCCGCTGATGGAATCTGCGCGTTCACAGACGAACACCTGTTTCCGCCATCGGCCGTGGCTGGTAAAGCTTAACCTCGAAATCGTTCTCATGCAGGCCAGTCTAGCGCCAGACCACAGGCCGCCTGCATTCGTATGCAAATGTCGGGCTCGGCACCGAAAGCCTTGGCAAGCCGGATGGCCATATCGGGGGACACGCGCGATTGCCCGTTAATGAGTCGTGAAAGCGTGATGCGGCTGACGTCCAGCGCCCGCGCTCCTGCCGTAATCGACAGACCAAAAGGTTCGAGGCAATTGAGCCGGATGCACAGGCCCGGGTGCGGCGGATTCTTCATGGGCTTGGCGTGTTCCTCCTTCAAGTTAGTGATAATCGATCAACTCGACGGCGTCGGCGATCGCCAGTTGGTTCGCACCTTGGCGAGCAACCCGTCTAAGACGCCTATGCCGGAAGCCGACTATCATGTACTGTAGCGCGCATCGCTAAACGTAACAAGGAAATTCAGCCAGGGAAGATCTGTCTGGCATCGTTTTTCGCGTCGGCGCATGTACCATGCATGAAAGAAGAAGATCGAACAAATGGCGAGTCTCGATTGGTCACAATACGCAGCCATGGAGAGCATCCCGGCACATGTCGGTCGAAGAGATCGCAGAAGGTTTTCGATGCGATGCCGAGGGAAGTGAAGGCCGTCTTGCCCTTTTGCCGGCGAGACCCTGGCAAAGGAGACTATGCTCAGACGATGAGAGTTCCGGTTGATCACGAACTGAGGGTGTACCATAACCCAAGGGGAGCGTATGGCGAAGAGTAGGCGACGGCGGCGCTGCATTTCCGCGATCCACTGGGTGAGGGCAAGCCGTGCGCCGGCTTTGCTGGGGGCGATATCCGTGTTGGCGGTCATCGGGGCGCGACCAGCGCACGCGCAGAAGTACACTGTCCTGCACAGCTTCAGCGGGCAGCCAATGGATGGAGCGGCACCCCAGGCGGCTCTGCTCGCGGACTCGGATCGCAATCTCTACGGCACCACTTTCTCCGGTGGAGCATCTGGCGCCGGAGTAGTGTTCAAGGTGGATAAGACCGGCGAAGAAACAGTGCTCTACAGCTTCACGGGCGGGGTAGACGGGGGGAACCCTTACGCGGGGCTGGTACGCGACTCGGGGGGGAATCTCTACGGCACCACATACTTCGGCGGCACCTTCAGCTCCCCGTTGTGTGTTTCAGGCTGCGGAGTGGTGTTCAAGCTGGATGCCACCGGCACGGAGTCGGTGCTGCACAGTTTCACGAGGGGAGTGGATGGAGCGAACCCGTACGCAGGCCTGCTGCAAGATTCGGCAGGCAACCTCTACGGCACCACGACCCTTGGCGGCGAAAGCGGCGACGGCGTCGTGTTCAAACTGGATCCCACGGGAAATTACAGCGTGTTGCACAGCTTTGGTGGGTCATCCGGGGCTATCCCAAACGCGGGAGTGATCCTTGACTCGGAAGGCAACCTCTATGGCACCGCTAGCGCCGAAGGCACCGGCGGCAACGGATGTGAAGGGGGTGGCAGCAGTTGCGGAATCGTGTTCAAACTGGACCCCGCCGGAAGCCTCACGGTGTTACACAGTTTCACTGGAGGCGCGGATGGCGGCAACCCATTTGCGGGTGTCATTCTCGACGAGATGGGAAACCTTTACGGTACCACTACAGATGGGGGCGCGAACAGCAGTTGTTGCGGAGTCCTGTTCAAGCTCGACCCGAGTGGAACTCTGACCGTACTGCATACGTTCACTGGAGGCACGGACGGCGGCAGTCCTTATGCTGGTTTGACCCGAGACGCGGCGGGGAACCTTTACGGCACTGCCACCGCCGGGGGAGTAAAGGACAACGGAGTCGTGTACAAGCTGGACGCCGCCGGAAACTTCTCAGTGTTGTATAGCTTCAGTGGAGCCACGAGTGGAGACAAGCCTTATGGGGGTGTGATTCGCGGATCGAGAGGCAATTTATACGGGACTACCATCAGCGGTGGGAGAACTTCCGCCGGTGTGATTTTCTGGCTCGAACCCTAGTAACTGCAAGAAGTTAGGCGGGTTTGGACGGACTTCATTGCTCGTTAGTTCGCAGGCGACGTAACGCCTCATTACCTATGCTGCGACGCCCGCCGGTGGCTGGCTTGAAAACACGGCTGTGGACGCTTGTACGATTGCGCGCAGCACGCGCGAATGCGCTACGGCAACTCCCGCGCAATCCGCAAGGCGGCTTCCTTCCCGCGCTCGCCCACCTCCCCCACCGGGCCCACGCACGATGGACATCCCGCCTCGCATTCGCATGCGGCCAGCAAGTCCACGGTCAGCCGCACCAAACGATCCGCCATGCGATAGAGCGGAGCGCTTTGCCCTACGCCGCCGGGATAGCAGTCGTACAGATACAAATTAGCCTCCTCGCTGAACGCTACGCCGAGATCCCGCGGATCGCACATCAGCAGCAGCGCCGCCACGGTGCGGAGGGCGTTGCCCAATCCCGCGAGGCCGCTCTGCTTCTCGGTGGGCGTCAGGTCCGCGAAGCGCGCCATAAACTCGGCGGGGAAATGCAGCCAGAAAGCGGTGGTGTGCATCTCCTGTTCGGGCATCGACAGATTGCCCGCGCCCACGTTTTCCATGGTGTAGAACTTGATCTTCTTAAAGCCCACAATCTGGCGATTCACGCGCACGTCGCCGTGGCACTTGCGCGCGCCTCCGAACGCCTCGCTTTCGAATTCCTGCAGCGTCTTCACCTGCGTGTAATCGATGGCATCGGTGTAATAGTCGCATTCCACACGTCGCACGTAAGCTTTGCGCTCTTTGTAATCGAAGCGCTCCACATGATACTGGCGGGCTTCATGCAGATAGATGGCTTTCTCGTGCAGCGTAGTCAGCGCCGCGGTAAACGCGACTTCGGCGATCACAGCCGGTTCGCCGGTAATATCCACGACGACGAAGTTGTCACTTGAAACGGAGCGTAGGCTGGTGGCATCGGCGGGATAGGAATCCGAAGTCCAGTGCCAGGCCCCAGCAGAGTGATGCAGTAAGCCGGCTTCTTCCAGAAAGCGGCACATCTCCGTAGTATCGTGCGCGCCGAATTTTTCGCCATCCTGAATGGGCAGCTCGAAGGCGGCGCACTTGAGGTGCGCCAGCAGGATCTCCAGATTGTCCGGATTGACGTAGGCGTGTTCGGGAGAGCGGCCGAAAAAGTAATCGGGATGCTCGACGATGTACTGGTCGAGCGGCGCGCTGGAAGCCACCAGCACGGCTGCCGAAGCGTTCTGGCGGCGTCCGGCGCGCCCGGCGCGCTGCCATGTCGATGCGATGGCGCCCGGATAGCCCGCCATCACCACCGCATCCAGCGAGCCGATGTCGATGCCCAGTTCCAGCGCGCTAGTGGCTACCACGGCGCGGATCTCGCCCTCCCGCAGCTTGCGTTCGATTTCGCGGCGCTCCCGCGGCAGGTATCCGCCGCGATAGCCGCGCACGGCGTCCTTGGTCAGCGGGCCGCGCGCTTTATGCATCATGGCGTCCTTCAAATAGGTGACCAGAATTTCAGTCGCCAACCGGTTGTTGGCGAACACCAGCGTCTGCAACCGATGCTCGATGAACTCCAGCGCGATGCGCCGCGCTTCGGCGATGTAACTGCGCCGGATTCCCAGTTGGCGATTCACAACAGGCGGATTATAGAAGACGAAGAACTTCTCGCCACGCGGTGCGCCGTTCGAATCCACAATGCGGAAAGGCAACTCCGTTAGGGCCTCGGCGAGTTCACGCGGATTGGCGATGGTGGCGGAGCAGCAGATGAAGATGGGCTTCGATCCGTAGAACTCGCAGATGCGCTTGAGCCGCCGTAGAATGTTCGCCAGGTGGCTGCCGTACACGCCGCGATAGTAGTGCAACTCGTCGACGACCACATAGAGCAGATTTTCGAACAGCTTGGCCCAGCGGGTGTGATGCGGCAGGATGCCGGAGTGCAGCATATCCGGATTGGTAAGCACCACGTTGGCGCGCTGGCGGATGGCCTTACGGGCATCCTGGGGCGTATCGCCATCATACGTAAATGCCCGGATTTCGGAGCCCGTCTGGTCGATGGCGGTCTGCAACTCGTGGAGTTGATCTTCGGCCAGAGCTTTGGTCGGGAACAGGTACATCGCGCGGCCGCCCGGTTCGGCCAGCAGCAGGTTTAGGATCGGCAGGTTATAGCACAGTGTTTTGCCGCTGGCGGTGGGCGTCACGACCACCACGTTTTGGTTTTGCTCGACCAGATGGAAGACTTCGGCCTGATGGGAGTATAGTTGGCGGATGCCGCGGGCGGCCAGCGCACGCCGCAAGACGGGGTTCACGCTCTCAGGCAGATCTTGATACGTCCCGCCGGTGGCCGGCTCATGACGGATGGCCGCGTGGTGGAAGCGCGTCAGCGCAGCTTCGATCGTCGGGGATTTCGGGGAAGCCAGGGTCAGATCCATCGAGTTTCGCCTTTTCTTTGCTACCATACACGAAAAGGCGCACGATGACAAGGGGAAGAGCTTGCCGACTTGAGCAGAGCGTCGGCGGGTGGACTTGCCGGCTATTCCTCGGGGCGCACGAACTCGTAGCGTTCCAAGGTGGCGGCGACATCGTAGGCGGACTTGTCGGAGTCGGACCGGTTAGCGCGCAGCACCTTGCCAATACAACGCAAACTGACCTGCTGCTCGGTCCGCCCACCGAGCGCTATGACATATTCTATGGACGCCCCGATGTCCGGTTCCTTCACCGCCGTGAATAATACGCCCCCCGAACTGATATTCTTCGTCAGCCCGAGTTGCACACTGCGTTCCGAGCCGTTGCGGGTAATCGAAACGGGCAATTGAAGGGCGAAGCGCCGGGTTCGTCTTTGTTCCACTCTAAGTAATCCTAATTTCTTCGGGCAACTCAGGTCAACTAGTTACACAAAAAAACCCGAGTATCGGTACTGCCCGTTTGCGAACTTTAGTCCTAATCCAGGACTTTAGTTCTACTTACGTAAAGGAAACCGGGCGTAATTCCGGCGACTCCAAATGCCCGATAATTTCTCTCGCTTCTTCGACTTTGCAATAAACTCCGCATAGCGCTCCGATATGGTGGCTTATTTGGATTTTGCCTCGCACAGCGGATCTTCGCCATGCGATTCGCGCACTGCGGTCGAGTCCGGACGGCAATTGGTTCAATACCGCCCCCCTTCAGCCTGTTCGATGCGGCGGCGTCGAATCCTAGCCCGTCGCTGCGGAGCAAGAACGCGACCGCCAGAATGTGCTCCGAAATCGCCGCATTATCGGCGCAGCCAGATTCCACAAGTGCATCGCGCGACGAGCTTTTAACCGGACCATGCAGAACTCATAGGCCTGGTGGCCGCCGGCCACGGCGCATTCACTCGGCGGATTCAGCGGTGTCGTGCGCCGGGCGATAGAAGCGCTGGCCGCAACTGCGGCAACGATACGGTAGAAGCCCCACGATCCGCACGATGCGGTCTAAGAACCCATGCGGCATTGACCGGCGCACATCCGTCCAACCGCACACAGGACAGCGCGGACCCTTCTCGGTTTGGCTCTCAGTCGCGGCACCTTCCATGCCTTCCCCAGTGTAACAATATGCGCGCTCGAAGGGCGGATCGAGGAAGTCAGTTCTTGACGTGATCGCCGGCCTGCGCCAACTCGAAGTGGCTGAGGCTTTGCGCATAGCGCGATACGCCGCGGTAAAGCGCCTCGGCCAACTTTTGCCGGTGCTCGGGCTTCTTGAGCAAGGCCTCTTCCCGGGCATTGCTCAGGAAACCGATCTCGGCTAAAACGGAGGGCATGGATGCGCCGATCAGCACCACAAAGGGAGCCTTCTTGATGCCCCGGTTCTTGATGCCCGGATCGTAGCGCACCGCAAAAGGAAACAACGCGGCTTGTATGCTGCCCGCGAATTCCTTGGATTCCTCGGCTTTGTCATGCAACGTGATCTTTTGGATCAAGTCGTGCAGTTCAAAAACCGACTTGTCGGACGAGGCGTTTTCGCGGCTGGCCACAGCCAGGGCGTCCTTCGCATTGGTGAAGTTCAGATAATAGCTTTCCACCCCCCCGATGCGCGGATAGGGCGACGAATTGGCGTGGATGGAAAGGAAGAGGTCGGCCTTCTTTTCGTTGGCGATAGCGGTGCGGCGTTCCAGCGGAATGAACGTATCGTCGGAGCGCGTGAAAACCACGTCGCTGCCCATGCGGGCCTCGATGAGCTTGCCCAGCCGGAGAGCCACATCCAAAACCAGGTCCTTTTCCAGGAGACCGTTGGGACCGGAAGTGCCCTCGTCGTGCCCGCCGTGGCCGGGGTCCAGGACCACGCGCCGGATCTTCAGCCCCAGCGCGCGCGTAAGCGAGCCCGGCACATCGCCGGACAGTTTGGCCGCACGGCCGGATTCGGCTCGCTCTATGATCCGGGTAGTTTGGGCGGGCGGCTCGGCTTCCAACCTCGCTACTACCGGCTGCGTTTCCGTTTGGGGGCGCAACGCCAGACTGGTTGCAGCTACCGTCGGCTGACCGGTTGCAGCTACCGTCGGCTGACCGGTTGCAGCTACCGTCTGCGGACTGTTGGGGAGCGGCCCTGTCCCAGGCACGGGGGAGGGCGCCAGGATCGGGGGCGCAGGCAAAATTTGTGTGACAACTTGCTGCCGCGGCGGCCGCGCCGGAACCGGCGGCGCCGCGCTTCCTTTGGGCCGCAGTTCCACCACCAGACGGTCCGGATTGGAGAGTTGCGTCGCGGAGTAATCCGCGCTGCTTTGCAAATCCAGCACGACACGCGTCACCCCGCTATGCGTCTCGGCCACCCGCACCTTCTTCACCAGCTTGTCGGTCACATTCGAGGAATAGAAGCGACGGCCGTTGATGTGCGGCCGCGAACCCTGCACATCGAAGAAAATACGTTCGGGATCGTGCGCGCGCTCGGCGCGGAATTCGAATTCGCCGTCTACCTCGATCACCACGCGGGTGGCCTCGCTCAGCGACCAACAGCGTACCGCGGTCACCTGCCGCAACTCCTCGCCGCGAATCCGCGCCGGCGGGCTGGCCGCGAGCAGCGCGAGAAGCGGGATGAGCGTGCGTTTCATCAAGCCTTCAGTGCGAAATATAGTAGATCTTGCCGTTCGCGTCCATCACTTCGCGAATCGGGTTATGGACCTCGGCCGGAGCGGCATCCGGCGGTTGGGCATCGTTTGATTGGACGGCGGTAGGAGCCGCTCCGGTTTCGACACCGTTCACCGGCGCGCGCGGCGCGGAAGCGCGTTGGCGCACCTTGGCTACATATTCCTGCGTTTCCGCGAACGGGGGCACGCCGCCGTAGCGCGCAACCGCGCCTTCGCCGGCATTGTAGGCCGCCAGGGCCAATGCTTCGTCGCCTTTATAAAGCGCCAGGAGATATTTCAGGTAACGCGCGCCACCCTGGACGTTGTCGGCGGGATCGAAAACATTAGACACGCCAAATCGCCGGGCAGTGGAGGGTATCAACTGCATCAGGCCTTGGGCTCCCTTCGGGGAGACGGCGTTCGGGTCGTAGTTGCTTTCGACTTGAATGACGGAATGAACCAGCTTCGGGGAGATCTGGTTCTGTTGGGCGATGCGGTCCACGGTCTCCAGAAGGGGGGCGGACGGCGTCGTCTCGACTGCGCGTGCATCCGCCGGGCGTGCCCGGATCACGGTGCGCACCAATCGCCCCGTACGCGGGTCGGCCCGTACCACTGAAACGGACGGCGATGGCGATACGGATGGCGATGGGACCGCGGGACCGCCCGCGCCTTGCAAAACTGCCGTTACGCCGCACATGCCGACAATTATAAAACATTTTCGCACGGTATTGTTTCAATCCTTTACCAAGAATAGACCGTCGCGCGCCAGAGTAGCTGTACTGTCAATGTTATCATTTCTCTGTGAGCAGGGCCGGGTTCGTGCTGGCTGGCGGAAAAAGCTCCCGCATGGGCCGGGACAAAGCGTTGCTGCCCTTTCGCGGGAGTGCTCTGGCCGGCCACGTAGCGGCCACCGTGGCAGCCGCCGCCGGATCGGTCATTTTGATTGGAGATCCTCAAAAATACGGGCATTTGGGCTATGCAATCCTCCCGGATCGTACCCCCGGCTCCGGGCCGGCGGGCGGTATCGAAACCGCGTTGAGCTACACCGCCGCCGACTGGAACCTGGTGCTGGCCTGCGATATGCCCGCCATCCCGCCCGAATTCCTGCGCGGCCTGCTGGATGCCGCCGCGCGCCGGAACGCCGACGCCCTGTTGCCCGCGGGCCCTTCCGGACGCCTGGAACCGCTCTGCGCCGTTTACCACCGCCGTTGCCGGGAGACACTGCATCGCGCGCTGGAAGCGGGTGTACGAAAAATCACAGATGCTTTGGCCAGCCTGGAAGTGGCGCGCTTTCCGGTCGCCGATGCCGCCTGTTTCGAGAATCTCAATACCCCCGAGGAATGGGCCCGCTATCATGACGCCCACTGACCAATATCCGCATTACATCGAATTCCGCCACGTGTATAAGACGTTCGACAAGCCGGTTTTAGTCGATTCCAACTTTCACGTGGACGCCGGGCAGACCGTGGCCATCATCGGCCGCAGCGGCGTGGGCAAGTCCGTGACGCTGTCTCACATCATGGGTTTCCTGAAACCCGACAGCGGCCGCGTGATTGTGGCGCACGAAGATATCACCGATTTCGCGGAGCCGGACCTGCGCCGCATTCGCAAGAAAGTAACCATGGTTTTCCAGTCGGGTGCACTGTTCGATTCGCTTACCGTGGGCGAAAACGTGCTGTTTTCCCTGGAACTACGCGAGGACTACAACAAGCGCGACAAGGAGGATGTGGTCAATGGTTTGCTAGGCATGGTGGACATTCTGGAAGCCAAGAACGCTTATCCGGCCGATCTTTCCATGGGTTACAAGCGGGCCGTGGCCATCGCGCGGGCGCTGGCGTCGCAGCCCCAGTGCGTGCTCTACGACGAACCCACCACCATGGTGGACCCCATCATGTCCGACCACCTCAGCGACTTGATGCTGCGCCTGAAGAAGCAGCTCGGGCTGACCTCGATCGTGGTGACGCACGATTTGGACCTGATGCATAAAGTGGCCGACCAGGTGGTGTTCTTGTTTGAAGGCCGGGTGATCTTCTTCGGGCCGCCGGCGGACTTGGCGAAGTCGGAGCATCCGCACGTGCGGGAGTTTCTGGAGATGGACCGGGTGGCGTAGACCGGAGGTGGCAGAAGGCGCCGGATGGAATGTGCAACTTCGGATGCGGCAGTCCGGTACTACTTACTTCCCAGCCCCACAAACACCACGCCCATCACAATCAAGAAAAGCCCCAAGAACTTCACCCGCGTGAGCGGCTCCTTGAAAAAGATGCGCGACCAGAGCAGCGTGAAGATGTAGCCCAGCGACACCATCGGATAAAGAACCGAAAGCTCACCCGGTGGGCGGATGCCCAGCACAAAGAAGTACGACGAGAGCAGAAACAAAGCCACGCCTGCCGCCAGGCGCCAGTTGAAAAATGGAGGCTCCCGCGAAATGAAAAGGTACACCAGCCCGTCCCGCACCACGCCGGCGCCGGATTTCAGAAAAACCCCGCCGAACGACCCGATGAACGCGGCGAGCAGCACCAGCAGCATGTGGCTGAGGGGAGTCTTCAACGCTTCCCGCCTTTGCCCAGCACCGCCACGCCCGAAATGATGAGCACGATCCCCAGCAGCTTCCACGGGTTCAGTTCGTCGTGAAAGATCAGAAACGAGAGCACCGTCACCCACACGTAGGTGAGCGCAATCACGGGATAGAGCAGCGACAGTTCGCCGTCCTTCAGCGCCAGCACCAGCAACAGCGTGGACAGACCGTAGAGGCAATACCCGCACATCAGCGGCAGGTTGGTGGCCATGCCCAGCAAACCGGGATTCGTCATGTGGTTGGCCCCGGTCTTCATCAGGATCTGCGCGGCGGCGCCCAGAATGGTGCAGCAGAACACCAGTCCCACCGGCTGGCGTCGGGCGGGCTTCCCGGAAATCTGCGTAGAATCGGTGACGGCGGCGTTCAAGATTGCCTCGGGAGGGACCGCGGGATTGGTCTCAATAATCGACTCCGTTTCCCACAGAATATCAAGCTTTCGCTACAATGGGTATCTGTGGAACAAAAGAAAACGGCAATCGTGGCAGACGTGAAGAACCCTGCTTCCCCGAAGCGATGGCGATGGAGCGGGACAATGGGGATGCCGGTAAAAACGGATCAGCCACGCGGCTTTATCGCCGAATGGACCGTGACCATCATCCTGCTGCTCTTCGGCACCACGACTCTAGTGCAGGCCTTCGTCATCCCTACGGGATCCATGGAAGATACGCTGCTGATCGGCGATCACCTGCTGGTGGACAAACTGGCCTACGCGCCCCCAGGCCCCATTTCCAAATACATACTGCCGTACGAGCCGGTCAAACGCGGCGATATTATCGTGTTCCGCTATCCGGTGGACATCCGCCAGACCTTCGTGAAGCGCTGCATGGGGGTGCCCGGCGACCGCATCAAATTAATTAACAAGGAAGTGTACCTCAACGGCAAGAAACTGGCGGAGCCGTATGTTTACCACAAGACCGAATACATCGAGTCCTACCGCGACAATTTCCCCAGCGAACCCAATGTGCACGTATACGACCCCGCGCAGGACATGCTGGAGCATCATGTGGTAAACGGCGAGGTGGTGGTGCCGCCGGACAGCTACTTTGCCATGGGGGACAACCGGGATTCCTCGCTCGACAGCCGGTACTGGGGATTTGTGCCGCGCGAGAACATCATCGGCAAGCCGCTGATCATCTACTGGTCCTACGATGCGCCGACCGAGGCGCTATCGAACCCTACCATCGGCGTCGATCATCTGGTCGACCTGATGGAGCACTTTTTCACCAAGACACGGTGGAAGCGCACGTTTATGTTGATCCACGGAGTGAACGTCAACTGAAACCGCGGGATAGCGGCATCCCATTATGACCGGCACCCAAGCGGGCCGTCCCCCGGCGGTAAACACTGCGATTGCGGAAGCTTTTGTGCTAGCAGGTCTCTGTCTGGTGGCCATTCCGTTGGCTCCTCCCAGCATTATTCCGTGCGCCTTGTTCCTGGCAGCCGCGCTTGGACTCCACCACGGGAACGCATGGAGCGGCTACGGCAGCGCCCTCTTTCTGGCGGCGCGCTGCGTGGCCGACCTGGCGGGGCTGGCTCGCTTCGGGGCCGCCGGTGCGCCATTGGTTTCGGCGATACTGGCTATCGTGTTCGTCGCGGCGATAGCGTTTCCGTTGTTCCTTGCCGGGCGGGCACTATCCGGAAATGGACGGACGCGGTTCCGATGGGGATGGATCGCCTTAGCCGCCGTGACTTTGCTGGCGCCTCAGGTATGCAGAGCTTACATCATTCCCACCGGCGCCATGGAGGACACCATACTGATCGGCGACCAGTTGTTGGTCAGGGTTCTGGGAGTCTCCGCGCCGTCGCGCCGCGACATCGTTGTGTACCGCTATCCAATGGATGTCCGCGAGGCTTTCGTGAAGCGCTGCATGGGCGCGCCAGGCGATCGAATCAAGCTGGTGATCAAGCAAGTCTACCTCAACGGCAAGAAGTTGGACGAGCCGTACGCTTATCATAAGACTAAATACATCGAGTCATACCGCGACAACTTCCCCAGCCAGCCGGATATTCGCCTTGCCAACCTTGGGAGGGACATGCTGGAGCATCATGTGGTGAACGGAGAAGTAGTGGTGCCGCCGGACAACTATTTCGTAATGGGAGATAACCGGGATTCGTCGCTCGACAGCCGATATACGGGATTCGTGCCGCGCGCCAATCTCGTTGGCGCGCCCTGGATCGTTTACTGGTCCTACGAGGCGCCGCCGATGCCATGGCCGGTTCCGGCATCGACATCGTCGATCGCTACCGGCGTTTCTTTACCAACACGCGCTGGCGCCGCATCTTCACGCCAATTCGCGGATATCCTGTAAATTGATCCGGAAACTCACGCATGCCCGATCCACACAACTACGGCCTGATTCTGGCGGGCGGTCGCGGCACGCGCTTCTGGCCGCGCAGCCGGCGGCGTTCGGCCAAACAAGTGCTGAACGTGGTGGGATCGCGCTCCTTGATCCAAAACACGGTCGACCGCCTGCGCCCCGTGATCGCTCCGGAGCGGATGTGGGTGCTGACCAACGATTACCTGCGCAACGAAATCGTGCGCCAGCTTCCGGAGGTTCCCGAACTGCAGATTCTGGCGGAGCCCACGCAGCGCAATACGGCGCCTGCCATCGGTCTGGCGGCGCACATCCTGCAATCCATCGATCCGGATGCGGTGATGGGTGTTTTTCCCGCGGACCACATCATCGCCAAGGAAGGCCGGTATCGCCAGTTGGTGCGCGGGGCATTTCGCGCCGCCGGCCGCGGGCAAATGGTGGTGCTCGGTATTCTGCCGCGCTGGCCCGAGACCGGATACGGCTATATCGAGTTTCCGCGCGGCACTCAGCCCGGACCGAAGCCCGTCGCGATCCGCTGCTTCCAGGAGAAGCCGGACGCGCGTACGGCGCGGCGCTACGTGTCCTCCGGAAGGTTCTTCTGGAATGCCGGCATGTTCTTCTGGCGCGCGGGCGTGCTGCTCGACGAACTGCGCAGGCATCTGCCGCGCACCGCCAGCATCCTGGCCGCCCTGCCGGCTTTCCAGGACTCCGGATTCCACGCCAAGCTGCGAGAAGCGTTTCCGCTATGCGAGAACATTTCCATCGACTATGCCGTCATGGAGAAAGTGCAAGGCGTGGCCGGCATCCCATGTCCAGAGATCGGCTGGAACGACGTGGGTAGCTGGAATGCCGTCTATGAGCTGCTGCCACACGACGCGGACGAAAACGTGATCCTGCATGACAGCGTCTGCCATGCTGCAGGCGGTAATTACGTGGACGCAGCCGGCAAGCTGGTGGCCCTGGTGGGTGTTTCGAACCTGATCGTCATCGACACGCCCGATGCGCTTCTGATTGCCAGCCGCGACTCCGCCCAGCAAGTGGGCGATGTGGTCAAAATACTGGAGAAGCGCAAACGCGACGATCTGCTGTAGGCGGATGAGGGGCTAACGGGAGTTCACGGGCTACTTTGAATTGAATGGAAGTTTAGGGTCTTGGTCGGCGCTAGATTGGCTGAACTTCTGGACAGTCCTCGTTGTAGCAAAAGTCCCTCAGCTTCGGATGGTGCGGGCAGCTAGGGCCGCCACGGCGCCGCCCCACGAACAGGAAATAAACAAACCCAACGGTTCTGGCTCTTGGATCCGGCGCTCACCGCCGCTTACCAGATCGAGCGAGACCTGCGGTCCGGTTCGGGTGTGGCGCGCAATGGCCGGCACGAAGCCCTGCCGCGCGCACAACAGCGCCAGCCCTAATTCCGCGGCGGCCGTGCCCGCACCGATGTAGCCGGTCTGGCTCTTCAGGGCGGTTACGGGCGTGCGCTGCCCGTCAATCTCGGTTAGCGCCGCAAGGGCCGCGGCTTCCGCGCGATCTTCTTCTACTGTACCCAGGCCTGCGGCCACCGTAAAATCCGGGCGCGCATCGCCCAACGCTTGGCGCGCGGCCCGGAAGACGGTCTCCGCGGTCCAAGCCGGACGCCATTGTTCGTTTGTCCCCATGGCGGAGCCGGCCCCCAAGAACTCGCCCAGAATGGTGGCGCCCCGTTGCGCGGCGTGCTCCCATCCCTCCAGCACCAGAAAGCCAGCCCCTTCGCCGAGCACCAGTCCGTCTGCCCGGTCGTCGAAGGGCCGGTAAGCTTCCGCCGGATCCAGGTGCGAGAGCAATCCGGCCTGCTCGTACGCCAGAAAGTTTCCCGTGGTGGCCAGCGAATCGTAGCCGCCCGCGACCGCCACGTCGCAACGGTCTTCGAGCAAGTCCAGGTAGGCTGCCTGCAGAGCCTGCGCCGACGCCGTATCTTTTTGGGCGAAATTACCGTTCGGCCCGCGGATGCCGAATTCCGTGGATAATAGCGCTAGTCCGCCGTTAGCCAGCGTACGCAGGCAGATGTATCGGTCGATGAGATGCGAAGGCAGGCCGCCCAGATATTTGTAGTCCATCTCGCGGCCCGCGTCCCATGCCATGATCAGCGAGGGGAAGAAGTGGTCGTACTCCACGCCGGTCTGGCCCGAGCCAACCTGGATCCCCACGCGCGCCGGGTCCATCTTGCGCAGATCGATGCCGCTCTGCGCGATGGCTTCGCGGGCCGCCCGCATGGCGAACTGCACCGCGCGGCCCATGAATTTGTAGTTCTTGGGGAAGCGTAGGCAGGCCTCCAGGTCAAACGCGGCCACTGTGGCCAAAGCTTGCGCCGGATGACCGTCCACGGCAAAGGCTTGGGCTGGCCCTATCCCGGATTCGCCCAGGCGGCTGCGGGCCACGTTCTCGGCCGCCGTAAGGCCGAGAGGCGTTACCAGACCCACACCTGTTATCGCTACGCGCTGCATGTCCCTTCAGCGATTCTAACAAGTCGGCGCGCTAATCTTCCCGGCGAGTAGCGGATGGAGGGACTGCGGACGATTGTTCCGAAATAAAAAAGGCTCCCCAAAACGGGGAGCCCTCTAGACATTTGATAGGAGAGTGTTCGGTCAGACTTGCAGCTAACTCTTGCGCGACTTCCGGCGCAGCAGGCCCAGCGCCAGCAACCCGGATCCCAACAGGACCATGCTCACCGGCTCCGGGATCGTTCCGAAGCTCTGCGTGAACTCGCTCAACTGTCCGCCCGCGCCCGTCTCTATATTCTTGAAGATGTAGACGGGAGAAGTCGTATTGAAATTTGCAAACCCGGCAGCTTGGTTCGACCCAACCGTGATTTGGCCCAGCAGCGTGCCGGTAGGACACTCGCCCGCTCCAAGACCCGAGGTGGGAACGGGAGCCGAGCAAGCCGTCTCCTGAATCTGCGCATTTTGGCCACCGACCGTCATGTCGATCTCGCTGGTTCCGCCCCACACGGAGAAGAGGAACTCCTCGTCCTGCGCCGACAGCAGGTTGGGGTTGAACTCCACGTAGGCTTGGCCCGATCCCGTATCGAAATACGACGTGCCCAGCACGTCCACCTGACCTTCGGCGCCATTGGTGGGGTTCACAACCTCGAAGTTGTCAAAGGTTAACGTGCCACAGGTAACCACCGTTGTACCGTTGACGGGGTCGCCGAAAGTAGTTCCGGCGATCGTGCACGGTATCTGGCTCGCGCTCGCCACGCACAGCGTGAGCGTCGAAACGGCCAGCAGCATCAGAAATTTGTTCATCGCGTTTCCTCCGAATCGCTTTTTAAACTGTTATACAACGTACCCGCCGCTATGAGAGCTAGACAGGACTACAACTAGAACAATTTGAAGGATACATGGTTCGCCGAAAAAATGCAAGGCTTTTTACTGAGATTTTTCGGGCCTTCGACCCTCTAGATTCAAGGGTTTGTAATACAACACACGGGGCCGCCATAGTACTTTGTAAGGTCAAAGCATCACGCGGATCATTTTAGCGCAATATGCAGTATTCAAATGAGGCCGGAGCACAACATCTAGTGTTTCAATCAGTACGTCCGTATCTAGTACTTTGCCTGGCGTGCGGGTTAACGTACCCGTCCCCGCGCCGCCATGTCGCCCGGCGCGGCCGGTTGCGGCTCTGGCTCCGGCTGCGCCGGCTTGCGCGGCCGCACATCCAGCCGCGCCGCGAGGAACGCCTGCTGGCTCCGGTGGTATTTGGGAGTTCCCGGCTGGCCTTCCAGCCCCTGCCACTCCGACGGTGCGACCTCTTGCACGGTTGGCAGGTATTTTTGTAGATAATTGCGAATACGCTCCTGCACCGTCCTCTCCGTGGAGTTGCCCAGCAGAAAGACCATTTCGTCGGCCGGCGCGCCGGCCAAAATGCGATAAACGTGCGAAGGCTTTTTCACCCGCGCCGACCTCAACGCCTGCTCCAGCTTCCGGGCACGCGGCTCCAGATCGCGCATCCGGTCGACCTCCGTTTTCGGCATCTCGACTGCCTTGAACAGGCCGCCTTTTTCCTTGGGCGCCAACTTCGCCGTAAGCCCGAGCAGAAACGGCGCGAGTTGAGGGGCGACCGGAATGTTGGAGGATTCCACCAGCCGGGCGGCCTTTTCCAGCCGGGTCAAGCCGTGCAAGTTCAGCTTCGATCCGGCCAGCGCCGGCGAAAACAACGCCAGCAGCCGATCCCGGTCGAGGGCCTGCAGCACATCCGCCGGACTCGGTTCCGCCGCGATGCACTTCAACTCCTCGAACAGCGCGCGCGGCGGAATCAGATTTTCCACGTGGGCCGCGCGGGCATTGTCGAACTGCATGCGCGTGCGTTCCTCCACCGTAAACGATAGTCGAACGCGCAAGCGGACCAGCCTAAGCAGCCGGACCGGGTCGTCATAGAACACATAGGGATGCGTGCAGCGCATCTCGCGCCTGCCCAAATCGGCCAAGCCATTGGTGGGGTCCAGCAGCAGGCCGCGCGAGGCGCGGTTCAACGAGAGCGCCATAGCGTCGACCGTAAAGTCGCGCCCGCGCAGATCTTCCTGAATTGAGGCGGGCGCCACTTGGGGCTTGGCGCCGGTCTTCGCATAGCGCTCCTTGCGCGACATGCCCACCTGCGTGGTCACGCCGCTCGGGAAAACCAGCTCCGCGGTCCGGCGGTCTTCGTCCACCGCCAGTGTTCGGGCGCCCTGCTCCTCTAACGCCTTCACCACCTTCAGAGCGGGGCCTTCCACGCTGAAGTCCAGGTCGCGAATGCGGAACCCGCCAAGCATGTCGCGCATTCCGCCGCCGGTCAGAAACAGGTTGACGCCCACCGCGCCCGCGGCCGCCTGCACTTGTTCCAGCACGCGGTTCTGGTCGGCGCTCAAGTGGCTCTCCAGCAGGAACATGTAGTCGCTCATGGGGATTCCTGTCAGGCCCTCGGGTGGTGCTCGTCCACCGTCTTCCGCAGCCGCGACCGCATCACGTGCGTGTAGATCTGGGTGGTCGAGATGTCCGCGTGCCCCAACATGCTCTGCACGCTGCGCAAGTCCGCGCCTCCCTCCAGCAGGTGCGTGGCGAAGCTGTGCCGGATCGTGTGCGGGGTCAAATGCTGAAAAACGCCGGCTTTCCGTCCATGGCCGCGCAGCAGCTTCCAGAACGCCTGGCGGGTCATCGGCCCGCCCCTTGCCGTAACGAAAAGATACCGGCTGGGGCGGCCTTTCAAGATCGCCGGACGCCCGCTCTCGAGGTACGCACGCACTGCCGCCAGCGCGGCTTTGCCCACGGGTATCATCCTCTGTTTCCTGCCTTTTCCGGTGGCCCGCAGCACCCCTAAGTCCTGGGCCAGGTCCGCGATGGCCAGCGTGCATAACTCCGAAACCCGTAGGCCGGTGGCATACAGCAATTCGATCATGGCGTGGTCCCGCAAACCGGTCCTCCGGCTAGTGTCCGGGGACCGTAACAACCGTTCGATCTCCTCCGGATTCAGGAACTTAGGGATAGTCTGCCATTGCCGCGGAGCCGCCAGATGCTCGGTCGGATCGCTGGCGATGCGGCCCTCCCGCGACAGAAACGCATAGAAGCTGCGCAGGGTGGACAAGTGCCGGGCAACCGACCGGCTGTCCAGCCCGGACCCGTAAAGGAAGTCCAAATAATCGCGGACGCCTTCCACACCCGGAATCGGCCCGCCTCCCCGGCTTCCCGCGAACTGCACAAACTTCTGCAAATCCGTCTGATAGGCCTCCAGGGAGTTCCCAGCCAACCCCTTTTCGATTCTGCAAAAATTAAGGAACGCCGCGGCATCGCCCGACAAAGCTCCGGTCGCCGGCGGAGGCGTGTCATCCATCGTTCCCATCCGATCCCATCCGAGCCAATGATACAATAACCCCGACCCATGTTTGAAACCATCTTGAAAAGAATGTTTCCATTTAGGGGTTGATTTGGCCGGCTCGACCTCCAAGAAAGTCCGGATTAGCCGCTTTGAGCGGGAGCCCCTGCTCGGGTTTGTAAACCCGCTGACCTACTTGCGGCCCGCTGGGGTGGAACTGCTGACCCCGGATGGCAATTACTCCGTGGTGCCGTACGATGAGGTGAAAGCCGTTCAATTCGTGAAGGATTTCGAGCCGCCGGACCCGGCCGCGGAGCGCAAGGTATTCAGTACCCGGCCCAAGATGGACGGACTTTGGGTACGGGTCAAGTTCCGGGATGGCGAGGTGATGGACGGCATACTCGCCAACAATTTGCTTCTAATGGAATCTCACGGTTTTACCGTGGTTCCGCCAGACCCGTATTCCAACAACCAGCGGTTGTTTCTTCCGCGCGCCGCGCTTTCGGAGTTCCAGGTACTAGGGGTAGTGGGGAGTCCATTGCGGCGGCGTAAGCCAAAGCCGGTCCCGAAGGAGCAGATCGGGCTCTTCGACTGAAACGCGGACCGTTTATCGGGAAGCAGAGAAAAAATAACCCGTCAACCGGGCTTGGCAGACTTCTGCTCGCAACTCAGAATTCGTGCCCGCCTGGGACGCTCGCAACTAATAATTAATACTAATAGTTTTCGCAATTCCGCCGATAAGCTTAGCGGGAGCGCAAACCGCGGGACAGACAGCGGACAACAACCAGTCGCTGGGCGCCGGCGGCGGCCCGGATCAGTCCGGCGCGCAGGGATATCTTGCACGCACCATCAAGCTCAGCGGTTCGATACGGGAGCGTTGGGAGGAAACCGACGGGCCGTTCAGTGTGACGCCGGCCAGTTCCTATTTGCTTAGCCAGATACGGCTGGGGATCCAATTCACGCCCACGCCATGGCTTCAGTTCTTCGCGCAAGCCCAGGATGCGCGCGCATTGTTCTACGAAACCACGCCCTCGAACTCGGTTTCGGATCCCTTCGATCTACGACAGGCCTGGATGGCAGTGGGCAAGCGGGAGGGCCCCGGCTTTTACGCGCAAATCGGCAGGCACGAGATGGTCATCGGTTCGGGCCGTTTGTTGGCCGCGACGGATGTATGGTGGGCGAACACGGCCAGAACCTTCGATGTAGCCCATGGTTCATTCGCCACGGGTTTTTTCAAGACTGAATTGGTGGCCGGCTCCGTGGTGCTCATCAATCCGGTAGGGTTGGACGAACACAAACCCGGCGACCACGTTTTCGCCGACTATAACTCGTTCAGCCACTTGTTGCCCGGCGCCTCGGCGGAGCCATATTTCTTCGCCCATACCACCCTGGGGGTCGCCAGCAAGGAAAAGATAGTCGGCGAGATGGACACACTCGCGGCGGGAGGTCGCATCATCGGCAAGGTGCGCGGGAAAGTGGACTATAGTTTTGAGGCGGTGCACGAGTTCGGCAGCTACTCCAGCGATCGTCTGAACGCCAACGGGCTGGTGGCCGGTGGCGGGTGGACGATTACGCAATCCGGCTGGAAGCCGCGATTGAGCAGCGATTATGCGTATGCTTCCGGGGATAACGGGCGGAAGGATGACAGCCGCGAGACGTTCGACAACATGTATGGCTACAATCAGCCGATGAACAGCGTTACGGGAGTGTTTGGCTGGAAGAACATCAAGGACCTGCGTACGGGCGTGGAACTCGCTCCGTTGCGCAGGCTGAAAGTAAAACTGGATGGGCGCGATCTCTGGCTGGCGTCCACGGCGGACGGCTTGTACAACTCCGCCGGTACGCGCACTGTCTACGACACAAAAGCCACCAATGCGCATGTGGGCGAGACCATCGAAATGCTGTCGACCGTCAGCGTGACCAAGAGCACCAGCGTAGGTTTTGGCGTGGGCACGCTGTTTTCCGGCGCTTATCTACAGGAGGCGCACAAAGGCGCCACGTTCATATACCCGTACATCACTCTATTCCAGGGCATTCGCGGGACAAACGATGCAACGACATCGCACAACGGCGTCTTCAGTTCTCCAACGTTGGGGGACTGCGATGATTCCGAAGTCGATTCTCACCGCATGGCCCATTCGCAGAAAGCTGCCCTTCCTATTGTCGATCACAGCCACTGAGACCATGCTCAACGTCCTAGCCCACTTGCGAGGGTGCGGGAACTCAACGCCGAGGCCTGTGACAGGCTGTTCACCGAACTGCAGCACCGATATCCCTTCTATTCCGTGATCCTGGCGACGGCGCCGGACGGAAATGTCTTTGCCGCGTCTATCCCCTTCAAGCCAAGCGCCATTAACTTGGGTGATCGGAAATACGTTAAGGATGCAATCCGGACACTGGATTTCTCAGTCGGGGAATACATTGTGGAGAGTCAGCAGGACCGTGTCCCTCAACTACAGCTACCCCGTTCTCGATGCCAACAAGAAGCTCGCCGCCGTACTCGTTACGGGTTTCAGCTTGAGTCAATATTCCCGGTTTGTATCGAAAGGACGCGTCCCCGCCGAATACACAGTAACACTTACGGACTGGAGGGGTGTGCAACTTTTCAGATTCCCCTCGGATGCCGAAGACGTGCCCGGTACGCCTTTGCCGCCCGAGTGGTTCCACGATCTTCAGGGTATACCAGGCGGGTCCGATCATGGCGTATTGGAGAAGAGCGGCAGGGATGGCCAGGCCAGGATCTCCGCGTTCCGCCAATTGCGTCTGTGCGAAAACTCGCCGCCCTACATGTACATCCTGGTTGAGATCCCCAAAGGCAGAGTGGTCCGCCACGCTAACATGCAGATGTTCGGCAACCTGCTGATCCTTTGGATCATGGCATTGATCGCCGCATGTCTGGCGTGGGCTTTTGGGGACTTCGTTCTGGCCAAGCCGATCAACCGGCTGGTGGCAGCTACGCAAAAGATAGGCCGGGGCGAGATGAGTACGCGAACCGGACTGCCCCATACGTCCGATGAACTGGGGCAACTGGCCAAGTCGTTCGATGACAGAGTATCGCTGCTGGAACAGAAGAACATCGAACGCCAGAATGCCGAGGAGGCACTAAGAAAGTTCAACGCCGAGTTGGGGGAGCGTGTGCAGGAACGCACGGCGGACCTGTTGGCGTCCAATGCCGCTCTAACCTCCGAGATCGCCGGACGCGAGCGGATCGAGGCGCAATTGCGGGAGCACGACAAGCAATTGCGCGGCGCGCTCGCCGGCGCCGAGGATGCCAATAGGCTCAAGAGCGTCTTCCTCGCCAATATGAGCCACGAACTGCGTACACCGTTGAACGCCATCATCGGATACACCCAGATGCTGCGGGAAGACTGCATCGGTCCCGACTAACTCGATGTCCTCTGCGACCTGGAAAAAATCGAGCGATCCGGCCATCTCCTCCTGGGCATCGTCAACGACGTCCTGGATCTGTCGAAGATCGAGGCTGGCCGCGTCGAGGTGAAGCTCCAAAATGTAGATATGGCCGCGGTTCTCAAAGATGTTTATCGCACGGTCGCGCCATTAGCCGCCATGCAGGGCAACATCGTCTCGCTCGACTGTCCGGAGGAGGCCCGGTTGGCCCATGCCGACCTCCCCAAGCTCCGCCAAAGCCTCCTGAACCTGGTCGGCAACGCTTGCAAGTTCACCCAGAACGGCCAGGTCCTGGTCGCTGTACGCCGTTTGCGGTCCGCAAATGGCGACTGGACAGAGGTGCGCGTTTCCGATACCGGCATCGGCATCCGTTCAGAGGATCTGGGCAAGCTGTTCCAGCCCTTCTCTCAGGTGGACGATTCGACCACCCGCAAATACAACGGGACCGGCCTGGGATTGGCCATCAGCAAGAGCTTCTGCCGGATGATGGGTGGTGATATCACGGTAGAAAGTGCGCCTGGGATAGGCTCCTGTTTCTCCCTCCGTGTGCCGGCCCCGGGTTCGGCGTGCGACCCGGCAGGGATTTTGGTTTTGAAGCCGTAGGGAGCTCTCGGCCCGCGGCACCTCAGGCCAGGCTGCTTGGAGGCTTCCTAGTCAGCGGGCGTGTAGTAGCCGCGTTTCCAATACGCCGAGAGTCGCCGGCCAGGCAAGCGGGTAACTTTCACCTGGATATGCCGGTAGCGGCCATCGCGCTGCCGGTTTTGCGGCACATAGCCGAGTACATACCGATGCCGCAACTCTCGCCCGATCTTCTCCGCCACGGCGGGCAAGTCGCGCGGATCGTCGATCTGGTAGTAGCGTCCACCCGCTTCTTCCGCGATCCCGGCCAGCAAGGCGGGCCCCTCCCGAAGTTCGGTTTCCAAGCGGCCGGTCGGCAGGTCCACAATGCCGATCGCGTAGATCTCGACATCCGATTCGCGCGCCAGATTCTCGACGTCGCGGCCGCGGAACCGGCTGTGATTGTCTCCGCCATCGGAGACGATCAACAGGATCTTCCGGGAATTCCGCGCTTTCCGCATATGACGCAGACCCAGATACACCGCATCCAGCAGCGCAGTGGTCCCCGCAGGCTTGGTGAAGGCCACGCGGTTTTGAATTTCCTCGGGCGCGCGGGTGAAACCCATCGATAGTTCCGGCCGGTCCCGGAACTCGATCAGGCAAAACTCGTCCGGCGGATTGGCATTCTTGAGGAACTCGGCCACC
>Ga0209333_1000173_pt1 | contig 37347 bp, 30 predicted proteins | sample BlaSpr_A8_OM2_O3_FD_187982 | JGI IMG/M metagenome (GOLD analysis project Ga0209333, IMG submission 187982) | Forest soil microbial communities from Thunder Bay, Ontario, Canada - Black Spruce, Ontario site 2_A8_OM2_O3 (SPAdes) (version 2) | ecosystem: Environmental > Terrestrial > Soil > Boreal... | reverse complement strand
GGTAAGCGCGGACGGTTCTCAGGTTGTACCGGAGCAGATCGCGCAGGCGGAAGCGTTGTTCGATTTTCAGATTCTCTTCGCGTTTAAGTAGGAGCCAGCACTATTGAACCCGCAAATAACCCACAAATTCCCCTGACGAGGCTAAGTTCTTGCCCAATGATTCAATCTTTGGCCGCAGCCATCTCTCAAGACGGTCTGGAACGCCCGCGTGAAGGATGCGCTGGAAGACCGCCTGCACTACCTGGTTTGCAGCGGACATCTTGACCCGCGGCTGAATTTCTTCGGCCGTCAGCCGCGCACGGTGAGCGTGTATTCCCGGAGCAATTCCCCCGCGGGAGTGTACACCCGGACAAAATACGCGCCGGCCGCCAAACCACGAGTGAGCGTGGCTTGCAATTTGTTGTCCTGGGGAGAACCTTTGGATTGAAACGCGGGATGCCCACCGGCATTTACGATTTCGAGCGTGTATACGGAGATTTGCTGCACGCCTGCCAGATCGAGCGTCAAGGTGAGAGCCTTGCCGGCGGGCGCGGTGGCAAACGTTGAGTTCTCCGCGCCACGCGTGGTCCGAAGCAGAATCACGACCGGCGGCGCAGTGGAAGGGCGTAAGGACGGCCATTGGCTTGCCGCGAACACCACCAGGCCCAGCGCAACCGGACCCAGAGACCAAGCGAACTTTGGCAATCGCCACAAGGCCGCGGCACGAGGCCGCTGCAGTATCGCAGCCCCATCGCGCACGCGCCGCCTGATGCTGTCCTCCATAGCTAGTCTGTCTTGACAGGGTTCGCACACCATCAGGTGTTCCTCAAACTCGGCCAACTCCGGCTCAGCCAGGCAGTCCATTGAATATCGCTCCAGCACGTCGTCGGTGGCGTGACGATTGTCGGCGAACTGCACGGGCTGTACCGTTCTTTCTGAAGACAAATACCATCACCTATTCCTTCAGTGGTATTTCCCTCCAATTGTTCTCAGCAAAAGGTACTAGACGTTTTGTAACCTTTCTTCTCCCGAGTTCGCCGAAACGGGCCTTGGCGCGCGACTTAAGCAGCCGGAACTGGGTGTCCGTCAACCCCATCTCCGTACAGATCTGGCCCGCTGGCTGTTCCCAAAGATAGAATCGTATCAGAATTTCGCGGTCCCGCGGGGCAATACTCTTTAATACTCTGACGGCTAACTGCTGATTCTCCTGCCGGATGGCCGCTTGTTCCGGATTGCTGCCGGTGTCCTTGACGGCGAGTCCCCAATCCAGATCGAACTGTTGCCTGCGGCTGAGAACATTATCCTCGATCTGGGCGGCGACCTGCCGGCGGACAATGGTCCGCACATACCCCATCAGGCGGTCCGGTTCGCGCAGTTCTCCCCGCTGGATGGCTTGCGCGACGACTATGAAAGTGTCGTGGACCCGGTCGTCCAGATCCTGGGGACCGAGTTGCCTGCACAGATAAAAGCGCACACCCCGCGAGAAAACCCGGTACAATTCCTCCAATCCATTGGGATCGTTGCGCCTGATTTTTTCGACCAGCTCGGCCCAGCCGGGCTGAGCGCAAACCGGCCGGTCGATGGCAGTGTCTTCAGCAATACCGTTTGCCGTCATGGTTGGTTCCCCGTAACGAAATAAGCGCCCCAGTAGAGCGGGTCCGATCGCCACGTGTGAGCCCGCAGCATGTCGATTTGGGCGCGTTGCAACGCGACGGCGGGCCCATCTTGGGGGGCCGCGCGCAAATGGCCGTAGAATGAGAGAAAGAGCGCTCCGGCATCATCCGGAGTCGGCCAACGGCTAGCCACGACGGCACTGGCTCCGGCAGCCTGGCACGCACGCGTCAGGCCCATCAAACCGGTAGCGGGCAGCACATTGGCCGATCCGGAACTGCAACCGCTCAGCGCAACCAGGGCGCCGTCCAGATTCCAGGTGGCGATCTCGGCTGGGCTGAGGACCTCGTGCTGTCCGCTGTGCGTGAGGCTTAGCACGATAAACCCGGATCGGGCGTTGCCGCCGGGATCGAGAGCGGGATGCAAGAAGTGCGTCGCAAAGTGCAGCACGGCTGGATGGCCGTTGAGTGCCGCGCGCAGACCCTGGCGGGAAGCCGCCGCGCCTTCCAGCAAGGTGGATGTTCGTGAGCCGCTCCAGGCGGCGGCGCAAGCGGCCGCCTCCCGCGCACTGCCGGCGAGACGCGCCAAATTCAGATCGCCGGCCGTAGAATCGTCCGCGTGCGCGGTGAAGAGGCCCAGAAAGGAGGCGGGTAGGGAGCCTTTCCATCGCGCATCGGCTGTGTTGTAAACGGGGTCGGCTACGCCGACGAACGGGCCGTCGAAGAAGCGGCGGTCCAGGCTTGCCCTCGACAGCATTCCTGCGCCGGAGGCGATCTGCAGAGAATGACGCTCGGCGAGGAATACCGGGCCACGCGCGCCGTTCTCTTCGATCAGCGCGGCGAACGGCAACTCGAACAATTGCGTGTCCAGCGCCAGCAGCCACCGCGGTTTCTTCTTGAACGCCGGATCGAGTTGTCCAAACAACATACGAAATATCCTGGAGCCGGCCAACTGGCCGGCTGCGCTTCCCTGACGAACGGCCTTGCTGTAACCGGCTGCCAGCGCGCCGATCTCCGGGCCGGGTGGCAGGCGATAGAGCGCGAACTGCTCGCGCGATACAGCCCAAAGATAGGAGTCGGGCGATCCGAGGTGAAACGCCAGGAAGGCGGCGTCCGAAGGAAGGTTGCGGCGCGTGTGTTCGAGAAGATCGGGCAATTCCACGTCGGTGTTCGATCCGGCACGAGACTCCCACTGGATCAGCGAGCCTTGCAACCGCCGAACCCGTTCGCTCAGCGGCCCGTAAGGCACTCCCGGAGATTGCAGCAATTCCGCCTCGGCGGATTCGAGCTTCTGCAGCGTCTCCCAATATTCCGCAGGCAGACTGCGCCGCCAATCCCGCGGCTCCGCCAGCAGCGCGCGCAGGCTAGCGGCCCGGTTGGCCTCCGCTGACTCGAAAGTCTCTTGCGCCAAGGCGCGGCGATGAGTTGCGAAGTACAACTTGTTTCCGGCCTCCACCAGCGCGGAATGGACCTTCTGAACGATGTTCTCGGTGCTGACCCGGGTGGCGTCGTCGGGGATCGCCTCCCGGCGCCAGTTGCGGGCCAGGCGCGCGGCAATGCGGAGATCGTCCAGAGCGTCCTGAAGACGGTTCTGGTGCAGGCGCACGCTGCCACGCGCATAATACACCTCCCAGTTCGGCCGGAGGCCGCCCGGCTGTCCGGAAAGCGCCAAGGCCCGATCTAGCAGTAGGGATGCCGAACGCGCGTCGCCTTGGTCCAAACGAAGCACTCCCAGGTTCCGGTAGCTGCTTTCCACGCTGCGCAGATGGTTGAGCTTGCGTACGCGGTAGGCTTCAAGGAGGGCATGCTCTGCTTGTGGAAGTTGTTTGTCTTCAAGGTATACATAGCCCAAGCAGTTCCAGGCCAAGGCGTACATCTCCAGGTTGCCCGCGCGGTCGGATGCAGCAATCCCTCGCCTATACAAGTCCAAGGATTGCGGTAAATGTCCCTGGTCGGCCTGGAGGCCAGCCAGGTGGGTCAGCAGTTGGGGGAGCTGCGCGAGGCGCTCCGCACCGGACAAACGCGCCGACGCGCGGCCGATGGCCTCGGTGGCGGCGTCCATTTGTCCAAGACGGGAATAGAGGGAAGAGATATTGAAGTCCAGGTTTGCGGCGCCGGCATTATCATGCGTGGATTCCGCCAAGTTGCGTGCTTCCAAATATACCTGTAGCGCCTCCCGATACTGGTGCAAAGCGAACCGGCAACCGCCCAGATTGTTGAGGAACCGCGACGCAAGTTGCGGTTCGCCGGCGCGCAGCGCATCGCGGTAACCTTGCAGGGCAAGCGTGGCGGCGTTATGGAAATCGCCGGTGCGGTACACCTGGCCGGATTGTTTGAGCTGTGCCGTGAGGAGATCCGCGCGAACGCTTCTCTGGCCGCGTGTTGCCAGGGGCGGCATCCTGGGCGGCGGAACGAAGCGCACCAGCGTTCCGGCGAGCGGGATTATCGATATTAGAGAGGCCAAAAACCTGGTCCTCATCAATCCCTGCCCGGCCTTGCGGTCTGGGGTATGTCCGGTTTGGTATTCTTTGGGGATACCCTGTCTGAGCATCCCCAAGGAATCATACCAGTTTTTGGTGTGAATGTGGCAATCATTTTAGCGTAATTGTGTTTTAAAGCGCGATTTAAAGCGCGCAGGTAGGTTATTTGTCGTGGTTTTTACGTCCAGAACAGGCCGTAAATGATGATGATCGGATCCATTGCCGTTTGTGCCCTTGAGGCCCCAACCTTGCGGAACCTCCCTTTCCGTCTTCAAGATAGCGGCAGCAGCGGCGCGTCATGCGGGGCGTTCCGGCTAAACGATTCAAGCCATGGCTAAAATTATCTGCGCAAAGCAGTAATGGGGAAAATAATTATAGTAAAAGCAAGATATCCCGGTGGTATTTCATTCCGTAAAATGCGTGGACGGCTACACAGCGGCCGATTTCAATGAATTAATCAATCGACGGCCGAGGAGTATGTGGACCGCGCGTCAGCCGGGGGCTTCGACTGGCGGGTTGGCGGCAAATCGCCCAAGGGCCGGAACGATCAAGGTCTAAATTGTTGGTAGTGGGTCAGTTTGCCTCGTGGTGCGGCCAATTTTGGCCGCAGCCGCTTTTTGGGCGGCCAGAGCCGACTACGGGCAGAATTGCCCAATGCCACTTAGCTTTCTTCGGTTTCGGTCGGCCTTCGGTCGGCAACTCGTTGAAAAAACAAGCCGTTGCGGATGTTATTGCTGAAGTGGCGACCCTTGGAATCCGACGCGAGCAGTTGTTGAGAACAGCTCACTGGCACGGCGAAGAAGCGATATCTGGTAGCGTCGGGAATTCATCGAGCAGGATTGCTCGGCTGCAGTGCACGTTTTGGGATATGGCCTCCCCCAATTTGGCTAACATCCCGGATCTGTACCGCCGGGCTCTGTCGGTTGGTGCGGTCGAGTACTTCCGGGAACAAGCTGGCCTGCGCGGCCGGCGCGGGATGTACAGTGCGCAACTGGTGCTGTGTAGCGGCGGCGTTGCAACTGCCGATCCAAGGAACGGCCCAGCCGTTGTTGCAGAACTGCCGGCGCGTGCGGTGGCGGCGCATTTCCTCGCGTTTACGGGCGGCTACTGCCAAGCGCGCCAGAAGCTGCCCACGGTATTACGAGTGAGCGGAGAAATCACCCACCAACTGCGCCGGATCTTGGGCCTGCAGGAGCGCAGCGGCCGGTGCGTTTATCGGTTGGATGGCAGTTCGTTGGAGATGGAACATACGCTCGTGTTTCCACCAATGATCAGCAGATTTTTCCGATGCAGAGTCACGCCTTGCGGGAATATGCTGCCCGGCGGAGCTGGACTATTGCGATGCAGGTCCGGGAAGTAGTTCCGGCACGGCACAGCAGCAAGCTCGCGAGAAACTGCTGGAAGCCGCTCGCCGGCGAGAGATCGAGGTGGTGCTGGTCTGGCGTCCGGACCGTTGGGGCGGATCGGCAACGGACCTGCTGGCGACCCAACAGGAACGGGAACATCTCTGCGTCGGCTTCGTGTCGCTGGCCGAAGCTCTGAGCTTTAGAGAGCCGTGCGTAAGAATCGGAGGCACCAGCGCTCTGGTCGACTGGGACACGCTTTATTGATAGCGGAGAGCCTCGCCGGGTGGGACGGAGATGGCGTGGCGCGCGGGCAACAGGCAGGCGAGCAGTGCGCTGAGAGCAAGGAGCGCGGCGGCTGCGAACAGGCTGCCAGCGGCAAAGGCGCCTTGCATCCAGTGGGCGAGGATGGCGCCGAGAAAGCTGTCCAAGGCAAGACCGAGGACCATACCCGCGGTCGCGCTGACGAGGGTGAGCCGCGCGGCGACCCACAGGACGTGCGCGCGCGGCGCGCCGAGCGCCAGGCGAACGCCGAACTCCGTAGTACGCTGCGCGACGCTGTAGGCGACGACGCTGAAGATGCCGATCAGCGCGAGCGCGAGCCCCATGGCAGAGAAGACGCCAAACAATATGGAGAAGAGCCGCTGGCGGCGGTATTGTTCGTCGCGCTGGATGGCTTCGTTGAGGGTGAAGGTGCCGTTGAATGAGCCGCTGGAGATCTGCTGGTCGGAAGCGACGGATGCGATGGCGGCGCGGATGGAGTGCAGGCTGGCAAGCGGATCGCCCTGGGTGCGGACGAAGAACTGAACGTAGGGCGGCATCACGGTGGTGTACGGAACGTAGATGGCGGGGACGACGGGGCGATCGACTCCGGCGTTGCGCGCATCGCCGACGACGCCGACGATCCGCCGCCAGGCGGTGCTTTGCGCAGAGGCGGCCGCGTAGCGAGCCTGACCTGTGAGAGCGGGAATGCGCAGCCGCCGGCCCAGGGCATTGGACACGGCATTGGACGACAAGAGATAGCGCGTCGCGAAAGCGTGATTGACGACCGCGATGAAGTCTCCGCGGGTGTTTTCATCCGTATTCCAGACGCGACCCTGAAGCAAAGGGATGCGGAGCGCAGCGAAATATCGCTGGCCGACCAGCATCACCCGGGCCTGCGGCTGCTCGCCATCGCGGTTTCCGTCGATGGTGAAGGAGATCTCAGCGCCAGGATAGGGCGGCGTGGCATCGGCGGCGACAGCGACCGTGGAGACACCGGGGACGGATGCGACCTTCTCCCGGATCTGCTCGATGTAAGCGGTGCGCGCCTCGCGCGACTGAATGCGGCTCCATTCGCCTGAGTCGTGGACGTGCAGCATGATACCGAGCTTCATGACATTAGCCGGATCGTAGCCAAGCGGCATCTGCATGAGCCCGAGAAAGCCGTGGATGGCGTTGCCCGCAGTGGCCATGAGAAGAAGCGTGAGCGCGACTTGCGCGGCGATGAGGACGCTCCAGCGATGCCTTGCGGGAGCCGCGGCAACGCCCCTGCCGGGGAGCATACGCGCGGAGTCGTGACGCGAGAGACGCAATGCAGGAACCAGACCGAAGAGGACGCCGCAGAGCAGCGCGAGCGCGACAGAGAACGCCAGGATGGGAGCGTTGATGCGAATGACGGATTCGGCGGGAAATGAATCCGGAGAAAGCAACAAGGGAAGCTTTGCAAGCCAGTACGACGCAGCAACGCCAAGGACGGCGCCGGTCCAGGAGATGACGATGGCTTCGACGAGCAACTGGCGGACGATGCGCCAGCGGCTGGCGCCGATCGCACTGCGGATGGCGAGCTCATGCTGGCGGGTGCGGCCCCGGGCCAGCAGAAGGATTGAGCAGTTGGCGCAGCCGATGATCAGCAGGAGCACAACGCCGGCGAGAAGAAGCGTCAGGGTGTGGCCGGTTCCCTGTTGGAAAGGCACAATGATGGGCTGGAGCGCGAGATGCCAGCGATCGGAAAATCGCTCGGGATGCTCTTTCGCGAACTGGCGCACTATGGGCTCCAGCGCAGCGTTGGCCGCGGCAAGCGTGGCGTGGGGCCGGAGTTTGAGCCACGGTATGTAGGCCAGGTAGGGAACGTTGGCGAGATTCCGCATCAGGCTGCCCGGCAGGTAGACATCGCCGACGTCGGTGGTGTCATTGAATGCGAAGCTGCGCGGCATGACCCCGACGATGGTGTAGGGGGCGCGATTGATTTCCAGCGTTTGCCCGATGATGTGGGGATCGCCGCCGAAGTGGCGCTGCCAGAAGCGGTAGTTGAGAACAACGATGGCATGGCCGCCGTTCTCTGCGTCGGACGGCTCGATGTTGCGACCAAGAAGCGGGCGCACACCAAAGAAAGTCCCGGCATTCTCGGTGAGGTAGACGCCAGAGATGTCTTCGGGCAGTCCGCCGCCGGTGATCTCCATGTGCGAGGGGTTGAAGCCCAGCGCCGAATCGACTGGGGCTGCAAGGCGCAGGTCGTCAAACTGTGCCTGGTTGAGGACAAACCAGGACCACTCGTCAGGATGTTGGTGGTCGATCATGACGGGGTTCACGATGCGGTCGGCGCCGGCGTAGGGAAACGGGTGCAGCAGGACGGCGTAGATGAGCGAGAACATCGCCGTGGTGGCGCCGATGCCGAGCGCGAGGGAGAGCACGGCGATGGCGGCGAAGCCAGGGTTGCGGCGCAGGGCGCGGATGCCGTAGCGGATGTCTCCCCCCAACTCATCGAAGAAGCGGAGGCCGATGGCATCGCGGTAGTTTTCGTTTTGCGCGGCGGGCTGGCCGAGGTCGATGCGGGCTCTGCGGCGCGCTTCTTCTTCGGGGAGGCCCTGGCGGATTAAGTCCCCCTGGTAGGCTTCGAGGGTAGAACGGAACTCTTCTTCGACGTCGCTGTGGATGCGCGGCGCGATGGATTGCCAGAGCTTGCAAATTGCCGCGAGGCGACTCATACTTCGTCCGCCTTCTTGTCGAGAATGCTGGCGACGACAGCGGCCATGTCGGTCCATTTGGCGGTCGCGGCCTTGAGTTGACGCGTACCGGCAGCGGTGTGCGAGTAAAAGCGGGCGCGGCGATTGTTCTCCGACTCACCCCACTCGCCTTTGATCCAGCCCCGGCGCTCAAGACGATAGATGGCGGTGTAGAAGGAACCCTGCAGGATTTCGAGGCGCTCGCCGGAGATCTGCTGGATGCGCAGCAGGATGCCGTAGCCATGCAGCGGACCGAGCGAGATTGCCTTGAGGATGAGCATCTCGAGTGTGCCCTGCGGGAGTTCAACCGGTTTCGTCAAAGGCCCTCTCCTATCTAGGAAAGGAGTATACACGCTCTCTCCTTTTGCCGTCAAGCCTCGACCGCGGCGCCAGATGTCCGCCACGCGCAGATCGGCGCGCCCCTATCGGCCACGCAGGCTGGCGTTCCGCGCGGAGAGCACGACAATGTTATTGTCGATTGGCGCGTCCGGTTGGTGCGTAGAGGGGCAGTTTGCCTTGTGGGGCGGCCAGTCTTGGCCGCGGGCCGCCTTTTAGGCGGCCAGAGCCGGCTGAAAGCCGGCTGCGGGCAGAATTGCCCGCCCCACAAAACCAAACTGCCCCACTGCCGCTTGCTTGCAGAAAAAGAGTCGGCTTCGGCCGGTGTTTCAGTAGGTAAGAGATGGCTTTGCCCAGCCCGGAATTCGGTTCCGTCTTATGCTCTGCCAACTGCGCCTCCAGCCACGCATGCAGCCCTCTCATCAACGCCCCGCTATGCTGCTGATGGAAGCGCAGCCTCTCTTCCGGTGACAGTTTTTGTTCCCGCGCCAGCCCGTCGCGGTGATAAACACGGCCCAGCGTCTCCAGCACATGACGGCATTCTTCAGGAAAATCATCGACCACCTCCACAAACTGCCGCCTGCCAGGCGGAGAGCCCGCCCCACTTACGGCGCCGGATATTCGGGAAGCTTGTCTTTGTTTGTGGTGGCGCGTTTTACTTCCAATTCGTCGAACAGAATCGAAGGAGCCACAATGCTATGCGGAATGTTCAGCGAACGGCTCTCGACATACACATCGTCCCCAGCGGCGATTACGCCGCTGCGCAACGCGCGCGTATCCAGATCTCCGAAGATGGCGCCGCGCACCAGATCCTGGTGTCCATCTTTGGCCCAAACCTTGTAGAACAGGCGGGGCGTCAATCGCGGGCCGAGAGTCTCGGTGAAGTAGCCATACGGAAGGTCGCGTTGCCGGCACAATTCGATGAGCTTTTTCCGTAATTCTTCCTGGGAAACGGGTTGCGCGGAGAGCACAATCAAATTGCCCAAGCTGGGGCCTGGGGGATTGGCCGGAATGGCGGCCCGCCCGTGCCCGTTGGACGCGGGAAAGTCTCGAATCGGCTCACGGCCGATCAGGTAATTCACGAGCGTCCCGTGTTCGATCACGGGGACTCTCTGCGCCGGAACACCCTCATCGTCGATCTGGTAATAGCCCAAAAGCTCTTGACCGCGGAAAGAAGATATCGTGGGATCGTCCGTCACCGAAAGAAACTCGGGAAGCACGCGGCTCTTGTAGCTGGCGGCGAACGCGCCAGTGGTGCGCGCGTTCTTGCCCAGACCAGGTTTGCCGCCCAGGACGTTTTCGCCCACCAGGTCGGCAAAGACCGAGGCGGCCGCATTAGCGGAGAACAGCACCGGCCCGCGGTACTCCTCTTCGGTTACGGGCGCGTCTCGCAACTTCCGCAGGGTAGCTGCCAATTCCGCGGCGCGCGCGACGAATTCCCGGGGCGAGGGCAAGGCCTTGATGCCGGCCACTACAACTCCGTCGCTGCGATCCAGCCGCATGCCGTCGCCGGCTTGGGTGCTGCCACTGACGCTGATCTCGTAGAGACTTTGCCCACTCCGTACCACAGCGCCTTCCGAATTGACGAAGTACCGGTTTGTGACGCCGAATCTCATGGACGATTCAAAAGCCTCAATCCGCGGGTCGTCCTTGTAAAGGGCGGAGGCGTCTTGCAGCATCCTGGTCCAAGGCCGCGGATCGAAATCGAGTTTGGCAAGCGGCCCGATGGACTGCACGGGCACGGCATGCGCGAAGTCGTCTACCGGTTGATCCACGGTGTATTGTTTCAGTTGCGCCTGCTTGGCGGTGAGAGACTGGGCGGCCGCCTTGTAGGCCCGGTCCGCCGCCAGCCAAAGCTGATGCCGGAGCGCCAGCATGTCGTCGTCCAGCGGCATGAAATCGGAGATGCCCTCGCCGCTGCCGGGATAGCTATCCTGCTTATAATCGCCGATTCGAACGACAGCCCGCAGGAACCGAAAACGGCTGCGCACATCGGTTCGCAAGGCGCCGAACGACGCCTCCGCGGAATACTGGTCCGCGTCGATCACGCGGAATTCAACATAGTAGGGCGCCGCTACGGTATCCAGCTTCAACTGGGACTTGGATCGCTGCAACTCTTCGCGCATGGCTTGCAAGACGGGATCTTCCTGTCCGGCGGACGCGGCTGGCAGAAGGCCGGCGAGTAGCGCAACAACCGCACAGAACGTGGCGCCCGCCGGTTTGTGGGGCGGGCTCCCAGCCTGCGGCGGTCTCTCAGGCCGTCCTGCCGAGGCCAGGTTTGCGGCGCCCCGCCCAGGGGGTCTGCCAAGGGGGCTGCCCCACAAACGCACCAGCGCGTGCGCCACTTGCATCACCGTTGCACCACGGGCGGCGGCAGGATAGGCGGGCGGTCGGGCGAGCCGGCGCGCTTTTGCACTTCGATCTCCGAGAACAACATGGCGGGCGCCGCGGCCGCCACCGGCACCTGCCCGGATTCAGCGCCGCACATGCCGTTAAACACCGCCATCTTCTCACCAGTGACCAGGATGCGATTTAGCGCGGCCAGCGGCGTGCCCACGATATCGACGCCACGCACCAGTTCATCCGGACGTCCATCGGCATAGACGCGCCACACCAGAACCGGAAGCACCTGGAAGGCTTGGGGCGTAGCGCGAGCTGTCAGCGTAAAGCCGCCCTGAATGTCGTCGAAATACAGGCCGTAGGGTTTGCCTTGCTTCTTCACTTCATCGAGCAGCCTTTGGCGCAATTCCGAATCCTTGACGGTTCTGGAGGAAGTGACGATGAGATTGCCCTGCCGCCCGGTGGGCATCAGACCCGCTTGCGCGCGGCCGTGACCGTTGGAGTTGCCGAAGCCTTTGATGGGCATCCGCGACATCAGGAAATTCTTCAAAATGCCATCCTTGACCACTTCGACGCGGGTGGCCGGCATGCCCTCGTCGTCATACTCGTACCAGCCGCCCAGATCCATGCCGTTCAAGGTGCGCAAGGTGGGATCGTCGGTGACGCTGAGGAACTCCGGCAGAACCAGTTGGCCGATTTTCTTGGTGAACGTCTGCCCCTCCTGCAAGCCGCGCTGGCGATGGCCTTCCACGCGGTGGCCCAGCACCTCGTGGAAGAACACGCCGGCGGAACGGCCGGAGAGCAGGGCCGGCCCATCGAACGGCTCGGCCAGGGGAGCTTCGCGCAGAGCCTTCAGGTCGCGGGCCATGGCTTCCACGCGGGCCGCGATCTCGGGCTCCGTCGGCAGATGCGCCAGGCTTTCCGCCTGGAAAGTCTCCACGCGCATCAAATCCATCCCATCCTCTGCGCGGGTTTCCGCCTGAATGACAGCCCGCACGAGGCTGCCGGGCGCCATCACGCGGCTGCCCTCGCTAGACACAAAGTGGAGGCGCGTCTGCTGCCCGGCGATCACTACCGCCGAGGAATAAATATAGGAATACTTGCGGAACTGCGCGGAGTATTGCCGGACGAATTGTTCCAGCGCCTTGGCATCCGGTGCGGGACCGGGATCGCTGTAATCGGCATGCGTCCGCGGCTTCTCCTGCGAGAAGTCGGGCGAGGTATCCTCTTCCTCGGCGTGCACCTGTGTATCGGTCTTGACATTCAAGTAAGCTTTGGATGCCTTTCGATACTCTTCGTAGGTGAGCTTCCACAACTCGTGGGCGATCGCATCCGGATCGTCGGCCAGCGGGAGCATCCCCGATCCGATCGCGGAATTGCGGTTTTCTTCGTGCGCGTTGTCGAGCGCCGGCGTTCCAATGCGCATGGTGACGCCCGCCGTACGCAGGCGCGCTTGCGTGGAATTGACCAGGCTGCCTTCGCTGCCAACCACAATCGCGACGTGCTGGTCGTATACCGAATAGCTCAGAAAATACGGCGCGGGGTCCAACTTTGCCAGGCCGGTCTGGGCGCGTTGCAGCTCGCGTTGCATGCTGGCCAACAGGACATCGTCCTTATGGTCCGGCTGGTCGAAAGCGGAGATGTGGCTGGCGGGAACCAGGAACAGGCCCAGAGCGAAGCTGAATACAGTATTGAGGCAAAGGCTTTTCATTGCTGGCGAGAGGTTATCTTAACATGGCAGAATCGCCCCAAACAGTTGCCATGCTGGCTTCTGACTCCTGACTCCTGAATTTCGATTGAAGAAGCGCGCCATGGCCAGGATATCTTGGGAGCGGTCGCGCAACGGCGGCGGCACGATCCGGTTGACGTTCAGCCGGAAAAATAGAGATCCTGGCGGAAAGCGCCTCCTTGTTAGTGGGGCGGCCACGCGCGTGTCGCCCGGCGCGAAGTGGAGAAGCGATAACCAGCAGTGGCATTTGGCTAGCGAAGCGCGGTATGTTGATGAGATGGGGATAAACCTGAATATCTCGGACTCGGTTATCGAGGGTCTCCGTATTCCCGAGGCGGAGATTCCGCAGCGGCTCCGGACCGAACTAGCCATCGCGCTCTATGCTCAAGGAGCGCTTTCCCTTGGCCTAACGGCCGCAGACCTGTCCTATGCTCGTAGTGAGTAACACCTCGCCGATCTCGAACCTTGCTATTATTGGCCGTTTACATCTTCTCCGAAGCCAATTTCGCGACCTCCGGATTCCCATCGCGGTCCAGTCTGAACTCAGTCGAGTGTCTCACGCAATAGCCCTTAAGGAGATTCGGCAGGCATTCCAGGACGCCTGGATCAAACCGCAGGCGCTCCGGGAGGGCAAGATCGCGCGCCTGCTTGCAACGACTCTCGATCCCGGTGAGGCCCGAGGCCATTGCGCTGGCATTGGAGTTGTCAGCAGATCTGATTCTGCTGGATGAGAGAGATGGACGCGCGGCGGCCGAACATGCCGGGCTGCGTGTCACGGGCGTCCTTGGGGTACTGCTACGAGCCAAGAACGACGGTCGAATCGAAGAGAGTAAGGCCCGCGATTGAGGCGTTGCGCAGGGTAGGCATGTAATTAATGTTGGGTGGCGATCCAATTGCAGAATACCGGAACGGAGGTCTTATGGTGCGGATTAAATACGCCGTTCCAGCCACCGTCCTGGCAGCAGGTTTTCTGGCTGTCTCGACATTGTCCTTCGCCAAGCCGGAGTACGTTAAGGCCACCAAGAAAGCGTGCGCGTATTGCCACTTGGATTCCAAGGCGAGGCCTAAGGAACTGCCTGAAGCCGGAAAGTACTACAAAGAGCACAAGACCTTGGAAGGTTACACGCAGAAATAGCCGAGGGCCCCGGCCGGAGCGAGCATAATGCAAACGGTTCAGCTCGCGATAATGGACGCGCTTATGCAGCGGCCCAGCGCGACGCACTGGTCCGCAACGGGCCCTGGTGCGTTCAGCGTGCCGACATGCCGAGGCTGGCCGAAAGGTGCGTGCCGGTGATGGATGAGTCTGTCTCAACCAGAGGCCGCTACCGCTGCCGCATCCGGAGCGGGTAGTTCTGCTGACGCGCAAAGACCCTGCGAACTTCTCGCGCGCTTGGGAAGCGGGGATCGTGCCGCTAATCTCTCCGGACGATCCTCCAGGCACGGTTCTGTTGGCAATTATAGCGGCCGCCCTGCGAGTCCCCCAGCCGCAAACGGCCGCGTCTGGGCGTGGTATTTCCCCCAAAAAGCCTGCAGGGTCTGCGCGAATATCCCCACAGATTCCCCAGGCGGACGCAAAACGCCACAAAACACAATAGTTACAGAATCTCCGCGTTGGACTTCGGCGTGCAGTGGTGTGTATGTCCCAGGAGGGATCCGACATGGACAGCACGTTGGCCGAGCTTGAGGGGTTAGTCCGCAACCGGATTTGCGGGGTATGTTCGGACCGCAGAATGGACGGAACCTGCGGCCTTGAAGAACCGGGGCAGTGCGCGCTGTTCCGCCTGTTTCCACAGGTGGCCGAAGCCATCCAGGCAACCCATAGCGACAACATCGAGGACTACATCGACGCCATCCGGCGGAACGTGTGCACTGTCTGTACGGCGCAGGACGGCGACGGCAGTTGCGCTCCTCGCCGCGAAGTGCAATGCGCGCTGGACGCGTACCTGCTTTTGGTGGTGGAAGCCATCGAAGAAGCCACGGGCAAGGATTTCGGGCGGCCGCTGCCCAGCCGTCCTACCGATCTGCGTATTTCAGTTCAACTGAAAGAGGAGGTCATATGAACGTCAACTTACTGCCGTTCGCCCTGTTTTGGGGCGTATTGGCCATCGCTGTGGTATTTCTGATTTTCTACCGGAAATCGGTCGCGAGCCACGAAGACGATTCGCTCCACCTGGAGGGAGGCGCATGCATGCAACAGATGAGCATGGCTCACAGGCTGGCACTGATCGACCGATGGGGCAAGACGCTGACCATACTGGTGGCGGTGTACGGCATCGCCCTGGCGGCCCTTTATCTTTACCAGGTCTGGAACAACGTCCCAACTTATTAAGAATTCAGGAGTCGGAAGTCCGCCAACCCCCGTTGCCCGGCGCGATTCTGTCTCCTGCCTTCTGTCTTCTTGCTTGAACCGGAAACGACAAATGAAACCGACGGATAGAAGCGCATGGGGAATTTGTGCGGCCGCGGCCGGGGTGATGTTATGCACGGCCGCGCTCGCGCCTCCTGTGCGCGCGGCGGACAACTCGGCGTGTACGGCTTGCCATGACGATCAGGGGGCCAAGCTGGAGAAGAGCGCGCACGCCGCAGTCGCCTGCGCTTCGTGCCACCTCAAGCATGACGAATATCCGCATCCGGCGAATGTGCCGAAACCGGTCTGCAGCCAGTGCCACCAGAGCCAGCAGGCGGATTACGACCGCGGAGTCCACGGGCAAGCTACCAGGAGCGGCAACGGGGCCGCGCCGGATTGCGGTGTTTGCCACGGGGCCGCGCACGAGATGCTGCGGCCCAAGTCGGCCCAGTTTCGGTCGAAGGTACCGGAAACCTGCGGCATGTGCCATAGCGAGGTAGCCGACCAGTTCCGCACCAGCGTGCATGGGCAGGCGCTGGCCAAAGGTATCACACAGGCTCCCATTTGCACGGACTGCCATGGCGAACACTCCATCCTGGCGCCCAGCGACAAGGCTTCAACGGTTTACGCCGGTAATATCCGCGACACTTGCGGGAGTTGCCACGGGAACGTGCAGTTGTCGCGCCGGTTCGGACTTCCCGCTGACCGCGTGGTGAGCTTCGACGCTTCCTTTCACGGGCTGGCGGCGAAGGAAGGCAACGAGACCGTGGCCAATTGCGCGAGCTGCCATGGGGTACACAACATTCTGCCGTCGGCCGATCCGCGCTCCAAGGTCAATCCGAAAAACCTGGCGGCCACCTGCGGCAAATGCCATCAGGGCGCTGGAAAGCGTTTTGCGATCAGCCAGGTGCACGTGGCGGAAGGGCGCAAGGAAGCGCCCGCAATGCGCTGGGTGCGACAGTTCTACCTGCTGACGATCCCGCTGACCATCGGGCTGATGCTGCTGCATAACGGCGGCGATTGGTTGCGTAAGCTATTGCGGCTGCGCAGGGGCAGCGCGGTGCGGCGGCTGAGCGGCGAGGAACTGCCGAGCCGGCCAAACGTGCGCATGCTGCCGTTCGAGCGGGTGGAGCACGGTCTGCTCGTTATTTCGTTTGTCATGTTGGCCTGGACCGGATTCGCGCTGAAATACTCGGATCAGTGGTGGGCACGCCTGTCGCTGTTGCGGGACGGCAACTTCAGAAGTGTCGTGCATCGCATCGCGGCGGTGGTTTTCATGGCTGTCACGCTGACACACGTAATCTCCCTGGCAACCAACCGGCGGCTGCGCCGGCACTGGATGGAGCTTTTACCCAAGGCCGCGGACGCGCGGGAAGCGCTGGCCAACTTCAGCTATAACGTAGGACTGCGGTCGGCGCCGCCGGGCCGCTCCGCGCACAGTTACATCGAAAAGGCGGAATACTGGGCGGTGGTTTGGGGCGCCATTGTCATGATCGTCACGGGGTTGATGCTTTGGGGCAACAACCTGATGCTGGCCCTGTTTCCCAAAACATGGCTGGACGTGGCTACGTCTGTGCATTTCTATGAGGCGGTGCTGGCGACGCTGGCGATCGTGGTCTGGCATTTCTATGCCGTGATTTTCGATCCGGAAGTTTACCCGATGGATACTGCGTGGCTGACGGGTGTTAGCGTGAAAGAGCCGGACCCGCACGCAGCGCCGCCTGAGAGGCGGGAGGAGGACGGCCCCGCCGGGGCCGCCGCCGGCAGGGAGACCGTCTCCAAATGAACGAAGCACCCAAGGGCAAATGGCCTGCCCAACTTTCCCCGCTGGTACATCTTTGCAACAATTGGATCAGCCTGATTGGAGTGGTGGTGGTCACTACCGCCACTGTGTTCTGGTTGTTCGTGCTGCCCACCACCATGCGTGGCGGGGTGCACAATCCCTATAATGGGATTCTCGCGTTCCTGTTGCTCCCGGTGTTGTTCTTTTTGGGGCTGGCCCTCATTCCGCTGGGAATCCACCGGCGCAACAAGCGGGAGAAGCAGCGCGGGTTGTATCCGGCCAGCTTTCCGCCGTTGAACTTGAAGAACGTGGAATTCCGGCGGCTGCTGACGTTCGTGGGCGTCACTACGTTTGCGAACATCGTGATCGCCAGCCAGTTGGCCTACGGCGCGGTTTCCTATATGGAGACGGTTTCGTTTTGCGGGCAAACCTGCCACACGGTGATGCAGCCGGAGTTCACCGCCTATCAGAGCTCCCCGCATTCGCGCGTCGAGTGCGTGCAGTGCCACATCGGGCCGGGCGAATCGTGGTTTGTGCGCAGCAAGCTCTCCGGAATCCGGCAGGTTTTCGCGGTGATGTTCCATACTTACGAGACGCCTATCCCGACGCCGGTACACAACCTGCGTCCCGCGCGCGAGACTTGCGAATCGTGCCATTGGCCGCAGAAGTACGGCGAAGACAGGTTGCGGATCATAAACAATTTCGGCGACGACGAGAATAACTCGCTCACCAAGACGGTGCTGCTGATGAAGATCGGCGGCGGCAACAAGGGCATTGGAATCCACGGAACGCATCTGGGGCCCGGGGTGCATATTCGCTACGGGCATTCGGATCCGCAACGCCAGACCATCCCGTGGATCGAGTACAACGGCGCGGACGGAAAGACGGTGTACCTTGCGGCGGGCGCGCCGGCGGACGGCAAGGGGTTGTCGATCCGGGAGATGGATTGCATCGACTGCCATAACCGGCCGTCCCACAGTTATAAGCTGCCGGAACGGGCGGTTGACGAGGCCATGTTCGCCGGGGATCTTTCCGCGACCCTGCCGTTCGCCCGCAAGAAGAGCGTGGAGATCCTGAAAGTGGACTATGCCACCCGGGAAGCCGCCGCGGTCCGGATACCCGCTGCCGTGCAGGCCTTCTATCGCGATACCTACCCGGCAGTTTACAAGGAACGCCAGGCGGACGTTTCCAAGGCCGCCCAGAGCGTACTCGCCATTTACAACCGGAATGTGTTCCCGGCGATGAAGATCAAATGGGGTACATATCCGAATAACATCGGACACACGGACTCTCCGGGGTGTTTCCGATGTCACGACGACAGCCATGCCAGCGCCGATGGGCGAAAGGTTACGCAGGATTGCGGCGCCTGCCATAACCTGCTGGCGATGGAAGATGCGGCGCCTAAGATACTGACGGAATTGGGCGTCGTGGAGAGTAAGGCGCAGAAATAAAGCGGCGCGGAGACGCGGAGACACGGCGGCGCGCCGCATGTGCAGGAGGCTTTATGAAGTCGTTAAGTAAGATCCTTTTGCCAGTGGATTTTTCAGAGCGGTCGCTGGGCGCGGCTCGATATGCCAAGACGCTGGCGGACCGTTTCCACTCCGAGCTGACGCTGTTGCACGTCTTGACTCCACCGCACTATGAATTTGGCGCGCTGGAAATCGGCGGGTCGATGTTGACCGAGTTGTATACCAATCGCGCGGCCCAGGTGGAGAAGGAGCTGGAGACGTTTCTGGCCGGCGAATTGGCGGGCACGGAAGCGAAACGGGTGGTGCTCGAGGGCGATCCGGCACGGGAGATCGTGGAATACGCGCACGCGGAGAATGTCGGCTTGATCGTGATGCCCACGCACGGTTACGGGCCGTTCCGGCGATTCATTCTGGGATCCATTACGGCCAAAGTGCTGCACGACGCGGATTGTCCGGTGTGGACGGGCGTGCATTTGGAGGAGATGCCGACAGCAGCGCCGATGCCGTTCCAGCACATCGTATGCGCAATCGATCTGGGTCCGCGGAGTTGCGGCGCCCTGGAGTGGGCGACGGCGATGCAGAAGGAGTTCGGCGCACGGCTTACGGTGGTGCATGCGATGGCGTCTTCAGGGGACCCCGGGCAGGATGACGGGTACGCGCGGGAGATGGAGGTGGTGGTGCGGGACGACCTGGCCCGCCTGCAGCAACGTTTCGGCACGGAGGCCGAACTGGCCATCGAGCCGGGCGATCCGCCGAAGGTGGTCTGCGAGATGGCGGAGAGGCGCCAGGCGGGACTGCTGGTGATCGGACGCGGGTCGGCGGCGGGTGTTTTTGGCAGGCTGCGGACCAACGCGTATGCCATTATCCGACAGTCTCCGTGTCCGGTGGTGAGCGTGTAGGGGCACCCGCGCCCGGCTCAGTTCCGGCGCGCGTAGCCCATCTTGCGGACCGCGCGGGAGATCGCGAAATAGACGATTCCCGGAACCAGGCGGTTGAAAAAGATGCTGGCCTTGGCATGTCCGGTGACGATCTGCAGGCGCTTGCGGCGGTAAGCGGCGGAAAGGATCTGGCGCGCCGCCCGGTCCGCGGAGAGCGTGATGCGCTTGGGCGGCCAGCGCGCATTCGGATCTTGCAGGGGCGCGCCATGTTTGTCGATCTGGTAAATCTCGGTGTTCACGAATCCGGCCATGATGTGGGTGACGCTGACGCCGTCAGCCGCCAGTTCATGGGAGAGGCCATCGGCGAGTCCGGCCAAGGCGAACTTGCTCATAGAGTACGCCGTACCGCCCGGCAGGGAGATGGCGCCGGCGAGGCTGCCCAACAGTACGATGCGGCCCTTGGTCTTCCGTAGCTCGGGCAGCGCCGCGAACAACGTGCGCAGGACGCCGAAGACATTGGTTTCCAACTGCCGGCGGTAATCGTCCAGGGTGAGGTCGAGCAGGCGGCCGGCAACCGAAAAGCCGGCGTTGGCCACGGCGACGTCCAAGCGGCCGAATTCAGTGCGGGCGCGCTCGACTGCGCGCTCCAGGTCGCCGTCGCGGGTGACGTCCCCGGTTACCGCGATCGACCGGCGATTCAAATCGGTCAGTTCGCGCGCCAAGTCCTCGATGCGATCGGCGCGGCGAGCCATCAGGATGGTGTGCGCTCCTTCGTGAGCAAAAGCGCGGGCCAGCGCCGCTCCGATGCCGGAGGATGCGCCGGTAATGAGCGCTACCTGACCGTCGAACTTAGCCATTCCGCTTCTGTTCCCGTAAGTTCGCTTACTGTTGTGAGTGAGCCGCCGCGGGAGGTAAATTCCGCGATAGTGTGAGCGCCGTCTTCGGGGCTCACGGCGGCGATGGCGTCGGTCACCAGGGCAACGGACTTGCCGGTTGCGAGCAGTCCGGTCACGGCGCAACGCACGCAATAGTCGGTGGCCACGCCATAGACTATATAGCGATCGGCCGCCAGAGAGTCTAGCAGCGCGGGAAAATCGGGATTGCTGAAGACATCCAACGCCTGCTTCTCGACGACGATTTGATTGGCGACCCGGGTCTCCGCGGGCTTCAACTGGCCGGTGGTTCCGGCTACGCAGTGCGGCGGCCACTGGCGGAATTCAGGATCGTTTTCGCTGTGCGCGTCGGTGGTGGAAATCAGCGGAATCCCCTGCGCGGCGGCGAATTGGTTCAAGCGCGCGATGGCGGGCAACAGCCGTTCGGCGCCCGGCACATACAATGCGCCTGCCGGAAACAGGAAATCGATCTGCGTGTCGACATCCACGAATACGGTCTTCATGCCAGATTGCTCCGGGTGCGCTCAATGAGAGCGGTTAAGTCTTTGCTGTTTCTGACGGGCCACGGCTCGGCGGGCTCGAGACTGTGCAGCGGCGCCGGCAGCTTGGCGATCAAGTCGGCGGCGCGCGTGCGGGCGGCGTTCAAATCCGGCAGCGGCTCGACCAGTTTTCCGCCGAGGAGCACCGGACGAAGCATCGCTTGGCCATTGCTGCACTCGCCGGAGCGCGCCAGTATATCGTGGCCCTCGAAACGGAATAGCTGCTTGGCGCCGGGCAGTGTGGCCTTATCCGGGCTCAGCTTCGCGGTGAAACGCTTGATGCCGCAGCCGACGTCGAGCTCGACGAGCTTGTAAATCGCGCCCATGGCGGGCGCGTCGGCGGATGTGGCCAGTTGGGTGCCCACGCCGAAGGCATCCACAGGCGCGCCGGAGGAGACCAAGTCCCGAATGGCGTACTCGTCCAGGTCGCCGCTGAGCATGATCTTGGCGTCCGGCAATCCGGCTTGGTCCAGAATGCCGCGCGCCTCGCGCGAAAGCGCTTGGAAATCCCCGCTATCGAGCCGGATACCCCACAACGGCCGGCCCAAAGCCGCCACCTTCTTGACGCCTTCGATGCTGTTGTAGGTATCCACGAGTTGCACAGTGGAGGCGCCGAGCGTTTGTTGCAGTTTACGGAAGGCTTCCGTCTCGCCGCAGAATGAAAGCACCCAGGAATGCGCCGCGGTGCCGTACACAGGCACGCCGTAGCGGAATCCGGCCAGCGTGTTGCTGGTGCCCGCGCAACCGCCCAGGTAGGCCGCGCGGCCGCCGAGCACACCGGCTTCGGGAGTGTGGGCGCGTCGGGTGCCGAATTCCACTACCGCGCGTCCGGCGGCGGCGTCCACCATGCGCGCGGCTTTGCTGGCAATGAGCGTCTGGAAAGTGAGCGCGGAGAGCAGATAGGTTTCCGGAATTTGCGCTTCGATGATGGGGGCGCGCACGGTCATGACCGGCTCTCCGGCGAATAGCGGCGTGCCTTCGGGCACCGCGAAAACATCGCCAGTGAAGTGAAAGCCGCGCAGATAATCGAAGAAGCCTGCGGAGGCCCGGGCGAAGGCGGGCAGGCCGCGCAGGTAGTCGATTTCTTCGGCGGTGAAACTGAGGTTCAGCAGGTAATCGATGGCTTGCGCCAGACCGGCCGCGACGACGTAATTGCGATGCGCGGGCAGACGCCGGATGGTGAGCTCGAAAGTGGCCTTCTGTTGGGCTTTGCCGGCGTCGTAGTAGCCGGCGGCCATGGTCAATTCGTAGAGGTCGGTTAGAAGGCCATTCACGCGGTAGCTCGGTTCCGCTCTCTTACGGTCGCGGCTCGGTAACGGTCGCGGCTCGGTAACGGTCGCTCTACCGAGCCGCGACCGTAAGGAAGCGGTTACTTCTTCTTGGGCGGCTGGAATTCCTTGACCTCGTTCGCGGCCTTTTGCAGGTCTTCCACCGCCTTGCCGTCTAATTGATAGATGCTCGGCTCGTTCTCACGCTTCGCGAAATATGTGTCGCCCTGCTTCGTAATGGAAACCTTCTCGACACGTTTGCCGCCGTTGGATGTCACCGTTACCTCCAACACCGGAGCGCCGCTGCCGCTATCGACAAACTTCGCGGCGGCCAAGTCGCGCAGCTTATCCACCACGCTCTGCACAGAAGATGCGTCCATTTGCTTTGCGCCGCTCATCCACTTGTCGCCGCTCTTTTCAACAGCGAGCTTGCCGACTGCCACTTTGGTGGGATCGGTCCAGCCGAAATCGAAAAGCTTCTTGTTGCGGAAATCGTCGACCTTCTTGTCGAGCCCGTCGCCCAGGTCGGCCGTCACCTTATATATGCCGCCATCCGTGCCAGCCAGGGCGCTGCTCTTGGCGTAGTAATTCTTGTCCTTGTCTTTGCGGACTTCCAGCGTTTCGGTCCCGCTCGCATCCGTGACGCTCGCCGTGGCGACCTTGGTCCCCGAGGCGTACGCTGCGGCGGCCTTCTTGGCATCCTCGTCGGAGATGGTGGCGTCCATCTTGGCATCTTTCAGCTTGCGTATCAATTCCTCGACCTGGGAGCCATCGGCGCGCATCGGCTTGGGTCTCAGGATCTGCCAATCGTTCTGATTGTTCTTGCCGAATTCGATGGTCTCGCCCTTGGCCGGCTGCACGTCCACGCGGGTCAGCTTTTCCTGATCGAAGGTCAGCAGACGCTTGTCGCGCAGATCGTTGGGTGTTTTATCGATGCCGGTCTTAGCGTAGCTGGCGATGGTGTAGACACGCGCATCGCCGGCCAGTTTGGCATAGGTTCCGCCGCCGGTGGGGGTGTCGTCGCCCACCAGAAGATCCTGCGATTTGCCATCTTTTTTTAGGACAGTGACGTCGAGCGTGGGTGTGGCCAGGCCGTACGGCGACAGGTCCGCGGCTTTATCCTCCACGACTTTGTCGGCGTTCAGCGTACCCAGCGAACTCACCAGCGACTTAGCCGCCTCCTGATCGGCGCGCAGCGGCTTGGGCTCGGCGATCTGCCATTTACCGTCGTCGCCGATGCGCAGCACGGTGGTTTCCGCGCCGGTCTTTTTGATCCGGACTTCCTTGATTTGATCCTCGGGAATGGCGAGGATCTTGGTGGTGGCAGTGGCATCGGCAGCGGGTTTGGCGGCGTCGGCTTTCTGTTTCCGGTTGGACCAGTAAAGCAGGCCGCCCAAGGCCGCCAGCACAATCACCGCCGCAAGCAGTCCGCGTGGTTTCATGGGCTATCTCCTGCGCCACCAGACCATCAGTCCGCCGCCGACCACGATCAGGGGAAGCAGCACCACGCTCCACAGGAAAATCAGGGTCATGCGGTTGCCGCTGATGTTCAAGCGGCGGTCTTCCGGCTCCTTCGGCCGGATGGAGATGAGGTCTTCGTCGGAAGTGAGCCAGTTCAACGTGTTCAGGGCCAGGTCGCGGTTGAAAAACTGACCCGAACCAAGGAAGCTGTTCCCCGCCCACAGCGACGAGCCGTAGACCGCGAAACGGCCGGAACTGCCCGGCTTGCCGTTATTGTAGGTTCCCGCCGCGGCCAGCACCAGCGGTCCCTTCACGCCGTTCTTCACCTTCTCTTGGATGGGCGGCGCGACGCTGGAGACCGCGACACTCCGTGCGCCCGTGGAGATCACCTTGTCCAGGGTTCCCTTGGGGTTGCTCCCGATCGTCAATGATCGCGAGAGCGGGAAGGCGGTGGGCTCGCCTTCCTTGAAGTCGCGCACGATCGGCTGCGATTCGTAAGCTCCCACCAGAGGCACCTCCGCTCCAAAGCCAAAGATCTCGCCGTTGCCGCTGGTATCGAGCGCCAAATCGTTGTTCATCGTGACGCCCCAATCGGCCAGCATCTTCACCACTTCGGGATTATCCGAGCCCTCCTGCGCGCCAAGGCGCAGCGGCGTGTCCATCAGGAAGAGCGCGGCGCCGCCGCCTTCGACGAAAGCTTTGATCGCAGCCGCTTCCGCGGGAGTGTAAGCCAGCTTGGGGCCGCCGGAAAGGAGCACGGTGCAATCCTTGGGGATATCCACTTTAGCCGGCTGCACCTGTCCGATCACCGGCGCCATGCCGGCCCCCGCGCCATCCCCCGTGGGCGCCGCCGGCTGGGTGAGGTTGACCGAGCGGGCCTTGTAATTGTTATGTTCCAGGGCTTGCTTCAGCGTGGAGAAGCCGCCCCCGTTGGTATCGTCCAGCCCGTGCTCGCCGCTGCCCGTAAGGAAACAGACATTGCGCTCGCCGCCCTTGAGCGAACGGACCAGAGCGCCGGTAATATCCGATTCCGTAAGGCTGGTGGCGTCTTCTTTCCGCTCTCCGGCGTCCACCACAATGGTGCCTAACTGCCGGACGCCCGCGGCGCGCGCCAACTGCGGCTTCTTTACCGGGTCGATGTAATCCACCTTCAGCTTGGCCGACAGATTGGCATAGCGGCCTAGCAAGTCGCGCGCCGCCGGGAACTGGCCGGTCTCGCCAAAGTAGGTAACCGCCACGTCCTTCTTCAAACCCTTTACGGCCTTGACGGTCTGATCGGAGAGGCTGAACTGCTTGTTGGCGGTGGCATCGTAAGACTTGTTGTAACGATTAGCCAGGAAGTTCGCCAGGGCCAACACCGCAAGGACCACCAGGATGTATACAGTGACATAGGCCGAATACTTTGTTTGTCTCGCTTGAATCCAGTCTGCTTTCATTTATGCTCTCCAGCGCAGCGACTCCATGGAACGGGACGTGATAAACAGGGAGAAGAAGATCATGGAGAGGTAGAAGATCACGTCCTTTGAGTCGAGTACCCCTTTGGCGAATCCTTCAAAGTGCGTCACGATGGACAAATAGCTGAGCGCCTGCCAGTACCACGCCGGATCGTAGGTAGTCCAGCTAAGAAGCCAAAGCAGCAGGCACACGAAGAAGGTCGCGCCGCCCGCTACGATCTGGTTCTTGGTGGTTGTGGAGATAAAGGTTCCGATCGCCAGCAAGGTCCCGCCCTGCAGGATCAAGCCCAGATAGCCTATCAGAATAGGCTTCCAATCCGGCTTGCCGAAGGCGAAGAGCAGGGCCACGTTGATGGCCGACATGCCCAGCACGCATAAATAAAGGAGCAGCGCGCCCAGCCACTTGCCCAGGATGATTTCCAGATCGCGCACCGGCGAAGTCATCAATAGCTCGATGGTGCCGGTCTTCTTCTCTTCGGCGAACAGCCGCATGGTAATCAGGGGGACCAGGAACAGCGCGACCGTGGCGGCGAATCCCAGCAAGGGCCGGATGACATACTCGTTCACGTTCATCGGCATGTTCCGGCCCTGCATTTCGGCCATGAAACCGGAGCGCACAAAATCGCGCATGATCATATTGAAGGCGTATCCCCAAATCAGCGTGAAACACGTGATTACCAGATAGGCGATCGGCGAGGCGAAGTAACTCTTGAGTTCTCTACGGCAGATAATCCAAACGTTCATCGCGGTTATCCTTCCTTGGGTGCTGGGTTCTGCGTTTCGGGCGCCGGCGCGTCTTTCTTTTCGGCGCCGGTCAGTTGCAGGAAGATGTCTTCCAGACTCAGTCCGACGGCGCGCAATTCGTTGAGGTTCCAGCCGGCCTCAACCACCGCGCGCGCGAGATCGGCGCGAATATGGCGGCCCTGGAGGCTTTCGACTTCGAAGGCCAGGCGGCCGTCCCGGGCTTCGCGCGGCAGCACGCGGCTGACTCCGGCCACCTGTTCCAGGCGCTGCTGGACCGCGGCCGGATCCAGCGGTCCGTTGGACGAGGCCACTTCCAGCGCCACCGCCTCCGCGCCGCGGAGGCGGTTGGTCAGGTTTTCGACGGAGTCCACCGCCACCAGTTTGCCCCGATTGATGATGACCACGCGCTGACACGAGTGTTCCACTTCGGGCAGGATGTGAGTGCTCAGAATAATGGTGTGATCGCCCGATAGGTGCTTGATCAACTCGCGGGTCTCGATGATCTGCTTGGGGTCCAGGCCGGAGGTGGGTTCGTCGAGAATCAGGACGTCGGGGTTATGAATGATGGCCTGCGCCAAACCGACTCGTTGCCGGTAACCTTTGGAAAGCTTGCCGATCAGCTTGTTTCGGACGTCGCCGATCGCGCAGCGCTCGGTCACTTCGTCCACGCGGCGATCCACATCCGCGCTGGAAATGCCTTTCAGCCTGCCCACGAAGGTCAGGTATTCGGTAACCTCCATTTCGGGGTAAAGCGGAGGGGTCTCAGGCAGATATCCGATGCGCCTCTTGACTTCGAGGGGATTCTCGAGGACGTCGAAACCGGCCACGGTGGCGGTGCCTGTCGTGGGCGGCAGGAAGCAGGTGAGGACCCGCATGGTGGTGGTCTTGCCAGCGCCGTTAGGCCCTAGAAAACCGACGATTTGGCCCTTCTCCACCTCGAAGGAAATGTTGTCGACAGCGACAGTGCGGGCGTATCGCTTCGTCAGACCCTGTACTTTGATCATAGTTTGATTCCAGACAAGACAAACCCTGTTGCCATTGAAGGACGCGCAACAACCAGATGGATGAGCGTGTGAACCATCATTCTAAATAGGCCGGGGAACGGTTGTCAAATGCGGGGAGATGCGGCCCGCTTCTCTTGAATCCACTCAGTGCGGATACAATGGCGGTTCATGCGACGCAGGTCGGCGGTGCGGGACACGCTCGAATACTGGATGGCGCTGGCGGTGGTCGATTCCCTGGCGTGGACTCCGCTGCCGGTGGCGAACTGGCTGGCGCGCAGATACGCGGGGCTGCTCGATATGGCCCTGCCGCGCCTGCGCCGGACGGCCATGTCCAACCTGGCGATGGCCCTGCCGGAACTCGACGGCCGGGCGCGCCAACGGATCGCCGATGGCGTGTTTCGCTCGATCGCCCGCCTGCTGGCGACCTTCGCGCGATTCCCGCGCATTCAGCGCGGCAACATCGCCGATTGGATCCGTTACGAAGGCTTCGAGCACTTCGAAGCGGCCCGTCAACGCGGCCGCGGCGTGCTGTTTGCGACCGCGCACCTGGGCAATTGGGAACTAAGCGCGTTTGCGCATGCCTGCATGGCCGCGCCCATGTACGTTGTCGTCCGGCCCCTCGATAATCCCAAGATCAACGCCCTTGTGGAGCGGCTGCGCACGGTCTCCGGCAACCGCCTAATCGGCAAGAAGGAGTATGCGCGCGGCATCCTGAAAGCGCTCCACGAGAACCAGGCGGTGGGCATTCTGGTGGACCAGAACGCATCGCTCGAAGAAGGCACGTTCGTGGACTTCTTCGGCGTGCCGGCCTGCGCCGGAACCGGCTTCGCCAAACTGGCGGCGCATAGCGGCGCGGCCGTGATTCCGGGCTTCGCCCTGTGGATCGAGAGCGAGCGCAGGTATGTGCTGCGCTTCCATCCGCCCATCGAAATCACCGGCGACGCGGAAGCCGACACGCGCACCCTGCATCGCCATCTGGAAGCCGCGATCCGCGAATACCCGGATCAATGGCTCTGGATTCACCGCCGGTGGAAGACGCGCCCGCCGGGGGAGAACAATTCATTGGCCGCCGATGAGCGCCGATAAGGAGACACCATTCCGGGCCTTATCCGTTTTGATCTGCGTTCATCAGCGGCTCAATAATTTCCGGTCCACCATCCAATCGCGCAGCCGGTCCGGCCAGGTTGCCACGGGCAACTGCGAAGGCCGCATCCCCACACCGTGCGGGCCGCTGGCATAGATATGCATCTCCGTGGGTACTCCCTGCTTTTCCAAATCCAGATAGAAGTTGACCGTGGTCGCCACGTGCGACCGGTCCTCATCCGTACACATCAGGAATGCCGGAGGCGCGTCTTTCGGCACGGTGATTGATCCGGGCTTGAATCCGGGATAGATGGCCGCCACAAAATCGGGGCGCGAGCCGGCGCGCTCCACGGGATCGGCGGAGCCCGGGCTGCCCGCATCGAAGCGCGTCTCCACCAGGGCGGCCAGTTCCCCGCCCGCCGAAAAGCCCATGAAGCCGATGCGCGCCGGGTCCACGCCCCACTCGGCCGCGCGCGCCCGCACCGTGCGCAAGGCCCGCGACGCGTCTGCCAATGCATCGCGGTCGACGGTATAGCGCGATCCCGGTGCGCGCGCCAACCGGTACTTCAGCACGAAGGCGGCGATGCCGTTCTTGTTCAGCCAATCGGCGATTTCCCAACCCTCCTTGTCGATTACAAGCTGCGAATGGCCGCCGCCCGGCGCAACCACCACGGCCATCCCGTTGGATTTTTCCTTCGGCGCCAGGAAGACGTAGATCGACGGGTAGTTCACCACAGTGAATCGTTTAGGCAGCTTGGCATTGGCCGCGGATTCGAACACCTCGGCCGCCGCTTCCGCCCCTGGCGCGCCATTCGGCCAAAGCCGGATCTCGTCGCCACGGTCGAGGGCGAACGCGTATCCGTACACCAGAACCAGACTAAAAATAAGTTTTGCGGCCATAGCTGGAGAGAGTGTATCACAGCGTGCGCGCCTGTCGGCCCTTGGGATTATAATGTAGCGGAAAGGATTGGGTATGGCTTCCATGATCGCGGTTTCGAAAGCGGTCCCTGGTTCTCCTTGCGGCAATCCCGATCGTGTATCGGCATTGGCGGTGTCAAGGTAGAATAACCCACCCGGCGGACAGCCCACCAGCAGCGCCAGCCGCGTGGCCCACGCGGTTGGCGGCATCCAGATCCAACCCTTGGGGGCCGCGGTTGAAATATTTTGGCGAACTCAGCCACATAATGGATGTAGCTGCGTTGGGTCGTGCCCGCGAAATTGCGGAGGCACATGTCTTCGATCATGCGTTGTCGTAACGGCGTCATGCGAGGGCTCCTTGAAATCTGAATTGGCCGTTGTGGGACAACCGAATCCAGTGTTTCAAAGGAGCCTCGCTCCACGCTACTCCCAAGTTGAGAAGTACGATAGAAGGCTATTACCGCCAAGCGGTTTAGTTCTCACTGGTGCGGGACTGTCCGGCATCTCAGAGCTTTCCGTCCTCCAAAAAACTGAAGTATCCGGTCCGGTTGAAGATGATAGGATCCAATAATTCAATGCCCACGATAGCGTCGGCTGCCTTGAACTGGGCGGTGACGTTGACATCGCCCAGTGACGGATCGAGTTGTCCGGTCGGGTGATTGTGGGCAACGATCGCCGCCGAGGCGCGGTCCGCGAGCGCATCGGCAAAGACTTCGCGCGGGTGGACGGGGCCGCGGTCGATCAGGCCTCTCGAAGCGCCGGTGGCGCAAAGCAAATGTTCCTGCTTCCGATCGGCGTAGTGGCAGACGTGAGGCAGGAGGTCGGCTGGCGTCTCAATCTTCGCTCCCTTCGGTTTGATTCGGCGCCGGGCGAACTCGATCGCCGCCAGAATTAACGCGGCCTTTGCATCGCCAACGCCCCCCAAATTCCGTCAGGTCTTCGACCTTCACGCCCAGACCCTCTTCGTCAATCAGCCGAGCCATCCTGGCGGCGAGAGTCATGACGTCCATCGCCGGCTCATAGCCAAGTGGCCAGCAGCAACACGTTCACGGTCCTGACCAATCCGCCGTTCCGCTCGATTTCTCGCAGCCTGAGCTGGACATACCAGTCCAGGCGGAGCGTCCGGCCGGTGCACGTGAGGCCCGAGTCCGACCCGCGATAGCGATGAAGACTTAACCGGACTGAGGCTCGCGGTCGTGTCTGCACCAGACGCAATAGCGCGCCCGGCAATGGTCCCGCCGCGCCGTCCTCCCGACCGGACCCGCGCGGGGCGCTGAGAACAGACCAGAAGGTCCGTCCTACTCGACGCGCAATGCTTCCACCGGTTCGATCATGGTGGCGCGGCGGGCTGGGATATAGCTTGCCAGCAGCGCGGCGGCGGCTAAGACCAGAGACACGGCGCAGTAAGTGGCAGGGTCGAGCGGACTTACTTCGAAGAGCAGAGTCTTCATCAATCCGGTCAGTCCGGCGGCGGCGGCCAGGCCGCATGCCACGCCTATGGCCGTCAGCACCAGACCTTCGCGCAGGAACATCTGCCGCACCGACTGTTGCGGCGCGCCGAGCGCGATGCGGATGCCGATTTCGCGGGTACGCTGCGACACCGCGTAGGAGATAACTCCGTAGATGCCCACGATGCCCAGTAGCAGCGCCATGCCCGCGGCGATACTCAGCATCACCAGGGTGAAAGCGGTACGGGCCATGGAACGGTCGTAGATTTCCTGCACGGTTTGCACGCCGGCGATGGGCAGGTCGGGGTTGACGGACCAGACGGCCTGCCGGACTTCGTTCAATAAACCGGCGGAACCGGTACGGCTGCTACGGATGGCGAAGGCCTGGCCACGCTGCATGGTGAGAGGCTGGTCCCAAAAATCCCGGATCATCATGGGCCAGTACACGGTGGTCGTGGCTCTTTGATTGACGCCATCGTCGCGCTCGCTGCCGACGACGCCAACGATCTCGCGCCATTGCCCCTTGGAGTTTTCGCGAACCCGCTTGCCCAGCGCGGCGGAGGGATCGTGCCAGAGTTCGCGCGCCAAGGCTTCGGAAACCAGGACGACCGGCCGCGTCTCGTAGATGTCGGTCCAGGTGAGGTCCCGGCCGGCCAACAAAGGGTTCCCCATGGCTTTGAAGAAGCCGGGTGAGATGAATTTATAGCGGCGCATCGCCGGAACTTGTCCATCGGCGTAGGATTTGTCAGCCGCGAAGATGGGGTCGTTGTCGTTGTTCCCATCCATGGTGATGGAGTTTGCCAGGCCAGCCGCCGTAACGCCCGGAATGGCCGCGACCTTCTCCAGGATGTTGTTGTAGGTGCGCGCGGCCTGCTCGGCCTTGGGAACCTCCGCGTCCGGAATGGAGACATGCAGCGTGAGTATCTTCTCCGGTTGGGTGAAGCCGGGCGGCACTTGCTTCAGCGCCTGGACAGTGCGAATCATGAGTCCGGAACCGATCAGCAGCACCAGCGCCAGGGCGACTTGCACTACCACCAGGATGCTGCGCGTGCGGTGGCGTTCGCGGCCGTCGCTGGAGTTGCGTCCCCCCTGGCGGAGGGCGGCGTTCAGACGGGGGCCCGCATACTTGAACACAGGTATCAGGCCGAACAGGAGGCCGGCCAACAGCGAGATGGCCAGGGTGAAGAGCAGCACTGCCGCATCGATGGAAATCTCGTCGAGCCGCGGCAGGTTGGCGGGTCCCGCGGCCACCAGGACCTTGAGCGCGGCGTAAGCCAGCCCCACGCCCAGCGCGCCTCCGGCCACTCCCAGCGCTACGCTTTCGAGCAGCAGCTCGCGGGCGATGCGCGACCAGCCCGCGCCCAGTGCGGCGCGGATGGCGAGTTCCTGCTGGCGGCCCTCGGCGCGCACCAGCATCAAATTGGCGACGTTGGCGCAGGCGATGAACAGGACCACGCCGATGGTGGCCATCAGCACCCACAAGACCTTGCCGATGTCGCCGATCACATCGTCTTTGAGCGGCCGCACACTGGGGCCGAAGCGAGCTTCGCGGACCATTTGGAGACTGATGCCGGGGGGCATGGGGAACTTGTCGAGCATCATGGGAAGCATGCGCGCAACGTCGGCATTGGCCTGGGCCAGCGTGACCCCGGGTTTGAGACGCGCCACTGCCTGGTAGCTGAATTGGCCGACGAAAATCTTGGAGCGGTCGAATTGCAGCGGCTGGATCAGCGCCGCGGTGGAGTTCATGATGCGGAAGCCGGGCGGCAGGATGCCGACGACTTCACTGGGTGCGCCGTCAACCATGATGCGCCGCCCGACGACGGATGGATCGCCGCCGAATTTGCGCTGCCAATAGCCGTAGGATAAGATCGCGGTCATCGGGCTGCCGGGCGAATCGTCTTTGCGGGTGAACCAGCGGCCGCGAATGGGTTGGACGCCGAGGATGGGCAGCACGCCGTCGGTCACGTCGAGGGCCGCGATCTGCTCGGGTTGGCCGGCGCCGGTGATGTTCACCGAATCGTTGCGCCACACGCCGATGTCCTGGAAGGTGCGGCTTTCTTCGCGGAAAGTAAAGTAGGTGGAGGGCGAGGCATTGAGCACCTCCATGCCCTGCAAGTGGGATGTCTCCCACACTGCCACGAGCCGTCCGGCATCGGGATAGGAGAGCGGCTTGAGCAGGACTCCGTTCAGGACGCTGAATATGGCGGTATTGGCGCCGATACCGATGGCCAAGGTGATGAGGGTGATTACGGTAAACATCGGCGAGCGGGCGAGACGGCGAAGGATGGGTTTCATGAAGCCTCTTACAGGGGCATACGCTGGGAGGGGGCGAAAGTTCCCGAATCTTGTTGGGCTGGGGACAGTTAGGGCTTGGCGCATGGCGGGGGCCGGTGCGCGAGCGGGCGGAAGTCAGCCGATGATGACACGGTCCACTGAGATCATCCCGCGTCGCAATTCGCGCCGACGCCCAAAGCGGCGGTTCTTTTCGAGGCGCGACTACTGACTTCTATCTTCTTCTTTCGGCTTCCGATAGAACCCGCCGCCCACACTGCGCATGAATTTGCCCCACAACGCCTGCCCTAGCTCGTGCCAGTCGTCCATGTCTTCCGGGACCACCTGCACGTGCAGACCGGCCATCTCGTCGGTAGTTGCCGGGCCCCACACCACGCGCCGCGCCGGATGATTCGGATTGCGCGGGTTCGCATCGGAATTATCGTAAGTGAATTCCATTTCCAAACGCGTGTCCGCCGGCAGTTTCACCGGCGTTGCGTAGCGGTATTGCTCCTGCCAATTGAAATTCCAATCGCGAATCCGGATCAGCCACTGCTTCCGGCCGTCCGGCAGAATGGCCCAGCCATCCATCTCCTTGCAGATGTAATGCGCGTGCGGGATAATCCCCACCGCCTCCACATCCACGGGCGTGGTGAAGTGGTCGCGCACCTTGTAGGCGCGCTCACCCGGCGGGATGTCGATCAGATGCGATCCCAGGGCGATGTCCGCCACCCACTTGGTGGGCGGCTTATCGGTGAAGTACAGCCCCAGCGTGGATTGATCCGTTTCCGGCTTGCCCGTCGGGTGATAGTGGATCTGCATCACCAGGTCCGAGCCTTTGCGCAGAATGAGCTGCAGACCGTCCGGCATGCGGGCAGGCTGCATGCCCGGCGTCCACCCGCCCAGCGCGCCGCTGGGCAGGAAGCCCGGCGTGCCGAAGCATGAATACGATTCGCCGAGCTGCCGCCCGATGTGGCCGGAATCCAGCAGGAACAACGCGTGATGCACCACGCTGCGCGCCTCCGGGCGGAATTCCAGCGCGCGCACATACTTGTCCGCGGTGAGGTGCAACGGAATCACGAAACACATGTATTGATCGGGACCGTCCGCGGCGATGGGGAAAGGCTTGGGCATGCGGATGGTCATGTCCGGGGGGCCAAGTTGCCAGCCTTCGGGAAAATGGGGGGCGGGCGGGATCTGCGCGGGATCGCCCTGGGGCGCGCCGGCTTCGGCCCATCGCCGCAGCGTGGCGATGTCCGCGTCGCGCAACCGACGTTCGCCCTGAAAATGGCCGTAGCCCGGCTCCGGCTGCCACGGCGGCATGTAGCGGCTGGCGGTCACGGTAGCGATGAGTTTGGCGCGCTTGGCGGCATCTTGATAAGCGATCAGCGGAAACGGCGCGACTTCGCCGGGATGGTGGCAGGTGGCGCAGTGCCGGTACAGGATCGGCGCAACGTCGCGTGCGAACGTAGGAGTCGCCGATCCCGGCTTGCCCGCTAGCATCCGGTCGAGCACTGGTCCCAAGCGGGTGTCCACTGGGCCGCGATAGAGCAACTCGCCCGCCGGCGAAAGCACCGCTAATTCGGGCGACTCAACCTTGGCGAGCCGCGCCAGTTCCCGCTGGCGATCCAGCAGCACCGGGAATGGCAACCCCGACGGACGTGCGCTCCCACCGGCATCGGACTCAACCCCGTAAAAGGACACACCGCGGGGTGCGTAAATCTTGTAGATGCGCGCCAGTTCGGGAGCGTTTGCGTTCACGGCCGCGCGATCCGTAGGGAGGAAAACGAACACTACAGCCTGGCTTTGGCGAAATTCGGCGGAGGTGTGCCGGACGCCCTCGGTGTCCGGAAGCTGGAACGATAATGCCGCCAGTAGCAGGGCCGGCACGACAGGCAAAGCAGGCATCCCTCCTATTCACGATAGAACTTGGCGAAAGGCGGAATGGCGGCGGGGTGGGAGAAGTTGCGGCCTTGATCCAAATATGAATTATGAATCATACTATGAAGTATGAGAATCGGCGAGCGTGGTCGGGGCACGATCCCTAAAGAAATTAGGGACAGGTTCAATCTGGGCCCGGAGCGGAGGTCGAGTTCTGCGTGGTCCATGGTCCAATCGTGTTGAAGAAAGCGCCGAAAACGCTCAATCTGGGAAGGTGGAAGGGGCGCTGTAGGGACAGTTTTGCCGAGCTTGGATATACATCCATCGACAAATTCATCAATGACGTGCGCGGACGGTGATTACCGCGATCGACACAAACGTCTTGCTGGACATCCTGGTGCCGAAAGAGAAGTTCTGCGATGCTCCATCGGGCCTTGGAGGACGCCGCAACATCGGGGTCTCTGGTGGTATGCGACTTGGTTTATGCCGAGCTTTGCACGCACTTCTCGTCGCAGCGTGAATGCGACGCATTTCTTGGGAGTGATGAGATTCGAGTCGAATCGTTGCGCAGAGAGGCCCACTTCCTGGCAAGCCGCGCGTGGCGCACCTATTGCCAGCAAGGCGGCCAGAGAGCGCGGATTCTGGCGGACTTCCTCATTGGAGCGCACGCACAAACGCAGGCGCAACGGTTGCTTTCGCGGGATCGCGGGTTTTACCGTAAATTGTTTCCCTCGCTGGATCTTCTGGACCCGTCCGCGGAAAAGCCATGAGTCGCGGCGAAATGACCTGGACGCAAATTCTAATTTAAGATTGGATGACCGTGTCTCCCAACCTGGTACAGTTAGACGACAACGAGATCAAGATGCTGCTGGTGGCCATCCGGCAGGTGCAGCACACCTTCACCATTGCCGAGCAGCAGAGCGCCGCGGCCGGCGAACCGCTGTCGGCCGATTACGACAACGTGCGCGAGGCTTATGTGCGACTGCACGATAAGCTATCGGCGCTGGTCGGCGGGGCCGCCGCGGGCAAGCCTCAAATCGTGAAATGAGCCGTCGTCAAATGCGGTATAACGGAAGCCTGTGAATACTCAAGCCGCCAGAACCATCGCCACCCTGTTTATGTCGGCGGCGCTAGTGTGCGCCCAGCCCGTCCGCCGACCGCCGGCCGCGCCCTACCAGGCGCCGGATGCGCTCCGTATCCTCGGGCCTGCGCCTGCCGATCTGGGACCCTTGCTGGAACGATACGCGAGCGATCGGGAGAGCCTCAGAAGATTCTACGATGTACAGTTTTCGCCCACCACAGAGCGGGTCATGCGGCAGTTCTACGAAGCGTGGCTGGCCGCGCTGCAACCGATCCGGTGCGACAGCCTGCCGCAGGAGGGGCGCATCGATTACCTCCTCTTCCGCAACAAGCTGGACCACGAGATTCGCCAGCTCGATCTGAACCGGAAGCGTGCCGAAGAGATCGCGGAGTTGATCCCGTTCGCGCCCGCGATAATCGAACTGAAGGAAGCTCGGCAGCGCGTCGATCCGCTGGATCCCTCCGCGGCCGCGGCGACCGTGGAGCAACTCGCCAAGCAGATGGACGATCTTTCGAAGCGCATTAACGACCCGGCCAAAGCAGGCGGGATAGAGGTCCGCAAAACCGTCGCTTTCCGCGCGGCGCGCACGGTGGACCACCTGCGCGACACTCTGAAGGCCTGGTTCGAATTCTACAACGGCTACGACCCCCTATTCACCTGGTGGGTGACGCAGCCGTATCAGAAGACCGCGGCAGCCATGGAGAAGTACGCCATCCTGATTCGCGAAAAGCTGGCCGGGATCAAGCCGGACGATCGCGACACCATCGTGGGCGATGCCGTGGGCCGCGACATGCTGGTGAGCGAGCTGGCCTACGAGATGATTCCCTACACGCCCGAGGAGATCGTCGAAATCGCCAACCGCGAGTTCGCCTGGTGCGATGCCGAGATGCTGCGCGCCTCGCGGGACTTGGGCTATGGCGACGATTGGAAGAAGGCGCTGGAGCACGTGAAGAACGATTACGTGCCGCCCGGCCAACAGCCGGCATTCATCCAGGGGCTGGTGCTGGAGGCCATCGATTTTGTGCAGTCGCACAATCTGGTGACGGTGCCGCCGCTGGCGGCTCAGACCTGGCGCATGGAGATGATGTCGCCCGAGCGCCAGCGCATCAATCCTTTCTTTACGGGCGGCGAGATACTGAGCGTCTCGTACCCGATCGAGAGCATGACCGAGGAGCAGAAGCTGATGGGGATGCGCGGGAACAATAGACATTTCTCGCGCGCTACGGCATTCCACGAAGTGATCCCCGGCCATTTCCTGCAGGAATTCATGAGTGAGCGCTACCGCCCCTATCGCGGCATATTCGAGACGCCGTTTTCAGTGGAGGGCTGGGCGCTGCACTGGGAGATGCTGCTGTGGGACCATGGCTTCACGAAGACCCCCGAAGATCGCATCGGCGCGCTGTTCTGGCGCATGCACCGCTGCGCGCGTATCATTTTTTCGCTGAGTTTTCACTTGGGCAAGATGACCGCGCAGGAATGCGTCGACTTCCTGGTGAACCGCGTTGGGTTTGAGCGCGAAAACGCCGCGGGCGAAGTGCGCCGGTCGTTTGAATCGGGCTACTATGGGCCGCTGTATCAGGTCGCGTATATGCTGGGCGCTCTGCAATTTCGCGCGCTGCACAAGGATCTGGTCGGTTCCGGGAAGATAGCCGACCGCGAATTCCACGACGCCATTCTGAAGATGAACGCGATCCCAATAGAGATGGTGCGGGCCAGTTTAACGAAGCAGCAGCTGGATGCGGGGTTTGTGTCGAACTGGAAGTTCTACGGACCCTCACCTTGAGCCGCCGGCGGCTGCTACCTGGACAGGGCGCGAAGGCTGTCCTAATTCGGAATGCTATGGGAGTTATCATCCCCATATGCAATTTCACACCGAATATCTGACGTTTCGTACCACCAAACATCGCGAGTACGTCAACATCACCGCGGAAGTGGAGAGCGCGCTGCGCAAGAGCGGCATTCAGGAGGGCATGATCCTGGTCTCGGCCATGCACATCACCGCGGGCGTGTGGGTGAACGAT
>Ga0209333_1000172_pt1 | contig 37387 bp, 32 predicted proteins | sample BlaSpr_A8_OM2_O3_FD_187982 | JGI IMG/M metagenome (GOLD analysis project Ga0209333, IMG submission 187982) | Forest soil microbial communities from Thunder Bay, Ontario, Canada - Black Spruce, Ontario site 2_A8_OM2_O3 (SPAdes) (version 2) | ecosystem: Environmental > Terrestrial > Soil > Boreal... | reverse complement strand
CGGGGTCCCGTTAAAGCTGACGCTGGTGGTACCCGTGAGATCCGTTCCCAGAATGGTGATGGCTGTTCCCACGTTGCCGTAGTGCGGCAGCGTTTTCACGAAAGGGCGCAGCCCCGCTGAGAAGCCGAAGACCGTGCCATCGTTGTCGGCCGCTCCATACGGGGTCGTGCCGTAGAACGCCCCATTTGTGTCCTGGACTAGCGCGGCAACGGGATATTCGCCGGCTCCGCTTTGGGACCCAAGCCTATATAAAGTCGTCAGCGTGCCACCTGGAGTGATCTTAAAGGCGGTCCCATAACCGTCGGGCCCGCCACGTTGGGTTGTCCCGTAGAAGTCCCCATCGCTGGCGAGGACCAGACCCGAGTAGGGGTAGTAGCCGTCGGCACACGCGCCGGAACAGAAGCTGTATAGCGTTGTCAGCGTGCCATTAGTCGTGACCTTGAAGAACGTGCCCACGTGGTTGGACCCGCCGGTCACGGTAGTCCCGTATAGGGCGCCATCGGTTGATTGCGCTAAGCCGCCATAGGGGCCGGCGCCGTCCGGGCACCCGCTTTGGGCGCAGAAGCTGTGCAGCGTCGTCAGGGTGCCGCCCGGCGTGATTTCGAAAACCGAGCCGAGGCAGTTATCCCCGCCGCCATCGGTCGTTCCGTAGAAATTCCCATTGTCGGCCTGGACTAGCGCCGCAGAGGGAGCTACGCCATCATGGCACCCGGTGTGACGGCTGAAACTGGCTAATGTTGTGAGCGCGCCGCCCGGCGTGATCTTGAAGACGGTGCCTTGGCCGTTGCTCCCCCCGGCCCCGGTTGTTCCGTAGAAGTCCCCATCATTGGCTTGAACCAGCCCTCCCGCGGGACCGGTACCGTCCGCGCACACGCTCTGGTAGCAGAAGCTGTATATCGCTGTCAGCGCGCCGCTCTGGCTGATTCTGAAGACCGTGCCGCCTTGGTTGGCCCCGCCGTGGCCGGTTGTCCCGTACAAGTTCCCGTCGGTAGCCAGTAATAGCCCCGCCGAGGGTCCCTCGCCGTCCGGGCATCCGCTTTGGGAGCAGAAGTTGTGTATCGTAGTGAGCGCGCCGCTCGGGCTGATTTTGAAGACGGTACCTTGGCCGTTGGCCCCCCCGGACCCGGTGGTCCCGTATAGGTTTCCGTCAATGGCCTGGACCAGCGCACCTACGGGATCTCCGCCGTCGCCGCCATCAAAGCTGTACAGCGTCGTAAAGGTCTGCGCGGGCAGCGAGATCGCCGTCGCGTACAGCACAGATAAAGCGCATGCCCGTTTCCCCCAGTTCAGCTTGTCCAATGCGTTTACGATTCGTTTCATCGATATGCTCGTTTCGCTTGCCTACGGTTGCACCAGGAATGGACCACTGCTCAACAGCGTGCCCCCTGGAGTCGTCACCTGGATCTTACCGGTCGTAGCCCCGGCCGGCACCGTGGTCTTGATTTCGGTAGCCATGACGACATCGAACGCGGCCTGCGTCCCGTTAAAGCTGACGCTGGTTGCGCCCGCCAGATCCGTACCCAGAATAGTAATAGCCGCTCCCGCCTTGCCGGAGTGGGGCTCTGTTTTCACGAACGGCCCCAGGCCTACTGAAAGGCCGAAAACCGTGCCACCACAATTGCCACAGTCACCACCGTCCGGGGTTGTCCCGTAGATGTCCCCATTGGTGGCCTGGACCAAGCCCGCGTCGGGGTTTTCGCCGTCCGGGCACGCGGGGTAGCGGCCTTGGGCGCAGAAGCTGTAGAGCGTCGTCAGCGTCCCAGTGGGAGTGATCTTAAAGACCGCGCCATGGTCGTTGGCCCCGCCAAACACGGTCGTCCCGTAGAGGTTTCCGTCGGTGGCCTGGAGTAGCCCAGCGTGGGGATATTCGCCGTCCGGGCAACCGGTTCGGGAACAGAAGCTATATAGGGTCGTCAACGCGCCACCCGGGGTGATTTTGAAGACCGTGCCGTCTTCGTAGGCCCCGCCATACTTAGTTGTCCCGTAGAAGTCCCCGTTGGTCGCCTGGACCAGCCCAGCGATAGGGTAGTCGCCGTCCGGGCACCCGCTTTGCGCGCAGAAGCTGTATAGCGTTGTCAGCGTGCCATTCGAGGTGATTTTGAACACTGTGCCGCCGCCATCGCCATGGCCGTACGCCCCGCCTCCAGAGGTTGTCCCGTAGAAGTCTCCGTCCGTGCCTTGGACCAGCCCTGCATAGGGGTAACTGCCGTCCGCACACCCGCTCTGGGAGCAGCAGCTATGCAGCGTCGTCAGCTCACCACCCGGGGTGATTTTGAAAACGGTGCCAGAGTACGTGGCCCCACCCCCCCATGTCGTCCCGTAGAAGTTCCCATCGGAGGCCTGGACCAGCCCCGCGTAGGGGAATTCGCCGTCCGCGCACCCCAGCAGTGCGCAGAAACTGTAGAGTGTTGTCGGTGTTCCAGCCGGGGTCATTTTGAAAACCGAGCCGGCGCCATAGCCGTAAGACCCGGCGTAGGCCCCGCCAATCTGAGTTGTCCCGTAGAAGTTTCCATTGGTGGCCTGGACCAACCGCCAGACCGGCCCCTCGCCATCCGGGCAATATGGATAGACAGTTTGTGTACAGAAGGTGTATAGCGTCGTCAGCGTCCCACTTGGAGTGATTTTGAAAACCGTGTCGCCGGTCCCTCCGTAGAGGTCGCCATTGGTGGCCTGGACCAGCGCTGCGGTGGGCCCGCCGGGCTCGGTTCCGTTAAATGTGAAGATCGTTTTGAAAGTCTGCGCGGGCAGGCCCATCGCGGCCCCTGCGAGCAGTACCAAAAAAGCGCACGCGCGTCTGGCCCAGTTCAGTTTGTCCGCTGCGTTAACGTTTCGTTTCACCGATGTCCCCCTTTCGCTTACATTTTGTCGCCCTGGCCCGACCGCCGCCTACGGCTCGACAAGGAACGGACCGCCGCTCAACAGTGTGCCGCCGGGTGTCGTCACCTGGATCTTGCCGGTAGTGGCCCCGCCTGGTACGGTGGCCGTGATTTCACTCGCCGCAACGACGCTGAACTCGGCCGCCGTGCCGTTGAAGCTAACGCTGGTCGCGCCGGTCAGGCCAGTCCCCAGAATGCGGACGACCTGTCCCACCAAGCCCGCCTGGGGCACTGCTTTGACAAACGGGCCGAGGCCTACGGAGAGGCTGTAGATCGTGCCATCGTTGTTGGCCCCGCCGGAATTCGTTGTTCCGTAGAAGTCGCCATTGGTGGCCTGGACCAGCCCCGCCAAGGGATCCTCGCCGTCCGGGCACCCGCTGTGTGAACAGAAGGCGTATAGAGTCGTCAGTGTGCCGGCCGGCGTGACTTGGAAGACCGTGCCGGGATTCCCGTAGAAAAGACCGGTTGTCCCGTAGAGGTTGCCATCCGTACCCTGCACTAGCCCGTCAGGGCTTCCGCCGGAGTCGCCAACGAAGCTCACCAGCATCGTCAGCTCGCCACTCGGCGTCATTTTGAAGAACGTGCCTTGTCCGTTGCCCCCGCCACCCAAGGTTGTCCCGTAGAAGTCCCCATCGGTGGCCCGGACCAGCGCCGAGGGGCCGGCGCCGTCCGTGCATAGGGACCCGCCTCGAGAGCAGAAGCTGTAAAGCGTCGTCAGCGTGCCGCTCGGGGTGATTTCATAGCCCGTACCGCCAGCATAGTCTCCGCCAGCCCCGGTGGTCCCGTAAAACTCCCCGCCGCTCCCTGGGACCAGCGCCGTCTCGGTCCCATAGCCGTCATGGCAGAAGCTTTGGGAGCAGAAGTTGTACAAAGTCGTCAGCTTGCCGAACGGGTTGATTTTGAACAAAGTCCCGCAGCCGCCACAATAGGAGCCGGTCCCGCCGGATTCAGTTGTCCCGTAGAAATCTCCATTGGCGGCCTGGACCAGCGCCGCCTCGGGGTACGCGCCGTCCGTGAAATTGAAGCTGTATAGGGTCGTCAGGGTGCCGGCCGGGGTGATTTTGAAGACCGTCCCACAGCCGATGCCACAGGCGGGGGCCGCGGACCCGCCAAGCTCTGTTGTCCCGTAGAAGTTCCCATTAGGGGCTAGGACCAGGGCCGCCGCGGGGTTAGCGCCGTCCGCACACCCGCTTCGAGAGCAAAAGCTGTAGAGCGTCTCCAGCATGCCACTTGGACTGATCTTGAAGACCGTGCCGTAGCCGTTGGCTCCGCCATTGTAAGTTGTCCCATACAGGTCGCCGTCGGCGCCCTGCACGAGCGCAGCGGAGGGGTTTACGCCGTCCGTGCCGTCGAAGCTGTATAGCGTCGTGAAAGTCTGCGCGGACAGCGCAATCGCCGTCATCGCGCACAGCACAAGACCGACGCACGCTCGTCTCCCCCAGTTCAGTTTGTCCACCGCGTTAACAATTCGCTGCACCGCCATGCTCCTGTTCGACCTTCCATCTTTAGCTGCTTGCGCGCGAGTATAACACAACCCCCCGGGATTCCGAATTGCGCCGTCGTAGAGCAATCGTAGAGCACGCACTTTGCGTGCCGCATCCCGACCCATCGGAACCGCACGGTCTCCGTAGCTGCGCTAAGCTAATATCGTGCGCCTGCTGGTGGTGGAAGACGAAAAACGCATCGCGGACTTCCTTTGCCGGGGCCTGCAGGGCGCCGGCTACGCAGTGGATGCCGCCCCCAATGGCGGCACCGCTCTGGAGTTCGTGCATGCCACCGACTACGACCTGGTCATCCTGGATATCATGCTGCCCGATATGGACGGCCTCCAGGTGCTGGAAAGAATCCGCAACCGCAAAGCCGGACCGCCCGTGCTCATCCTGAGCGCGCGCGGCGCGCTGGAGGATAGGGTGCGCGGCCTGGAACAGGGCGCCGACGATTACCTGGTAAAACCCTTCGCTTTCGTCGAATTGCTGGCCCGCGTGCGGGCCCTGCTGCGGCGCGGCCAACCCGCTCCCGAGCGCCTGCAGGTGGCCGACCTGACGCTCGATTGCATCCGCCGCAAAGTCACCCGCTCCGCCGAGCCCATCGACCTGGCCCCCAAGGAATTCGGCATCCTCGAATACATGATGCGCAACAAGGGCCGCCCGCTCAGCCGCACCATGATCGTGGAGCACGTCTGGGATATGGACTACGACGGCCTGACCAACATCGTGGACGTATACATCCGCCACCTGCGCAGCAAGATCGACGACCGGTTCGCCCAGAAGCTCATCCAAACGGTGCGCGGCATCGGGTACATGATCGAGGCGCCGCCCGATAAACCCGCCGAAAAGCCCGCCGAGCAGCCCGCGGAGCGGCAGGCGTAGCGTGTCCGCCAAGCGCCATCTCACGCGCGGCCTGCGCTTCCGCCTCACCGCCGGATATGCGCTGCTGTTCGCCCTGCTGCTGGTGGGTACCGCCGCACTCTTCCGCGAGCGCCTGGCCTACACACTGAACTCCGAAGCGCACGATTTGCTGGAGCAGGAATGGGCCGCCATGAAAGGCTATTTGCATGTCGAAAGAGTCCCCGCGCGGGGACATGCCGCCGAGCATGAACCCTGCGGGCCATACAAAGCCAAATGGGAGTACGACAAGAACGATCCGGACGAAGACTTCGCCGTGGAGCGGCTGCGTCGCGTCTACGTGCTCGCCGATGCCAAAGGCTGCGTCATGCAATTTTCCACCATTTACGAGTCCATCGGCATCGAGCAGCCCAAGGAAATCGAGGCGGCTATCCGCAGCGGCCAGCCGGTCTGGAAACGCCGCGCCAGCCCGCACGGCACGCCTTATTTGATCCGCGCCGGGGTGGTCTTTGAGGACAACCCGCACAGCCCGTTCTACGTGGCTGTCGGCCGCCCCCTGGACGAGAACGACAAGATCCTGCAACGCTACACCTGGATGTACGCCGCGCTGATCCCGCTCTCGCTGCTGTGCGGCTGCCTGCTGGGATGGTTTCTTACGGGCCGCGCGCTGCGGCCGGTTATGGAGGTGGCGCAGACGGCGCAAAGCATTACCGGCTCCAACCTGAGCTTGCGTATCCCCACGCGCCACGCGGGCGACGAGTTGGATTATCTGATTCTCACCTTTAACCGCATGATCGAGCGGCTGGAAAGCTCCTTCCAGCAGATCCGCCAGTTCTCGACGGATGTGTCGCACGAGCTGCGCACCCCCATCACCGCCATCCGCGGGCAACTGGAGGTGGCCCTGTTCACCGCCAAGACCATCGATCAGTATCGCGACGCCACGCTGAATTCGCTGCAGGATATCGAGCGGCTTTCGCAAATCGTGCGCGCCTTGCTTTTGCTGTCGCAGGCCGAATCGGGACAACTCGCGCTGCAGAAAACGCGGCTGGACCTCGCCTCGGTGGTGGGCGACATCGTCGAGCAATTCCAGATCCCCGCCGAGGGCGCGCATGTCGAGCTTTCCTCCGATCTGCCGCCGGAGTGCGCCGCCGACGTGGATCGCGTCCAGATCGAGCGCATGCTTTCGAATTTGCTGTCGAACGCCCTGAAGTTCACCCCGCCCGGCGGCCGCGTACACGTCGCGCTGCGCAGCTTGCAGGACACGATTTCGATCGAAGTGGAGGACACCGGCTGTGGCATTCCCGAGGAACACATTCCGCACATTTTCGAGCGCTTCTACCGGGTGCCCGCGCAGGAAACCTGCGCCACGCCGGAACCCGGGCTGGGCTTGGGGCTAAGCTTCGTCGCCTGGATCGCGAAGGCCCACGGCGGCACGATTCAGGTGGATAGCGCGCCTGGCAGAGGCGCCCGCTTCACCGTATCGCTGCCCGCCGCCGTTACAGATCCGGCGCCGCTCGAAGCGATCCCCACTGGAGCGGCGGCCGGGCCGCACTGGAATGAATGAACTTTAATCCGAAGTTTACCCTGCCTTCATTCCTTTTTCTTAATCTAAGGAATGTGCGGTTCGTTTCCTGCGGCGTGATCGGTGTGCTTCTGGCCCTGGCCGGCTCCAGTCCCGTACGCAGCCAGGACGACCCGCCGCCTAGCGCCCAACAGCCGGTGGATCAATACTTTGCCGGGGTGGTGACGGTCCTGACCGCCGAGAGCATCACGCTGAAGCAAACGGTGCTGGGCAAAGCCACGGTGCGCGCGTTCGCGATTACCGCGGAGACGCGATACGCGCCGGAAGGCGGCAAGCCCAAACTGAAGCAGAAAGTGACGGTGCAGTGGGTGAGCGGGGAGAATGGCGACCGCGCTGTGAAGATCATTCTGCGCGGGTCCGCGCCGGCGCCTAAGAAGCAGTAGTGGAATGTTTGGCGGCGGGCGGGGCCGCGCACCACTGAGCGCCTAAAAGCTGGGCTATGAACGGACTTTCAGAGAAGTATCACGCGCACGAACTCATCGAACGGCTACCGGATTCACAGATCGCCACCGCGGTTCCTGGAATTCATGCTGCTGGATCCCGTCAAGCGCGCCTTGGCTGCATCCTCCATCGGATTGCCCTTGCCCGCGGAATTCGGGCTGAAGTCCGGTTACGGATTCGTTGTCGGGTCGCTTGCTTCCATTACTGCCCATCACTCCGCTAGGTCGCCACAGCCGAATACCTGAGGAGACTGGAAGAAGAGGAACAGGCTGCATCGCCCTCGGCGCAGCCAGACCAAGCTATTCCTGCCGTAGCGCCGTAACCGGATTAATCCGTATCGCCCGCCGCGCGGGAATCCAGCAAGCCAGCGCCGCGATAGCCAGCATCATCGCCAGTACGATCGCCAGGGTCGCTGGATCGGTGGGCTGGACGCCGTAGAGAATCTTTTCTAGAAATCGTCCGGCAGCCAACGCCACGGCCAGCCCCACCAACGTGCCCGAACCGATCAGCAGCAAAGCGCGGCGCGCCACGATGGCGAGCACCTGTCGGTGACTTGCGCCGATCGCCATGCGGATGCCGATTTCGCGCGTGCGGCGCGATATGGCATAGGCCATCACGCCGTAGATACCGGTCGCGGCCAGGATCAGCGCCAACACACCGAACGCGCCGAGCGCACCAGCCGCCATGCGCGCCGGGAACAACGGCAGGTCCATACGTTGGACCAGCGTGCCAGCATTGTAAAGCGGCAGCGACGGGTCCAGATCTCTCGAGGCATCCTGGATCAGGCGCAGTGCCTGGGATGCATCCAAGCTTGTGCGCGCCACTAGGGCGCCATTGGCGGCGTACCAGATCTCCGCCGGGCCCCACCAGGCAGCCTTGCGCGGCTCGGTCAGTGAGAAGTACTTGCCATCTTCGGCCACTCCGACGATCTGAATCGGCTTGCCTTCCGGGCTGGTCCGGAAGCGCTTGCCGATGGGATCCTTGCCGCGCATCAACTGATCGGCGAAGGTTTTGTTGACCACTGCCACGCGCGTCCCATCCTGCTTGTCGCGGGCGTCGAACTCGCGCCCCGCCAGGACACTGGTCCGCATAGTATGGAAGTAATCGGTGCTAACCGAAATGCTGTACGCCACGGGGGCGTCGGCGGGCTTAGGTATAGGTTGGCCTTCAATGTAGACGGCGTCCGAAGAAAAATTCATCGACAGGGGTAGCCAGTCGATCAGCGCCGCCGACTGGATGCCGGGAATCGCGCGTACTTTATCCAACAGGCGCCGCTGGAACTCGCGGCCGCGCGCTTCGCTGTATCCCTGAATGTTGAGATCGAATGAAGCCGTCACCACGCCCCTCGGGTTGTAGCCGATAGGCGCATCCAGCGCGCGTTGCAGGCTGCGCACCACCAGCACCGAGCAAACCAGCAGCACGGCGGACAATCCCACCTGCGTGGCCACCATGTAGTCGCGAAGTTGCCAGTGGCGCAGCCTTTCGGAGATGGCTTCGTTCTTCAGTGCGCCGGCCAGGTTCGTGCGGGTCGCTTGCAACGCGGGCAGGAGCCCGAACAGCAGTGTGGTCAGGACGGAAACCATCAGCGCGAACAGAAACACGCGTCCATCCGGCGCCGCGACGATCACTAGCGGGAAATCGGCGGGCGGGCGCCATGCGGCCAGGGCGTCGGTCATCCACGTGGCTAGCAGCGCTCCGCCAGCGCCGCCCAGAATGGCGATGACCAGGTTCTCGGTCAACAACTGCCGCACCAATAGGCCGCGCGCCGCGCCCACGGCCATACGCAAGGCCATCTCTTTGCGGCGGTCGGCGGCGCGGGCCATCAGTATACTCGCCAGGTTGGTGCACGCCACCAGCAGGACCAGGCAGGAGACACCGAATAACGCCGCGGCGAATCCGATCACCGCGCCGCGAATGTAATTTCCAGCCAAGCCGGGCGGCGTGAGTAGGATCTTCAAGCCTTCATCGGTCTTCGGATACTGCTGGGCCAGCCCCTGTGCAACGCCGTTCAGCCCGGCTTCGGCGCGGGCCATCGAGACACCCGGTTTCAGGCGACCCGCCGCGAAAAAGTTGCCGGCGTCGCGGTTTTCCAGGTATCCGCTGCCGCCTTCGAGCTGCTTCTGCATCATCGACGGGAAGAAAACATCGGGCTTAAAGAAAAGTTCCGTGCCGAAGAAGCCTTGCGGCGTGACGCCTAGGATGGTGAAATCCATGCCGTTGATTTTCACGATACGTCCCACCACTGTAGAGTCGCCACCGAAATGTTTCTGCCAGCAAGGCCAGGACAGCACGGCCACGGGGTGCCCGCCGGGGCGCAGGTCGTCATCCTGATGGAGCACCCGTCCACGCGCCGCGCCCACACCCAGCAAGTCGAAATAGTTGCCCGTAACCAGATAACCCCACAACCGCTGGTTATTGCCGGGCAAGCCGAGACTGGCGGGGAGGAAGCGGTAAGCCGTCAATCCCGACAATACGGTGTTGCGGTCGCGCAGGTCGCGGTAGTCCGGATACGAGATCGTGGGCACCACGCCGCCGCCCATTTTCTCGTTGAGAGAAACGATTTCCGAGGCGCGCGCGACGGGGATCCCGCGTAGGAGAGCCGCGTTGATGACGCTGAAAATGGCGGTGTTTGCGCCAATCCCGAGTGCCAGAGTTAAGACAGCGACAGCCGAGAAGGTCGGATTCTGCCGGAACCGGCGGAGCGCCTGGCGAAGGTCCAGTATGAAACGATCCATGCACACCGCCCAGCAAGCCAAGCGCCATGGCAAATCACTGCCAAAGAGGCGTATTGGCTGAGTCCTGTGTCCGTTTTCGCAACGAGGCGTCCCGCAGACGAACGCGGGGCAGCGACGCCGTGCGACCTGCGATAATCGGCAGAATATGCTCCAGTGCCACGATGTCGGCAAGCGATTCGGGGAATTCGTTGCGCTCGATCGCATCTCCTTCGACCTTGCGGGTGGCATCTGCGCCCTGCTGGGGCCGAACGGCGCGGGCAAGTCGACGCTGCTGAAGATCCTGTCCGGTCTGCTGGCGCCCGATAGCGGCGAGGTGCGCATCGCCGGCTGCGATGTTGCCAGGGAGCCACTACGCGTGAAACGGTCCATCGGCGTGCTGCCCGAAGACCTGGGCGTGTTCGATGCGCTGACCATAGAAGAGCATCTGGAACTATGCGGTCCGGTGTACGGCCTCAGCCGCTCGGATACACGCGCACGCACGGGTGCATTGTTGCGAATTCTGGGCCTCGAAAAAGGCCGCTACACGTATCTCGATCAATGCTCGCACGGGATGCGCAAGAAGACCGCCCTGGCCATGGCACTGCTGCACAATCCGCGCGTGCTGCTGCTGGACGAGCCATTCGAGGGCATCGATCCGGTTTCGTCTGTAACTATTCGCGACCTGCTGATCGCCGTCTCGGGCCGAGGTATCGCCGTCTTTATGACGTCGCACGCTCTGGCCATGATCCCGCAGTTGGCAACCGAGGTCATGATGATTCGCGGCGGACGCATCGTATTCCACTCCGCGGCGGCGCAAATGGAACGGCCACTGGAACAGTTGTACTTCGACCTGGTGGAGACGCCGCCGCAGGAGGACCTGCCATGGCTGGGCTCCGCGCTATCCTAAGAGCGCTGCGGCGCGCGGTGGGACGCGACCTGGCAGGTTCCTTCAAGGCCAACAATCTCTTGTTTCTGGGGTTGCTGGGCCGCAGCGCCGAGGCCCTCTTTGTGCTGCTCGGCCTCTTGCTGTTGTTTCCGCTTTCGTCCGATCCGCTGGGGAAGATTCCCTCCGCACGGCTGGCCCTGTGGCCTCTCTCGCGATGGCAGCGCTTGGGCTTGCGGTTGGCCAGTTTGGCGCTGAGTCCGGTGGTGTGGATCGGCATGCTGATTCTGCTGAAGACCAAGCGGGCAGGAATGGCACTGGCATTTTTCGGGCTGGCGCTGGGGATGCAGGGCGCGCTGGCTTTGGGACGCTATCTGGTCAAACGCGATCCCCATTGGGATCTGTTGAGCGGCATCCCCCAACTTCCCGGCCGGCTGGGCGGACTGGTGCGCAAGAACGTGCGCGAGACACTCAGCCTGCTGGACCCTTACGCGGCTGCGCTGTTGAGTCTTGCGGCCGGCGCGTACAGGATCTTCGGCGCGCATCCGGATCCGATGGCATTCACGATCGTCGCGTTGCTGGTGGCAATGGCCATGAGCACCAGCGCGCAATCGCTGTTCGGATTGGACCTCGATTCCGGCGTCACGCGCTACCGCCTGCTGCCGGTGAGCGGGTGGGAGATTCTGTTGGCGAAAGACATTGCGTTTTTGACCGTACTCTTGGTGCTGCTGCTGCCGCTGGATCCGTGGCCGGGTATGACCTTTGGCCTGGTGGCGCTGGCCTTCGGCCACCATGCTTCGGTGCTGCTGGAACTCCCGCAACAGCGATGGCGTTTCGCCAGCGGAAACTTGCCGTTCGGCGCGATGCAGACTGCCGCGGCGATGGCATTCGGATTTGAAGAGCACCAGCGAGGATTCTCGATTCTGGCACTCGCCGCAGTGGGCTATCTCGCCTCCGTGTACTATTACGGATGGCGCTGGGAGCGGGAGTAATGGCTGCACTCCGCGCAATCATGAGGGCGGTGCGGCGCGCGGTTGGGCGCGACCTGGGAACGCTTGAATCGATCAAGGTCAACAACCTTTTCCTGTTTGTCGCCTTGCTGGCGTACGGAGCGCTCAACACCGGGTTGCCGCCCAAAAGCGCGTATCCGTTCTTTCTGCTGCTCGGTTTTCTGTTGCTGTTTCCGCTTTCGTCCGATCCGCTGGGCAAGATTCCTCCGGCGCGGCTGGCTCTGTGGCCGTTAACCGGTGGGCAGCGATTGGGCCTGCGCTTTGCCAGCTTGGCGCTCAGCCCGGTGACGTGGTTCGGTATCTTCATTTTGCTGAAAACCGCGCGGCCGCTGGTGGCGCTCGCATTTTGCGGGCTGGCGGCTGGGATGCAGGGCGCGGCGGCTTTGGGCCGGCACGCGGCCAGGCGCGATCCGCATTTGGACTTATTGCGCTACATACCTCAATTTCCCGGACGATTGGGCGGAGTGGTGCGCAAGAATATGCGCGAGATACTCAGTCTGCTGGACCCTTACGCGGCGCTGTTGTTAAGTGCCGGCGGAGCTGCGTATCGCTTCTTCGGAGCGCATCCCGATCCGGAGGCGTTCGCGATTATCGGCCTCCTGGTGGGGTTGACGATGAGCACTTATGCGCAGTCTCTGTTCGGCTTGGAATTTGATTCCAGCATGACCCGCTACCGCCTGCTGCCGCTGGCTGGTTGGGAGATTCTGTTCGCTAAAGACATCGCGTTTCTGGCGATCCTGTCGATGCTTTTGTTGCCGCTCGATCCCGGTCCTGGAATGACTTTCGGTTTGGCGGCGCTGGCCGTGGGCCATCATTCTTCGGTGCTGCTCGAATTGCCGCAACAGCGCTGGCGGTTCACCGGCGGCCGGCTCTTGCCGGTAGGCGCCCTGCAGGCGGTGGGCGGAATTGCGCTGGGGTTTCTGGAATATCAGCGGGGATTGGCCGTGTTAGTTGCGACCCTGATTGGCTATCTTGCGTCACTCCGTTATTATGGACAGCGTTGGGAGCGCTGTGCCGGGGTCTGACTCGGCCGAGGATGGATGTTTCGCCGTACTGTCAATAGCGGGTTCAGGGTGATTTCGGATTGACGGCCGGGCGTAGAGTGCGCGGGCGCCGTTGCGCCAGCCACCGGCGGGGCGGCCGGCTTCCCGAGCCGCCCTCAATTGTTCCGGTGTCCTGAGATCCGGCTCCGAAAGTTTCCCGCGCTCTTTCGCGCGCGAAACCTGGCGTTTATGCCGCTTGAGCAACCTCTTGTTCATGCCGTGGCCTAATTATCCGGCTCCTCTACAACGTCGCAGATCATGGCTTCCGTAGTGAGCATGAGGGAGGCTATGGAAGCCGCATTTTGGAGAGTCGTACGAGTCACCTTCGTAGGATCGATTACCCCGGCGGCCACCAGGTCTTCGTACTGTTCCGTGGAAGCATTGAAGCCGAAGTTTGGGTTCTTGTGGCTCCTGATCTTCTCGACCACGATGGCGCCCTCGGTCCCGCAGTTCAGTACGATCTGGCGTACCGGCTCCTCGCACGCCCGGCGTACGATGGCGACACCGAACTGCTCGTCGCCTTCGAGCTTCAGGTTCTCAAGCGCAGCGGCGGCCCGCAACAGCGCGACGCCTCCGCCGGGCACGATGCCTTCCTCAACCGCCGCGCGCGTGGCATGCAACGCATCCTCGACGCGGGCCTTCTTCTCTTTCATCTCAGTCTCGGTCGCGGCGCCGACTTTGACGATCGCCACGCCGCCGGCCAACTTCGCCAGACGCTCCTGCAGCTTCTCGCGGTCGTAGTCCGAAGTCGTCTCTTCGATCTGGGCACGGAGTTGTTTGATGCGGCCTTCGATGTTCTTCTGCGATCCGCCGCCATCGATGATGGTGGTGGTGTCCTTATCCACCGTGACGCGCTTGGCGCGGCCCAGATCTTCCAGCTTGACTCCCTCCAGTTTGATGCCGGTCTCTTCCATAATTGCCTTGCCGCCGGTCAGGATTGAAATGTCCTCCAGCATGGCCTTGCGGCGGTCGCCGAAACCGGGGGCCTTGACGGCGCAAGCGCTCAAAGTGCCGCGCAGCTTATTGACCACGAGCGTAGCCAAAGCTTCGCCTTCTACGTCTTCGGCGATTAACATTAGCGGCTTACCCACCCGCACAACTTGCTCGAGGATTGGCAAGAGGTCCTTCATGCTGCCGATTTTCTTGTCGTGTATAAGGATGTAGGGATCCTCGAAGACGCATTCCATGCGCTCGGCGTCGGTTACGAAATAGGGGGAAAGGTAGCCGCGATCGAATTGCATACCGTCGACGGTCTGCAGCTCGGTGGTCATCGTCTTGGATTCCTCGACCGTGATCACGCCGTCTTTACCGACTTTCCGCATGGCCTCGGCAATGATGTTTCCGATGGTGGAGTCGGTGTTGGCGGAGATGCTGCCGACCTGCGCGATCATATCGCCGGAGACGGGCTTGGAGAGTTTCTTGACTTCTTCGACGGCCACTTCCACCGCCCTGTCGATGCCGCGTTTCACCGCCATCGGATTTGCGCCCGCGGTGACCGCTTTGACGCCCTCCCGGTAAATTGCCTGGGCCAGGATCGTGGCCGTGGTGGTGCCGTCGCCAGCCACGTCGGAGGTTTTCGACGCCACTTCGCGCACCATCCGGGCACCCATATTTTCGAGCGGATCGCGCAGATCGATTTCCTTCGCCACCGTCACACCGTCTTTGGTGATGGTAGGTCCGCCGAATTTCTTTTCCAGCACGACATTGCGCCCCTTGGGGCCGAGGGTCACTTTCACGGCGTCGGCAAGCTGGTTGACGCCTCTGAGAATCGCCTGACGGGAATGATCGCTATAAATAATCTGTTTTGCCATATGGTTTCCTTGTTTGGTCGCGCTGAATTAGCCGGCTTTCCGGAGCGCCAGAGGGGCAGCATCCAGAACTCCCAGAACATCGTCCTCACGCATGACGATGTACTCGGCGCCGTCCAGTTTGATTTCGTTGCCTGAGTATTTGCCGAACAGGATACGGTCGCCGGCTTTGACGTCGAGGGCGACCATTTTGCCGTCGTCGAGCCGCTTGCCCTTGCCGATGGCCATCACTTCACCCTCCTGCGGCTTTTCTTTAGCCGAATCCGGGATGATGATGCCTCTGTGCGTGGTTTCCTGTTCCTCGATCCGCTTTACCACGATGCGGTCGTATAAGGGTCGAATGTTCATGATGTCGATATTCTCCAGTTAGATTGAGCTTGTGAGAGCTTGGCCCGAGAAGGTCAAGCCCTTCTGCAAATGCCTGGCGTGAGCCGAGACGCTCACATAAGGCACTTTGAGAAACGTTTTGGTAACGATCTGTGTAATCTCGATACCATTGCAGTTGTGGGATTTCACCTTGGCGATGAGCCGCCGCAACGCTGCGTGGAATGTCTTTTGCGTGTCAAAGCCGATGACGGTGGTCTTGATCTCCCCCGCCATGAAGAAGAAGGTCCACCCGGCTTCCTGCACTTCCTTCTCGAATGCGGACCGGGCGCCGTAGAGAGTTGCCCATCCGCTCGAATCGGGCTCGCTCCGCAGCCCTATGGAGCGTGGCAGATCCGCGCCCGGTTCAATCAAGATGCTGCCCGCCGTGTTTGTGTCCGTCATCGGGTGCTTTCAGAGTGCGCGAGCCAAGCCACCGGGTGGCTGCGGACGCTGCCATCGCGCTGGGCGATGTCCGCCCAAGCCGTGTCTTCCCGGAGCCGTAGAAAGACACCCTGGGTACCTTGGTATGTACCAATGGCCAGCACTACTTCGTCGCCTTCATGAAATGCAGGAGCTGCAACTACGGTACTCGTCATATTCGAATGTTCCTTGCCCGAAGAGCCGGGAAGGCAGGCGAAACCGCCTGCCCCACCAACTCTACGATCCCTCCGATTACCGGGCCGCGATCGGCGTGCCGATCTCCGTGCCGATTATTTCGCCGGAGATTACTATCTCCACGCGCCGGTTCTGCTGCCGGCCCTCCGCAGTGTCATTCGAAGCCACCGGCTGAGTCTTGCCGAAGCCCTTCGCCGTGACTGAACCCGCCGCCATGCCCTGATCGGTCAGGTATGCGCGCACGGATTCGCCGCGTTGTTCGGAAAGCTGTTGATTATAGTCGTCCCCGCCGACGCTATCGGTGTGGCCTTCCACATCCAGTCTGAGACCCGGATGCCCGGATACGATGCCGGCAACCTTGGCCAGTTTCTCGCGCGCCAAAGGCCGCAACGAGGATTTGGCGGTGTCGAATAGGACATCGGACATATTTACAATCAAGCCGCGAGCCGTATCCCGGGTCTGAAGAATGGCGTTGAACTGGCTCAATAGTTGGGTTCGCAGTGCGACTTTATCCGCCTGCAATTGCGCCGTCTGCCTGGCCGCACTATCGAGATCGGCTTGGCTAGCCGCTCTTTGCGCCTCATTTTCGAGCTTCAGACGATCCACCTCGGACGCGGCGGCGGAAGCGCTTGCCACGTTCTCGAGTTTCAAGCGATCCGCGTCGGCCGCCGCGGCAGCCATACGCGTATCGTTTTCACGTTTCACGCGATCGGCTTCCGCTAGAGAAGACGCTGCCTGTTCATCTTTTTCGCTCCTCAAGCGCTCGGATTCGGCTTGCGCCTTGATGCGCGCTGCTTCAGCGTCGCGGGTCACGCGATCCGTTTCGGACTCCGCGGCGGCCCGTCCACTCTCCGCCCGTGCTTCGCGATCCGCCGACTGCTGCCGCCCCGCGGCCAACGCCTCTGCCTCCTGACGTTTGACGGCGATAGCGCGCGCGTCTTCCGCCGTCTGCACCGCTTCGCGCGCAGTCATGATTACAGGCTTGTTGCCGGCGCGCCGTTCCTGGTAGCCTTCGGCCCGCGACAGGCTTTCCTCGGCCTTTTGGAAGGTCTCAGCCGCAAAACGGTCCGCGCCCACGGCGCGCGCAATTTGCACGGCGTTGCGCGCTTCGTAGAGTTCCAGCGGCTGTTTCCTGTCGAACTTCAGCGCCAGCGGGTTCGCCAGACGCTGATACTGGCCGCGCTGCAGCAGTTCGTACTTGGCGTCGATCTCTTCGATCTTCCCTCTCGTATCCGGGCGCACCACGTTTTCCATGACAATCAGATCGCTGGGCTGAGTGACTGCGTAGTAAGGTTCGGCGGTGACCACCAGCCCGAACGTCTGCAGTTCGGTGGTTACATTCAGCTTGCTCTTATCTCCATTCAGAAGAATCTCGCCGAGGTTGGCAGTGCGGCCTTCGGGAGTGATAGCCCACAGGACATAAGTGAGGTATTCGGCGCCGTTGTTTGTGGCCGGCTGCAGCCCGTCGAATTCCGCCTCGATCCGAATATAGCCCTTCTCGCCCTCGACTTTGGCTTCGCCGCGAGCGTTGGGGAGGATCTCGGTCCCACGGAAATCGATCCTCGTCGCACCGCCGCGGTGCTGGTAGTTGATGGCTTTCACGGTTCGTGGTGTAACGGAGAGGCGGTAAATCGGCTCCTGGGCCGATAGAAGTCCGCATACTATTCCGCATGCCGTGAGGGATGCGCCGATCAGTTTCATTTGAGTCATGTGATATACCTTTCCTGCCAGGTTATTGGCTGGCGCCCGTTGAGGTACTGGCGTGCCCTCGGGACAGCCGCCGGTTTTGTTCGCCAATCGCTTTCCCCGCGGCACCGGGGGTACCGCGGGAATTCTTGGAATCTCGCGGTATCTCCACCCTCTTTGCCGTAGAGTTCCGCGTGGCCATCCAGATCGTCGTCTTTGGCCGGGAGGGGCGGAAATCGCGAAAGTTCCGAACTTCTTTCGGTCGACCCGCTGAACACCGCGGGGGTTTTTGGGGCGACACCAACCTTCGTGCACGAGTCGCACCAAATTTCATTTCTGTTGAGCCGATTCGGCCGGGACGGGCTGAAAGCCATCCGGGTAGGTGTGGAGTCGTCTCTAAAATGACCGCCTGAGGTCAATTGACGAGGCGCGGTCAGCCCTCTTCCGCCGCAGCCGCGTCCCGGACCTAACTTGGAGGGGCCACAGTCAGATGTCCTTGCGAGAGATGCCGAGCTTGCGCATCATGGCGTTCAGCGTCGTGCGGTGCAGTCCGAGACGGGCGGCGGCCAGGGTAACCACCCCGTTGCTGTCCCGCAATACCCGGACGATATGATCCCGCTCCACCTGCTCAAGCGTGCCGCAGGCGGCTTCGGTAGCACCCGGCCTTATCTCGGCCAAAGGAGCACGCAAGCTGGTTCCGCTGGAAAGGATGACCGACCGCTCGATGAAGTTTTCGAGTTCCCGCACATTCCCAGGCCAATGCCAGCTCACCAGAGCGCGCATGGTCTCGGACGGGATCTTATCGATTTGCCTGCTCATTTTCGCGGCATATTTCTTGGTGAAATGCCTTGCCAGTATCGGTATGTCCTCGGGACGATCGCGCAACGGAGGCGTGGTGATCGGAAAGACCTTCAGCCGGTAGTAGAGGTCGCTGCGGAAGAGCTTGTCCCCCATCATCTGGGTGAGGTTCCGATTGGTGGCCGCCACCAGCCGGACATCGATCGGGATTGTTTTGGTGCCGCCCAACCTTTCGAACGACTTCTCCTGCAAGGCGCGCAGCAATTTCGGTTGCAGGTCCAACGGAATATCGCCCACCTCGTCCAGAAAGAGCGTCCCGCGGTGAGCCATCTCAAAACGGCCGATCTTCTGCTGCAAAGCTCCTGTAAAGGCGCCTCGCTCGTATCCGAACAACTCGCTCTCGAGCAGCCCGGTGGGGATGGCGGCGCAATTTAGCGTGATAAACGCAAGGTTCCTGCGGGGACTCATCCTGTGTATGGCGCGGGCTACCAACTCCTTTCCGGTACCCGTCTCGCCCAGAATCAACACGTTCGCATCGGTAGGAGCAACCACTTCGACTTGCCGCTGGACCCTTCGGAGAGACGCACTGCTGCCGACGATTTCTTCGAAGTCTTGTCCGGGTTCGGCATCCTCCTCTTCAATACTCTCCAGCCGGTCCCGTTCCCGGAGGTCCTGGACGAAGGTGATCCATCGAAACGGACAGAGTTTCAGCACAGCCGTGGCGACCAGGGCCGGGACGCGGGTTCCATCCTTTCGAATCAGCTCCTTTTCAAAAGGCGTGCAGGCGCCGAACCGCAGACCTTCTTCGTGCGCCAACTCGTCCAGCGGAGCGTACTCCGGTGGCGTGAGATCGGGCCAGTTCAGCCGGCCTGCCAGCAAGTCTTCACGGCTGTATCCGACCAGTTGAAGAAACGCGTCATTCGCCTCGGGAACACGGTCGAACTCGCCGGAAACAACGCCGGCGACGGTCGATTGCGAAGGGATGGGCCGGCTCCGCGCGCGATTGCGGCGCAGCTTCTCGTCCCGTTCGTGACGATCGCTAAAGTCGCGCACGACTCTCGCGAAACCCTGCAATTCTCCATCTCCATCCTTGAGCGCCATGGTAATCGCATTGGCCCAGAATCGCGTACCGTCTTTCTTGGATTGCCAGCCTTCAGCGCCCATATGGCCTTCGGCCGCAACCCGCTTGAGCTCTTCCTCCAGCCGGAACTGCAGAGTATCTTCCCTGGGGTAGAGTAACGATACGTGTTGGCCGATGGTTTCCTCGGCCCGATAGTTGTAAATACGCTCCGCTCCCGAATACCAGGCGGCAACGTGTCCCTCAGTGTCCAATAAGTAGAGCGCGTAGTCCTGCACCCATGCCGGAATCAAGTCCGCCGAGGGAGGCTGCGGGCCGGCTGGCGCGGTCTTGTCGCGCAGGACAATGACGTGGCGCACAGGCAAGACGTTGGCTTTTCCCGTGTATTCAACGTCCCGCAGCCGGGCATCGGAACCCACCAGGCGGAGTGTACCCGCCTGTTCGCCTCGCTCCTGCAAGGCTTTCCAAAGCTGCGAGACCTGGCGTTTGCAGGCGGGCGGCGCAAAGTCGCCGACCGGACGGCCGATGATCTTATCCCGCGGCAACCCTAAGAGCTTGCCGACGCCGATGCTGGCGTCCCTGGTATTGCCATCGTCATCGGCGACCAGAATGGGTGCGGAGGGGTGATAGACAATGGCGCGGAAAAGGAGCTCAAGTTCCCTTGGCCCGTTCTCCGCCAGCCAGCCTGGTGACTCCGAGCCAGCGCGGCACATCGCGTTCACGCCTTCCCGCCGTCGATCCGGGCGGGCCAGAACCGCCCGCGGGACGAAATCGGTTCAATCCGAAAATACGCCGCAAGCAATTGCACACCGAGAACAGCAGCAGACCCCATGTTAACACTTGCACGGCGCGGCGACTGTTCCTTTTTGACCATCCTTGAGCGGGCTGGGCGACCGCCTGAACCAGGCGCACTATAGTCTGACAACAGCATCGTCGTTGCTTCTTTCTTCCGAATCTTACCCGCTTGTTAGTCTTTGGCTAGGCGTTTGGCCGCAAACCTGCTTACTTGAAGGCCAACCAAAGAGACGGATGTCGAGGGCAATCCGCCATCCAGGAGGACCCATGGCAAGTACTCAGACAGTTGTTGCAGCCGCAGCTCCGAATACGTTGGAGGATCCGTTAGCCCATCTGCCTTATTCCCGTATCGTGGAGTACAAAAAGAGTCAGCTCATCTATCACCAGGACCAGCCTTCCACCAGTATTTACCTGGTGATTGGCGGCAGGGTCAAGGTCGCCCGCCTGGCGGACGACGGGCGCCAGACCATCGTGGACATTTATCGGACCGACGATTTTTTCGGCGAATCCGCATTGCTTGGCCTGCCGCGCAGGCCGGAGCAGGCCACCGCCTTGGAAAGCGCCCGCCTGATGGCGTGGACTGCCGAGCAGATTGATGGAATCGCGCAGACGCGGCCCCGGCTGGCGATCGCGTTGTTGCAGATCCTGGTGCAGCGCTCGCTCGAATACGGACACCGCATCGAGAGTTTTACGCTGGACAATACCGGCCGCCGGTTGGCGCGCATGCTGATCCGTTTCTCGCAGAGGGTGGGCGCACCTGAACCCGACGGATCGCGCAAGATTGAGCCATTGACGCACGAACTGCTGGCGCAATACGTGGGCACATCGCGCGAAATCGTCACGCACTACATGAATGCGTTCCGCAGGCAAGGCTACCTGCGGTATTCGCGCCAGGGAATCGTTCTCTACCGCGAGGCATTCGACGAATGGCTGTGCCGGACCGGCACGCACGCAATTAAAGCGGCCGACGCGCCGCCACCCTTCTTGAAACGCGCCTGAGCCGAAAAGCATTGGGAGAACCTCCGGCGGCGCTGCGGGTGTAGTCGTCAAGTTGACGATATACGGCCGTCTGGCGCGCAGGGGGAACGGGTGAATGCGTAACAGGCCGCCGAATGATCGGGCATTCGATTGCTCATACCGGTTCGAGGAACGCGGAAAATGCCTTTACTGAATCTGGTAGTGATACTGATCGTCGTCGGAGTTGCGCTGTATCTAATCAACAGATACATACCCATGGCTTCGAGCATTAAGACGATCTTGAATGTCCTGGTAGTTATAGTTGTCTGCGTCTGGCTATTGCAGGCCGTAGGGTTGTGGGGAAGTGTGACCAGTTTCCGCCTGCCAAAATGATCGCCGGGCCTTGCGGCCGCGCGGCGACAAGCGTGCTTTTACTGCAGGGAAGCGGATTCCCGATCGAACTGGTAGTTGGAAAAGAGAATATCCAGTTCGGTCGGGCCCAGCAGGAAGCTGGATGTTACGGACCGCACGTGCGCAGGCAGCCAGAAGCCACGCACCTCGGAGAACTCTTCGCTGATGCGCGGTGCACCGACCAATACCGAAAGGCTGCCGGCGAACTGGCCTTCGATCCGCACTACGGCATAGCTGCCGGCGTCCACCCAGGCTCTCCCGATAATCAGGAACCTTGCCTTGATCCTGGGCGCCAGATCCAGGACATAGCAGTCCCGTCCCGCGGCAACTTCTTTTCCGAGCAGGCGAACCCTATAGTTGGCGGCAGTAATCTCGTGGCGCGCAATTTCGAGCGGCAAGCTTGTGCCAGCCTCCGACGCGATCACCCTATCGATAATCGCGTTGAGCTTGTCCGAGCCGGATCGCGCCAGCACGGTGTAGCGCTCGCCTTCCGGCTGCCGGTAATTCATGAGCACCGCTACCGCCGCTTGTTTGCCAAACCGCACGTTTTCGAGCGTATATTGGCGCGAACCGGAATAGTGCTTCAACAGCAGATGACGTCTGTTGTTCTCCTTCTCGATCCCGGAAAGGATCTGGTCGCCGGACTGCGCCAGGGAACTGGCCGCGAGCACCGGGACCAAGCCTCCGATTACGATCGAATGTCCAAGCCAGCAGCGAACTCGCGATGCGAGCGTAGATTTGCGGATCATTTGGCAATGGGCGCTCCTAGCGCTGCAAGCGATGGACGGCCACTTAACGATTCTCACGACCAGTTGAAACATCCTTGTCTCTCTCTCTCTCTCTCATTCATTCGTTGGAGAGCTAATCTTGTTTCAAGGCGAGAGACCACGCGTCAGCCTGCTTCTCGGCTTCCTCCCGGGCAATTCCGTATCGCTCCTGAATCTTGCCGACCAGATGGTCTCTTTGGCCGGTGAGAGTCTGCACATCGTCGTCTGTCAGTTTGCCCCACCGTTCCCGGGCCGATCCTGTAATCTGTTTCCACTTGCCTTCGACTTGATCCCAATTCATATAAGTAGGTGTGCCTTTGCGCGATCCCGCCGGTTTTCGGCGGCACACTCCGTCCAGTGGCATTTCGGAGTCCATGCCGACAGCGCACTCCGTGTCTCATATACACCATCGCGCCAGCCCCGCGAGTACCTGAGCGGACCGGGGCGGGAACTGACCGCGCGGGGTCACGTGACCGCATGCGGTCAATGCGGTTTTGGCTGCTGCGGTGGAAACATATGCAGGCGGCATTGAATCCATTCGGTCACACGGCCCCGCAGGGCTTTGGCGCCAATGGCCCCGGGTTTGCCAAGTATGGAGTGCGGGACGAGCCCGCGAAGATCTGCCTGAGCCGAGCCGAACCGAAGCGAAGCGCAGAGTTCAAAATCCGAGAACAAAGGAAAAAAGAAATGAAGTTATTTAGAGCAGCGATGACGATGTGTTTTTCCGCGGCGATTAGTGCGGCGTTGATTCCGAGCGCCCAGGCAGACGATTGGAACCGCAAGACCGAGATCACCTTTAGCGGTCCCGTGGAAATCCCTGGCGTCCACCTGACCGGCTGGGGCGTATTGCCCGCCGGCACTTACGTATTCATGATCCTGGCCTCGCAGTCCGACCGCCACATCGTCCAGATCTTCAACAAGGAGGAGACCACCATCTACGCCACGATTCTGGCCATCCCGAACTATCGCCTCAAAGCCACCGATAAGACCGTGATTACATTCCGCGAAAGACCGGCGGGCGAGCCGGAAGCGTTGCGCGCTTGGTTCTATCCCGGCCGGAATTGGGGCGAGGAGTTTGTCTATCCGAAGGCCCAGGCAATGGCGCTCGCTAAGGACACTAATACGCCGGTTCTATTCACCGCGGTCGAGATCCCCCTCGAAGTCGCCGAGCCGATCAAGTCGGCGGACGAGCCGGTGGTAGTCGCACTCAAGCAGGCGCCCGTGATGGCCGCCCAGCCAACCGGAGAAGAAGTGCAAATGGCCGAAGTGGTTACGCCGCCGCCGGCCGAGACTGAATCGGCCATGGCGACCGAGTTGCCGGCCACCGCCGGCACGCTGCCGCTGCTCTCTCTGTTCGGACTGATAGCCTTGGGCGCGGCTTTCGCCGTCCGTGGGTTCGCCAAACGCCTGCAGTAGACGGCCTGAATCCATCGCGCGTGCGCGCCGCCCCAGGTGCGCGCGCCAAGCCAGACACAACAGACGAGGTAACAGCATGCGACAGAGGGTTATCCCGCTATTGGCGCCGCTGACGAGGCGTCGGCGGAACGGGAACGGTTGCTGCGAGACCAAGGCTCGCGGGCTCGCCGTGCTCAATTCACCGTTGTTGAACAAAGGGATGGCCTTCACCGCCGACGAGCGAAAGGCGCTGGGTCTTACGGGTTTGCTCCCGCCGGACATCAGCACCCTGGCGGCTCAGGCGACGTGCGCCTACATGCAGTACGAGAAGCTGGCGGACGCGCTCAGCAAAAACGTCTATCTAACCGCTCTGCACGACCGCAACGAGGTGCTGTTCTACCGGCTATTTTCGGAACACCTTCGCGAAATGATACCTATCGTTAACGATTTGACGGTGGGCATGGCGATGGAGCAGTATCACCATGAGTGCCGGCGGCCGCGGGGCGTGTATCTCTCGATCGACCATGCCGAAGCGATCGAAGAGGCTTTTGCCAACCTCGGCGCCGGCCCTGGCGATGTCGACCTGATCCTGGCGACCGATGCCGAGCAGGTTCTGGGCGTCGGCGATTGGGGCGTAGGCGGCATTGAGGTGTCGATCGGCAAGCTGGCGGTTTACACCGCGGCGGGCGGCATCGACCCGACGCGCGCGGTTCCGGTAATGCTGGATGTCGGCACCAACCGGGAGAACCTGCTGAGCGATCCCATGTACATCGGGAACCGGCACCATCGGATACGCGGGGAGCGCTACGACGCTTTCATCGACGCTTACATCCGAGTCGCGGCCAAGCTTTTTCCCAACGCGTTGCTGCAGTGGGCGGACTTTGCGCCGGGCAATGGACGGCGAATCCTCGAGAAATACCGCGACCGGATGTGCATTTTCAACGACGATATGCAGGGCACCGGAGCGATTACGCTGGCGGCTGCGATCTCCGCCGTGCGCGTCTGCGGGACGCCGCTGCGCAACCAGCGCGTGGTGATCTTCGGCGCCGGTACGGCCGGTATTGGAGTGGCCGACCAAATCAGGGACGCCATGGTGCATGAGGGGATCTCTAAGACGGAAGCCGGCAGGCGCTTCTGGTGCGTGGACCGCCAGGGATTGCTGACGACCGATATGGCTGGCGAATTGCCGGAATATCAGGCGATGTACGCCCGGCCGGCCGCTGAAAGCAGCGGCTGGAAGCGCGACGGAAATGGAAACGGCGTAGACTTGGCGGAGGTGGTGCGACGGGTGAAACCGACCATGCTGATCGGCGCGGCGACCGTCGGCGGCAGCTTCACGGAAGCCATCGTGCGGGATATGGCGGCAAATACCGAGAGGCCGATTATCTTCGCTTTGTGCCATCCGCGCGCGCGCGCCGCCGCTAACCCGCCCGATCTGGTTGCGTGGACCGATGGGCGTGCGCTGATCGCCACCGGCAGCGCATTCGCTCCGGTGACTCACAAGGGTGTGACGTACGTCATCGGCCAGTTGAATAACGCCATGCTGTATCCCGGTCTGGCGCTTGGCGCTATCGTCTCGCGAGCCGCCAGGATCAGCGAGGGAATGCTCGTGGCGGCGGCGAGCGCCGTGTCCAGTCTGGTGACTGTGCGTCAGCCCGGCGCATCGCTGCTGCCGCATGTCGACGACCTGCGCAGCGTTTCGGCGACCGTTGCCGTGGCCGTCGCGGAAACCGCGGTTGCGGAAGGACTGGCCCGAGTCAAATTCGACGACATCGTACAGGAGGTGCAAGACGCAATGTGGCAGCCGGAGTACCGCCGGATCCAGGCAGCCTGAGCGGGTGCGCAACGGGTCGCCGGCAGACTGGTCGGAGCCGCATAGTTTTCCCAATCTCGCAACCCCGCATAATTTGCCCCCCGGGCAGCCCCCGATCTGCACTCGGTCTGCGCCCCACGGACCCGCCCCGCAATTTATGACGCTGCGGGCTATCCTAAGAGCGGACGGAGAGCAAAGCGCCCAATCGGACACCTCCATTGTGTGCAGAGAGTTTGAAAGCCCGCACTGCTTGGCGGTACACGTCAACGACATCCAGTGTGGCCAAGGTATCCGGAAACGGTGCGATTCTAGATCGAGGAGAGGATCTCACGCCGTATCTGAGCGCCGCGGGCTTTTTTCAACACTGTTAATTTGAGATGCGGCCGGCGCAGGATTATACTGACGAGTTTCAAGGAACCGATCGCCGTCGAAGAGTAGCCGACGCTCATGTCCATCCACCTCAAACGACACGCCACTATTCTCAAGCCCAATCAGTCGCGCGTTCTTCTGCGGCCCTTTAATTCAGGGGATTCCCAACGAATCAATGGGATCGTGGCCAGGATCGCAGTACTGCCGGAATGTCAGGTGGGCGCGCTGCTGGACGGAATCTCCGCAGAATTCTCCCAGCGGCACCAGGACATTCGCAAAATCTTCCTGGAACGCTTTGAACAGATCCGCGATCTGCTGCCGGCCGATGAAGAGATTTCCGAAGAAAGACGGCTGTTGATCGGCTCCTATTTTCTTGCCGAATATTCCTTGGAATCCGCCGCGCTATTCAATCCCTCCATCGTTCCGGACCCCGACCAGACCGGCCTCCCACCTGGCGCTCTGCGGTTCATTCTCAGCCTGCGCGCCACGGGGGAAGGACATATTTCCTCCATCACCTTTCGCAGCGGCATCATCCATCACGATTTGCGCATCGAGGTACTTCCTCCAACCGGGTTTCTCACCGAGCCGCGCCAGATCCCGAACCCCCAGTACGAGAGGGCGCTATTCGAGCGAAAACTCTCCGAATTGGGTTTGACCGGCGACTTCACGCGCCGGGTCATGCACAAGCTCGGGGAGTCGTTCGCCTTGGAAGAACTTCGCGCCAGTCTCCAAGCCGAACAGTTCCGCCTGCCGGATGGCATGCCACAGGAAGATCAGAACGCCTCCCAGGGGATCTGGATGCTGGCCCGGTCCAACTACGAAGTACAGTTCCAGCCCGAACAGCGAATATCCCAACGCATCATCTTTCCGGCCACGCCCTCCCAACGCAACGGCATTGAGGACGCCCGCCTGGTTTGTTTCCGGAACGACGACGGCACGCAGGTCTACTACGCGACCTTCACCGCCTTCGATGGCAAGATCGTGGTGCCGGAACTGGTGGAGACTTTCGACTTCCTGCACTTTCGATTCAGAACCTTGAATGGTCCGGCCGCCCAAAACAAAGGCATGGCCCTGTTCCCCCGCAAGATCGGGGGCCTCTATGCCATGCTTTCCCGCCAGGACAACGAGAGCATCTACCTGATGTTTTCCGACAATATCCACTTCTGGAATGAGCGCAGCCTGCTCCTCAAACCTACGTTTCCCTGGGAACTGGTCCAGATCGGGAACTGCGGATCTCCCATCGAGACCGATGCCGGATGGCTGGTCCTCAGCCATGGAGTCGGCGCCATGCGGAAGTACTGCCTGGGCGCGTTCCTTCTCGATCGCGACGATCCCTCCAAGGTGATCGGCCACCTTCGCGAGCCCTTGCTCATGCCCAACCAAAACGAGCGTGAAGGCTATGTGCCAAATGTCGTTTATACCTGCGGCGCTCTGGTCCACAACGGCGATTTGATTGTTCCCTATGGTCTGGCCGACTACGCCACAGGTTTCGTGTCCACCCCACTCTCTGAAGTGCTGGCTGCCCTGAATTAGGCGGAATGAGACCATGTCCACCAAGAGAATAGCTATCCTTTCGCCGGTTGCCTGGCGAACGCCTCCCCGCCAATACGGCGCATGGGAGACCGTGGCCGGCAACATCGCCGAAGGGTTGGTTTCCCGCGGCTGGGATGTGACGTTGTTCGCCACCGGGGATTCCGCGACCCGCGGCCGCCTGCATGCCATCGTCGCCCGAGGTTATGAAGAGGACCCCACAGCCGATCCCAAAGTAGCGGAATACCTGCACATTTCCGAAGCGTTTGAGCACGCCGCCGAGTTCGACCTCATCCATAGCCATTACGACTTTATGGCGCTGGCCTTCACCCGGCTGGTGAAAACGCCCGTCCTCACCACCATCCACGGGTTTTCATCGCCTAAAATCATGCCCGTCTACGAAAAATATCGCGACGGATATTTCGTGTCCATCAGCGACTCCGACCGTGCGCCAGGCCTGAACTACCTGGCGACCGTTTACAACGGCATCGACCTCTCGTTGTATCCGCTCCGGGAGCGGGACGGCGACGACCTGGTCTTCCTCGGCCGGATTCACCCGGATAAAGGCGTCCATCTGGCGATCGAGGTGGCTCAACTGACCGGCTCACGCCTGTTGATCGCGGGCATCGTTCAGGATCGGCTATACTTCCGGGAGCGTGTGGAACCTTATCTGAACCGGAAGATCCGCTACATCGGGCCGGTGGATGTGCCCGGCAAGAACAAACTGTTCGCGCAGGCCCGCGCTCTGCTGCATCTGAATACCATCCCGGAGCGGTTTGGGCTGGTGTTGGCGGAAGCGAATGCCGCGGGCGTGCCGGTTATCGCGATGGACCTAGGCTCCTGCCGTGAAGTGATCGAAGACGGGCAGACGGGCTTTCTGGTCAACAGCGTTCCCGAGTCGCTGCAGGCGCTGGAACGCCTTGCTGAAATCGATCGCCACGTCTGCCGGCAACGCGTCCAGCAGCGCTTCTCCATCGAAACCATGGTGCAGGAGTACGAACGGGTATACAAGACAATCTTCGATCTGAAAGCAGCGAGGCCATCGTGAAACCGGACATCGTCAGACGATACCAGGGCAATCCTATCCTGACCAAAGCGGCAATCCCCTACACGGTCGAAACCGTTCACAACGCCGCGGTGGTGAAGCACGGTGACGAATACGTCATGCTATTCCGTTCTCACTTGCGTACGGGACGTTCCATTATTGGCGTGGCTCGCAGCCCCGACGGATTCCGCTTCACCGCCGATCCGCTGCCTTTTCTGACGCCGGCGCGTGATGGCCCCTTCGCGGCCTACGAGGAGTTCGGTGTGGAGGATCCGCGCGTGACCCTGCTGGAAGGGGAGTACATCATCACCTACAGCGCGTATTCGCGAAATGGCGTGCGGATCGCCCTGGCGAAGACGAAGGACTTCAGCCAGGTGGAAAGGGTTTCGCTGATCACGGAGGCGGACTATCGAAATGTGGTGATCTTTCCCGAAAAGTTCGACGGCCTGTACGCCCGGCTGGACCGTCCCCATTCGGAAATCGCCCCATGGTCGATCTGGATTTCTTATTCCCCGGATCTGCGCTTCTGGGGCCAATCGCAGCTAGTCATGCGGCCCGAACCCTATCACTGGGACGAAATGAAGATCGGTCCGGGTGCACCGCCAATCAAGACGGACCAGGGATGGCTTTCCATCTATCATGGCGTCTTCCGGACGATGGACGGATCGGTCTACAGATTGGGGGTGGCGCTTCACGATCTTCTGGACCCGGCGAAGATTGTCGGCGTGGGCGAATCGTGGATTTTGCAGCCGGAAGATCCCTGGGAAATCACTGGATATGTCCACAACGTGGTATTTACCTGCGGCGCCGTCGCGGAGTCCGATGGAACCGTCAAGATTTATTGGGGCGGCGCGGATACGGTAATGTGTATGGGCGAAGCGGATCTTTCCGAACTCGTCGCTCTGTGCCTGGATCACAGCAGACCGGCGAAATGATGGCCGTCAAGGCATCGAGACAATGGGCGGCACCGTCCTACAATGGAAGCATGTCCGATACCCTGACTATCGCCGGCCGCGCATTCCAGTCCCGACTCATCGTGGGCACCGGGAAATATCGCAGCTTCCAGGAGATGGCACGCTGCCACGCGGCCACCGGCGCCGAGATGGTGACTGTCGCCGTGCGGCGCGTGAACCTGACCGACCGCTCCAAGGAATCGCTGCTCGACTACATCGACCGGTCCAGGATCTTCATCCTTCCCAACACTGCAGGCTGCTATACCGCGGACGACGCCATCCGCACCGCCCGCCTGGCGCGCGAAGTGGGTCTTTCCAACTGGATCAAGCTGGAGGTGATCGGCGACGAGAAGACGCTCTTCCCGGATAACGAGGGCCTGCTGGAAGCCACACGGGTGCTGGTGAAAGAAGGCTTCGTAGTGCTGCCTTACACGAATGACGATGTGGTGAACGCGCGCAAGCTGATCGATGCGGGCGCAGCCGCCGTCATGCCGCTGGCCGCGCCGATCGGCTCGGGCTTGGGAGTGCAGAACAGCGCCAACCTGCGGATCATGCGGGAAGTCATTACCGCGGTGCCGCTCATTGTGGACGCCGGCGTGGGAACCGCATCGGACGCCGCCATCGCCATGGAACTGGGCGCGGATGGCGTGCTCATGAATACCGCCATCGCAGCGGCCGAAGATTCCGTAAGTATGGCTAAGGCTATGAAACTGGCAGTGGAGGCCGGGCGCTTAGCCTATCTCGCCGGACGCATGCCTAAGAAGCTGTATGCCAGCGCCAGCAGTCCGCTGGTGGGTGTGGTGGGGCAGACTTCGTAGCTTAGTTACCCGAGGGTATACTGTTCAGACGATGGCTCTTCGAAACAAAGCAGCGGCAGTGTTCGTTTGCTTGGCTGCTGTTATGGCGGCGCAATCCACCCCTGAAGCCGGATTTGTGGATTCCCGTAAGTACACGAACACATTCTTCGGGTTCTCATTGCCGATCCCAAAGGATGTGCCGCTTCGCGGGTTCTCTCTGCCGTCCAAAGGCGCCTTCCATTTCTTGTTCGGCATGCAGGCCGAGAGAAAAGGTCTGGCATTGTTTTACGTGGCGGCCACCGAATCAAGCAACACGCCGTCGGGTGACTTTTGCAAAGCCGGGTCTGGCTCAAAGGGTCATAATAAAGGCGCCGAGCGTATTGAGATTGGCGGCAAAGAGTTCAGGAGGGGCGAGCGGCAAGAGAAGACGCCGGCGGGCAACCAGCGGTGCGTAGTATACGCGGCTCCACTCAAGGATTATCTGTTGGAGTTTACCCTTCTTTCGTTTGACTCCAAACTTACGCAGGAGTTTCAACACAGCATTGAATCCGTCACGTTCTTCGAACCGGAGAAGATCGGCGATCTAGCCGTTCCCAGCCGTATCGCGCAACTCGACCGCGGCGTTGTTTCGGAGGATCTGTATACCAACGAAGCACTCGGGCTTTCCTATCAATATCCGAAGGGGTGGGTGGTTGCCGACAAGGCCACCCAAGAAAAGGTCATCGAAGCGGGCCATCAGGCCGCTTGGGGAAATAATCCTGCCGCGGCCATTGAACACGGGGCGGCCCAGCGGTGCACCCGAAACCTGCTGTGGGTCAACAAATATCCGGCGGGCACAAAAACGGAGGCAGTCAACCCGCTGATTGCCATGATTGCGGCCGATCCGGGCTGCTCACACGATTTTAGATTCCCCACCTCTATTGACGATAAAGAGGGCATTGAGGCGGCGGCACGGCAGGTATCAGGCTGGCTTGCCGAAGCGCCGTTTCTTAGCGGAGGCCACAGATCGGTGAGCGCATTCGTCACCCAGCGGCACGTGATGCTGGACGTCTCGAGTTCGTCAACGTTGAGCGTGGCCGGCAACAAGGATCCTGTGGCAATCTTCGCCTCTCTCTACTTCACCGAATGCAAGGGCTACTTGGTGGCTTGGATGTTCGTGAGCGGCAGTCAGTCCGGCTTGGACGAGTTAAAGAAGACGAAGATCCGGTTCGGCGATTAGCTGTAGCTACACAGCCGCCTTCACCACCCAGCCATCGGCCAAATTGATAATCCGGTTCCCGTATTCCGCATTGGCCTCCGAATGCGTCACCTGAATAATCGTGGCGCCTTCGTCGTTCAACTTCTTGAACAACTCCATGATCTCCTTGCCCTGGCTGGAATGCAGGTTGCCTGTCGGCTCATCTGCCAAAATCAGCTTCGGGCTGGCGATCACCGCGCGCGCCACCGCCACAAGCTGCTGCTGGCCGCCGGATAGCTGGTTGGGATACAGGTCGCGTTTGCCGACGATATGGAACCGGTCCAGCGCATCGCACACCAGACTGGCGCGCTCGGACGATTTGACGTTGCGGTACGACAGCGGAATGTCGAGGTTCTCGTAGACCGTCAGGTTGTCGATCAGGTGGTAGCTCTGGAACACGAAGCCGATGTACTTCTTGTTCAGCTCCACGCGGTCCTTGGGCTTCATCTTGTGAACGGCATGATCCAGGAAGTAGAACTCGCCGGTCCAAGCGCCGTCCAACATCCCGATGATGCTGAGCAGCGTGGATTTGCCGGCGCCCGATGGACCCATGATGGTCACAAACTCGCCTTCCTTAATGTCCACCTCGATGCGCCGCAGGACGTAGGTCCGGCCGTAGCCCGCTTCGTAGAACTTGTCCAGGTTCGCAGTTCTGATCATGTGATTCTATTCTACTTGACGGACGAGGGGCGGTTGGGTCCCGATCAGAGGGCGGCCGCGAACACAGGCGGCAGATTCGGCACCTGCGCGCCGGCCACAACTTCCACGGTTACCGCTACGGCGGCGGTCCCGGCTACATCTACCGGACCCGGCACGACGTGCACCGCGGTCCCATCCGCCGCGGACTGGAACAATCCCGCCGGTACCGGCTTGCCGCCCTTCGGAATGACCCACATCTCGTAAATCTTACCGGAGGGTGCGGGCGGCAGATTGGAGGCCACCAGCAGCACACCGCGCTGCGGATCGAGGAACACGCGCCCGCGGGGAGGCTGTGGCGCCCCGCCGCCAAACACGACCTGTTTTACATTCGGCTGATTCAGGATGGCGAATGCCTCGTTCAGGCGCGCCAACTCGCGAACTTGCGATACCGAGTCCACTTCCAACTGGCGCAGTACGGCGCCCGTCCGCGCCAGTTCCGTGGAAGCCCGCTGCGCGCGTATGTTGAAGACCACCGCCGCAATCAAGGCGCCGGCCGCCACGGCGGCCCACACGGGCGACCAGTTCCAGCGCGAGGCGGTCCGGCCGCCGACTGACGCCAACACTCGCTTTCGCAGCCGGGCGGGCGGCTCGACAGCCGGCGCAGCGGCCCCCATCAGCGCGATCAATTCCCGTGCGCTCCGCACGCCCGGCACGCAAGCGGGGCAAGCCCGCTGCAGGTGCGCACGGATCTCGCTCAGCTCGGGATCGTCCGCGATGCCCAGCGCGTACAGGCCGTAATCGTCGCGCAGTTCGTCGCAATTCATGCGGTCACCGCCGTTCCGAGTTCGTCGCGGAGGCTCTTCAACGCCGTTCGTACCCAAGTCTTGACGGTGCCCAACGGCTCACCCATTTTCTCCGCCATTTCGGCTTGCGAAAGGCCCTCGAAGTAGGCTAGCTCGATTACCGCGCGATGGTTCTTGGAAAGCTTCTCCAGCGCGGCCCGCACCCGCCGTACCCTATCCGAATTGAGCAGCTCCTTTTCCATGTCTGTGAACAACGCCGGGTGTTCCGTTTCCGGCAATTCCACTGCGTTGCGCATGCGGCCCGCGGCCGACCGCAGATAGTCGATGGCCCGATTGCGCGCCACCGCCAGCAGCCACGGGCCCAAGCCGCCCCGTTCGGCATCGAATCCCTGCACCCGATTCCAAACGCGCAGGAAGGTTTCCTGGACCAGATCCTCGGCGATTCCGCCATCCCGCACGACGCGCAAGATGAGGGCGTAGACCAGCCGCCCATAGCGGTCGTACAGCTCCGCCATGGCCCGCGGATCGCGTCGTTGCAAACGCCTGACCAGATCCGCGTCGCTTTCTCCGAATTCGATCGCCAGCAACAGGGGCAGCAACATCAGGTACCGAGTACGATTAAACCATGCAACCACGGTACACAATCATTCATACGGTGGAAGCCCGGTAGTTGGATGAGCGGCCATGAGCCGCACATGAAGCGCACATGAACACAATGATGCATTATACTGCGGAGACATGCCAATAGGAATGCGCACGATTCCGATGCTCTTCGCGGCGGCGGCCCTGCTTGCCGCGCGCGCCCGCCAACTGGGCGTTCCGTTCGACGGCGCGCCTGGGCCGCTGAATGCCATCACGGATGTTGCGGGGCTCGAGGTGGGCCACAGCACGCTGATTTCAGGCGATGGCCAACAGGCCGTACGCACCGGGGTCACCGCCATCTGGCCGCGCGGGAAGCGATCCGGCGCGCCCGTATTTGGCGGATGGTTCTCGCTCAACGGCAACGGTGAAATGACCGGCACCACCTGGCTGGAGGAGTCCGGCCTGCTGGATGGACCGGTGATGATCACCAACACCCACAGCGTGGGGACGGTGCGCGATTCCTATATCAAATGGCGCGTCGCGCGCGCTCGCAAAGCCGGCATCGACCTGAGCGACGAATGGTCGCTGCCGGTGGTGGCGGAGACTTGGGACGGATTCCTGAACGACATCAACGGATTCCACGTCCGGGAGGGCGACGCCGTCGCGGCGCTGGAGGCGGCCGAGGGCGGGCCGGTGGCGGAGGGCAACGTGGGCGGCGGCACGGGTATGGTCTGTTACGGATTCAAGGGCGGCATCGGGACCAGTTCCCGGAAGGCGGGCGCGTATACGGTAGGCGTGCTGGTGCAGTGCAACTGCGGACGGCGCGCGCAGCTTCGCATTGCGGGCGTGCCGGTGGGGCAGGAGATTACGGGAAATGAGCCCTACGCCCTGAATTTCCCGCACGTCGGCGACGACGTCGGGTCGATCATCATCGTAGTGGCCACCGACGCCCCGCTGCTGCCGCACCAGATGAAGCGGCTGGCGCGTCGGGCATCGCTGGGCCTGGCGCGTACCGGGTCGATTTCCGGCAACGGTTCCGGCGATATCTTCATCGCGTTTTCGACGGCGAATCCGGATGCCGGGAGGACGTCCGGGCTGGCGACTCTGACGATGCTGCCCAACGACGAGATGAATAAGCTGTTCGAAGCCACCGCGCAGGCTACCGAGGAAGCCATCGTCAACGCCATGGTGGGGGCCGAAACGATGACCGGCTTCGAGGGGCACACGGTGGTCGCGCTGCCGCACGACCGGCTGCAGGAGGTTTTGAAAAAGTACAACCGGCTGGCGCCGTGACTGGCGGCGCTCCAACCAACGATTCTCTTGATTCGTGTTGCATTTCGTCGTATCGGAGTTTGGGGCACGACGGGCTTATGTTCTGTAACGGCAGGGTGGAATTTGGCTTTCGTTTTGGGGCCTTGTTGAAGACAAAGGATCAAATTGGGTTCGTCTCGTAATTTGGCTTTGCGGTCGCCCTGATGCAGAGTCGCGCAATCGTACAGATCGTGTTGCATCCGGTTACATGGGAATGCATCGGGTTGGGTTCCCGGGCGGCGGAGAGCCGGATTGCAGGCGGCGGTTGCAACGTGAAAAGAACGAGGGGGTTCCCGACAGAAGACCTCGTCGGCGAGTGGGGGGGCATGGGGATTTCTTCGCCCGGCCCAAGATTACCACGGGGTTTGGCGGAACTTGGAGGGGCCGGACGTGCTTGCCGATTGGTTTCAGCCAATTCGGGGTGAGTGAACGCCGGTGACTTGGATTGGGCTAGTCGGCGGAACTATCCAAACCCAAGCGCTTAGAAACTTGCGCGGTCTGCCAATCGGCCGTCCAGGTTGCACACGCTGGGTTCTCGCGGCGGGAGATCAGGCAGATCGTAGCCGTATTGGTGGATCGCTTGGCAGAGTTGTGCGGTTGCCGCGCATTATGGTCGCAAGAGGGGCGAATCGTGGTTGAACTCAGTCCCAAGGCGATCATGAGCTTCTCTCCCCGCGATGTTAGAGCGGGCTTCCTGGGTTCCAAGCCGTAGATGCATCCAGGCTGGTCCCGGATTGGCGGCCGCGAAAGGCCATGGGACGATAGATCGCCAGCCACGGCGCGAGAAAGAAGCTGTACAGGAAGCGCTTGCCTTGTGGGGAAGAACGCGAACACCGCCGTGTGGTATTTCTGGCGGCCGTTGACGATGCCCGCGCTGCTCTTGCACGCGGCGAAGGCCGCGTCATCACGCACCTTTTAGTGTCGCGGGCCGAAGCCGATCTTGATGACATCTGATATGTCGCCAAGGAAAGCGCCGGCATCACCGGCCGTTTCTCGTTTCCTGCCTGGTTCTAATCTCCGAAGCCGCACTCCTTCCAGCGCGTGCCCCATTCCCACATCCCGAAGGTGGCTTGCTTCGGCAGCGGATGGCCCAACTGGCGCGCCAGCGCGCAGATCTGTCCGCGATGGTGCGCGTCGTGCGAGATCAGGTAGCCGAACATCCCCACTACGTCCGGACGGAATCCTTTGACTTTACCTTCGGGGTGATCGAGCGATTCGGCAAGAAGCTGGGCACAGCATTTAGCGCTTTCGGCGAGCGCGTGCATAGCTTCCTTCTTGGTGACTGTCGCGCGGTCGAGTTTATCGGGCAGCGGCTTGCCCTTCGCCGCGGCCACCAGCCACATGTGGCGCACGTTGTGGATGTGCGCGGCGATGGCGGCGATGGTGCGGCCCTTGCCGCCGGGCGGTTCGGCGTTCCAGGCGGCATCGACAAGATTCTCAAGCAGGTATTGGTTGATGCGCTCGTTGACCGCGTAGGACTCCAGGAGAGACCCCTTCAAGTCAATGGGCGCCGACGGTTTGGGCATGGTTAGTCAACTCGCCGATTTCGGGAATGCTTATTGTCACTACGTCGCCTGGCGCCAGCGCGGCATCTTCGGGTACGATGATGCCGGTGCCGGTGAGCAGCACGGTTCCGGCGGGCGTGGGGTTGGCGCGCCGCAAATATTCGATCAGAGTCTCGAATTTGCGGTGCAGCTTCGCAGTGGATACGCTGCCGGAGAAGCGCGGCTGGCCGTCGCGCGTGATGGTGCAGTTCATTTCCAGGTTGTAGGGATCCGGCAGATCCTCCGCGGTCACGATCACCGGACCCAACGCGCAGCATGCCGTATAGATCTTCGATTGCGGCAGGTACAGCGCGTTTTCACGCTCGATATCCCAGGCCGAGACATCGTTCGCCAGCGTGTATCCCAAGATGTTGCCCTTGCTGCCAAGCACCAGCGCCAACTCAGGCTCGGGTGCCGTGAAGCGCGAATCCGCGCGGATGCCGATGGCTTGGCCGGAACCCACGCACACGCGCGCCGTCCCCTTGAAGAACACTTCGGGCCGCGGCTGGTTATACACGTACGCATACATGCCTTCGCGCGCGCCGTGCTCGGCATCGCGGAACGAGGCGCTGCGCTCGTAAGTGCAACCGCAGGCCCAGACCTCCGGCGGCACGATGGGTAGCGCGGGCGGGTGGCTCTCCGCATGATGGCTGGCGAGGCGCGCGGTAGTCTTGATGAGCGAGACTCCCTGCACTTCCGAGCGGCGAATCAGGTCGACGACCGTGTAGCCTGGAACCGCGCGGGCCAAGCCCCGTTCGAATACGGCGGCGAGGTAGCCGCCATCGGCTTTGATTTGTCCGAGACGCATTAGTATTTCAAATAAACGGTTCTGTAGTCGCTATAGAAATCGAGCGCGGCGGGCCCCTGTTCCTTGGGTCCGAAGCTGGACTCCTTGGTCCCGCCGAAAGGCAACTGGTATTCGACGCCTGCGCTGGGAAGGTTCACCGTAAGCAGGCCCGCTTCCATCCGGTAAACGAACTCGAAGACGCGCGAGAGGTTGGTGGTCTGGATGGAAGCCGATAGCCCAAACGGAATGTCGTTGGCGATGCGCATAGCGTCCTCGAAATCGCGCGCGCGCATCACCGCCAGCACGGGTCCGAAGATTTCGTCGCGGGCGATAGTCATCGCCGGGGTCACATCGGCAAATACGGTTGGCTCGACGAAGAAGCCTTTGGCGAGATCGCCCTCGGCGAG
>Ga0209333_1000170_pt1 | contig 37461 bp, 34 predicted proteins | sample BlaSpr_A8_OM2_O3_FD_187982 | JGI IMG/M metagenome (GOLD analysis project Ga0209333, IMG submission 187982) | Forest soil microbial communities from Thunder Bay, Ontario, Canada - Black Spruce, Ontario site 2_A8_OM2_O3 (SPAdes) (version 2) | ecosystem: Environmental > Terrestrial > Soil > Boreal... | reverse complement strand
TGGCATCCGGCCGCTCTTCACTGAGAATGGCGTCCACCAGCGCTTCGTCGCAGACGTCTCCGTGGACGAAGCGGTACCGCGGGTCGTTCGCGACGGCCTCCAGATTCTCCAGGTTGCCGGCGTAGGTCAGCTTGTCGAGATTGACCATGCGCACGGACGGATCTTCAGCCAGAAAAAGCCGGATGAAGGCCGACCCGATGAAACCCGCGCCTCCGGTAACAAGGAGTTTGCTCATGCGCACCGTCTACTTGTACTGCAGTTCCCAATCGTAGTGAATGGCCGGATGGTTGTGGGGAATTCGCCCTTCGTCCTTGGGATTGTAGAACCGGTCGGTGGTGTAGATCAACATGGCGGGCGCGCCGCCGATCACTTTGTAGCCATGCCCGACTCCCGGCGGAATCAGAATCTGCCACGGCCGCAAAACGCCCGCGTAGATGGTATTCCGCGCACCGAAAGTGCGGGATCCCACACGCAGATCCACCAGCGCTACCTGTAGCATCCCCATGGCCGGCGTCCAACAATCGGTCTGGTACAAGTGATAATGAAACGCCTTGATCGTGCCGGGGTAATTGAAAGCAGTGGAAGTCTGCGTGCTTTCCGGCGGGAAGCCAGCCGCCAGGCCGCGGCCTATGCGCTGCACTTCCAGAAAATACCCCCGATCGTCGGGCCAGACCGCCAGCGGATCGATGCGCACGCCTTCAATCAGATCCGCCGCCGCGGGCGAGCCGATCACCGCTCCGATGCCTTTCGCGCACTCCGGATAAGCCAACTCCAGCGAACCAGATGAGGCGATCGGCTGTGGCTCTCGCACCGGGGATCCCGTCACCGGGCCAGTCCTTCCATGGTGAGTTTTTCCGCCTCCGCTAGCCGGCGGGCGGTCACCGACTGCGACACCAGGTTCGCGGCGCGCAGCAGGGAATCGAAAGTGCCGGCATCGGTCCACCAGCCCTCCAGAAAATCGAACGTCATGAAACCTTCCTGGATGTAGGCATTGTTGACGTCCGTGATTTCCAATTCGCCGCGCTTGGACGGCACTAGCGTGCGGACCTTATCGAACACCGTGGCGTCGTACATGTAAATTCCGGTGACGGCGTAGTTGGATTTGGGATGCCGCGGCTTCTCTTCGATATTGACGATGCGGTCGACGGCGATCTCGGCGACGCCGAAACGTTCGGCGTCGGTGACCTGCTTGAGCAGGATCTTGGCGCCTTGCGCCTGCTTGCGGAAATCGTCGGCAGCCTTGCGGATGCTGCCCTCGATGATGTTGTCTCCCAGGATCACACACAATTTCTGGCCATCGGCGAAATGCTCGGCCAAGGCCAGCGCATCGGCGATGCCGCCTTCGCCCTCCTGGTAGGTATAATCGATGTGCGTGAGCCCGAACTGCTTGCCATTGGCCAGCAGCCGCAGAAAATCGCCCGCATTCTTTCCGCCGGTGACGATCAGGATGTCCCGGATGCCCGCATCGACCATGGTTTCGATGGGGTAATAAATCATCGGCTTCTCGTAAATCGGCAGCAGATGCTTGTTAGTGATCTTGGTCAGCGGGAAGAGCCGGCTTCCCGTACCGCCCGCCAGAACGACGCCCTTCATAAGGTCTCATGATATACCATGACACAACATGATACAATTTTGGCGGGATGCATCATTACAACTGGAACGTTGTGGATGAAGAGCGGCTCAATCCCCTGCTCGGCCGCAAGACCATCCATGGACAAACCCTGACCGTCGCGCGTATTCGGTTGGAGAAGGGCGCCGTGGTTCCCATGCACAGTCATCCTAACGAACAAATCAGCATGCTGGAGAGCGGTGCGCTACGTTTCCTGATTGGAGGCGAGGAACGCATTCTGCGAGCGGGAGACGCGCTGGTCATCCCGGTCGGCGTGCCGCACATGGTGGAAGCGCTCGAAGACTCGCTGGCCGTCGATCTATTCTCGCCGCGGCGCGAAGATTGGATTCGCGGCGACGACGGCTACTTGCGGGGTTGATACGGTCGGCGCGGGTACGTTCCCAAAACTGGGGCGGTCCCCCCGCGGTGGAGGGGGACCGATGCCCCGCTATGAAATACCAAGCGACATTGGACAATAGGGCTACACATCGTAATACATCGCGAACTCGTACGGATGCGGCCGCAAACGGATGGCGTCCGCCTCGTTCTTGCGCTTGTAATCGATGAACGTCTCGATCAATTCTTCGGTGAAGACGTCGCCCTTCATCAGGAAGCCGTGATCGTCTTCCAGGCAACTGAGCGCCTCTTCGAGCGAAGCCGGCATCGAAGGCACGTTGCGCATCTCCTCCGGCGAAAGATCGTAGATGTCCTTGTCCAGCGGTTCGCCGGGATCGATCTTGTTGGCCACGCCGTCGAGACCGGCCATCAACATGGCCGCGAATGCCAGATACGGATTGGCAGCCGGGTCCGGAGGGCGGAACTCCACCCGCTTGGCTTTGGGGCTGGCCGAGTACATCGGAATGCGGCAGGCCGCCGAGCGATTGCGCCGCGAGTACGCCAGGTTTACCGGCGCTTCATAACCCGGCACCAGCCGCTTGTAGCTGTTTGTGGTCGGCGCGATGATCGCCGAAAGCGCCCGCGCGTGCTTCAACAAGCCGCCGATGTACCACAGTCCCAACTGGCTCAAGCCCGCGTAGCAGTCGCCCGCGAACAGAGGCTTGCCTTCCTTCCAGATGCTTTGGTGCGTGTGCATGCCGCTGCCGTTATCCGCGAACAAGGGCTTCGGCATGAACGTCACCGTCTTGCCATACTGGTAGGCCGTATTGCGCACGATGTATTTGTACAACATCATGTTGTCGGCCGACTTCACCAGCGTGTCGAATCGCTGGTCGATCTCGCACTGGCCGCCGGTGGCCACTTCGTGGTGATGGCATTCGATGTGCAACCCGCACTGGATCATGGTCTGCACCATCTCGCTACGCAAATCCTGGTGGTGGTCGGTGGGCGGCACCGGGAAGTAGCCTTCCTTATAGCGTGGCCGGTAGCCCAGGTTGTCCTTCTCGCGCCCCGAGTTCCAGCGGCCCTCGTCGGCGTCGATGAAATAGTAGCCGCAATGCTGGTTCTGGTCGAAGCGTACGTTGTCGAAAATGAAAAATTCGGCTTCCGCCCCGAAAAACGCGGTGTCGCCCGCGCCGCTGTTCTTCAAGTGTAGCTCGGCCTTCTTGGCGATCCAGCGGGGGTCGCGCTCGTAGTGCTGCTTGGTGATGGGGTCGATCACGTCGCCGATCATCACCAGCGTGGCTGTGTCGCCGAACGGATCCATGAGCGCCGTCGTGGGATCCGGAATCAGCAGCATGTCGCTTTCGTTGATGGCGGCCCAGCCGCGAATGCTCGAGCCATCCATGCCGAAACCTTCTTCAAAGCTGCTTTCCGACAGTTCGCCTATCGGATAGGAAACGTGGTGTTGCAGGCTGGGGATATCGGTAAAGCGCAGGTCCAACTGCTTGGCCTCGTGCTTCTTTGCGTATTCCAAAACTTCTTGCGGATTCATTCGTCCTCCAACGTGGGAATGAGTACGTGGGAATGCTTGGTGTAGAGCAGAACGTGATTAGCATAGCGAAACCGCAAGCCCACGGTCAAGCGCCGATTCGGCGTTGTCTCGGAAGCGATACGAGCGCCCTCTTCCGCGCGCGCAGCCAATGCTAAAATGACGCTTGCATGACGCGACCCGCGATCTTCGTGCTGCTGTTCGTGCTGACGAATGTGTCCCTGGTGCTCCTGTACCCCTTCAGCCAGCGGCGGTTTCTGGTCACCGCGGCGATCTACGCGACGGGCACCGCGATCATGCTGTACCTGCTGTTCCATCCGCGCAACCAGTGGCTGGTGGCCAACCGCTCGTCGGTGGATTGTGGGAACCGGCGCTGCGTGGCGCTCACCTTCGACGACGGCCCCAACCCGGTCGATACTCCCAGGCTGCTCGACATACTCCGACAGAAGAAAGTAACTGCCACTTTCTTCGTGGTCGGAGAAAGAGCGCAGCAACACCCGGAGATCGTGCGGCGCGAACAGGCTGAGGGACACTTGATTGGAAACCACACCTGGTCGCATCCTTCGCTGTTTTGCTTTCTGACGCCCGCGCGGTTACGGGAAGAGATCGAACGCGGCGAAGAGGCGGTGCAGCGGATTTGCGGGTTCCGGCCGCGCTATTTCCGTTCGCCGGTGGGATTGCGTCACCCGTTGTTGGGCCCGTACCTGAAAGATGCCGGCCTGGAATACGTCTCCTGGCGCTTGCGCACATGGGACACAATCGGCTTGAAACCCGAAAGCCTGACCCGCCGCATCCTCGATCGCGTGGCCTCGGGCGATATCATTCTGATGCACGACCATCGGGACGCCGGCGCGCGCGTGCTGCTGGAGACCCTGCCGGGTATCATCGACGAACTCAGGAGACGCGGTTTCGAATTCGTCCCGGCGGGAGTTGTACCGGCCGCCGAAACGAAGTCCGCCGTGTATGCGCAATGAGGATCTGCGCGCTAATTCCTGCTTATAACGAGGCGGGCTACATCGCCGGCGTAGTGCAGGGCGCTAGGCGGCACGTTGAGGTGGTGGTGGTGAGCGACGACGGTTCAAGCGATGAAACCGCCGCGATCGCCCAGGCGGCGGGCGCGATCACGCTGCGCTCTTCGTGCAACCGCGGTAAGGCCTCGGCTCTGCGCACGGCCATCGAGTTCGCGGCGGCCAGGGATTTCACCCACGTGGTAATGCTCGATGGGGACGGCCAACATTGTCCCGAAGATATTCCGGCGCTGATCGATGTGGCGCAGCGGACGGGCGCGGACCTGGTGATCGGCACCCGCACGTTCGACCGCGCCGCCATGCCGGTGGCGCGGTATTATTCCAACACGCTTGGCAGCAGAATTGCATCGGCGCTGGTGGGCCATGAGATTCGCGATAGCCAGTGCGGGTTCCGGATGCTGCGCATGGACAAACTGCGCAGTCTTCGCTTACGCAGCAGGTTTTACGAATTTGAAATGGAGGTCTTGATCAAGATCGCGCGCACTGCTGGCCACATCGCGGAGGCTCCCGTGCGTACGGTCTACGAGGGCGGCCACGCGCGCTCGAAAATGAATCCCGTGCGCGACACGTTGCGCATCTGCCTGTGGTCCCTGGCTTTCCGCTATTTAAAGGTGTGAGATGAGGATGCTTTGGCGCGGCGCGGGTCTGTGGTGCTGGATTGCAGTTCTTGCCGGGCCGCTCGCGGCGCAGTCGGACGATCTGTTAATGCGCATTTGGAACGGCGTCCAGAAGGCCCAGACCGAGCACGCGTCGGGGTGCGGCAAGATCGTCGAGACGCGCACTTCCAAGCTGCTGGCAAAGCCCATGGTGTTTCGCGGCAAGTTCTGCGCGGACGGCATGGACCGGTTCGCGCTGGAGTATTCCGAGCCGGACCCCGTCCGCATCCGCTTCAATCGGGACTACCTGAATGTGACCACCGGCGGCGGCAAACATACAGAGGCGATCGAGGTAGGCAGCAAGGTGCGGCAAACGCAGGCTTACTTCAGCAGGGAGAAATCCATCGATAACCTGAAGAAGAACTTCGCGATCCAAGTTCGGGAGGATGGCGGGCTGTACGAAATGAAACTTGTGCCCAAATCCGAGCGTTTCCGGCGCAGGCTCAATTACGTGGTAGTCAAGCTGGCGAAAGCGAATTTCCTGCTGCGGTCGCTGGAGATCGATGGCGCCAGCGGCGTGAACAGCGTGTTCGCGATCGACATTACGTCGCTCGACTCGCCCATCCCTTCCAATACTTTCGAGGTGTATCGGCCAAGGTGATGGACCGCAGCGAAATCGAGGCGACGATTCCGCATCGCGATCCGTTCCTATGGATCGATCGTGTGGAAGAACTGGAGCCGGGTCTCCGTTGCGTCGCCTGTAAATTCGTCGGTCCAGATCATCATGCGTTTGCAGGGCACTTTCCCGCGAAACCGATCCTGCCCGGTGTTTTCCTGATTGAGGCGATGGCCCAGACGGCGGGCGTGATGCTGGGGTCCGCTATCCGGCACGAGGGCCAAAGTGTTGCGCTGCTGGCCGCCGTCAACCGGTTCAAATTCCTGAAGCCAGTAACTCCGGGCCAGGAGTTGCGCATTGAAACCAGGAAGCTGACGGATGCCGGCGCGATGGCTTACATTGAGGGGACGGTGACCGTGGACGGAGAAATCGTGGCCCGCGGAGAGTTGGTGGTTTCCGCTTGACGGCCCCGCTGCGAAGGCTCGCCGCTACGCTGTGGCACGAGGGCCTGACGCCGGGGCGCGCCGCGGCGGCAGTGTTTGTCGGTATCTTTATCGGTAACGTGCCCATCTACGGTTTCCAGACGCTCGCGGCGATCGGGCTGGCGGTTTTGTTCGGTTTGAATAAACCGCTCACCCTGGCGGCTACCTTCATCAACAATCCGCTGTTTCAACCTTTCTTGGTGGCTGGTTCGGTGGCGATCGGCCATTTTCTGCTCACAGGCAAATGGCACGTCTTCGCCTGGCCCGACTTGAGCGCTCGCGGGCTGAAAGAAGGCCTTTCCGATTGGGTGGCGGGCAGTGTGCCTCTAGGCGCCGTTCTGGGCGGCATCGGTGCACTCGTTGCCTTTCTCGTCGTGCGCCCTGGCCAGGGCGAATCCATTCGCTTCGTGAACCAGTTGTTCGCGGCTTGCCCGCGTTCCGATCGTGGTTTCGTGCGCTGGAAGCTGCGGCTCGACAGGATCTTCGAAATGCTGGCGGCGGAAGACCTGGGCTCCGGCGCGGCGGTCGATCTCGGTTGCGGCTACGGTATCGCGCTGGGGTTGGCCGCTTTCGCCGGCCGCGATCGCCCGCTGATGGGTTGCGATCTGAATCCCAGGCGGATCGCGGCGGCACGGCAGGCCCTCCCGGGCTTGCACGCCGACGTGCGGGTGGCGGACGTGCGCAGTTTCGAAATCCCGCGTGCGGGTCTGATTCTGATCCTGGATGTGCTGCAATATCTCAGCGCCGAGGATCAAAGCATGCTGCTGGCACGCTGCTGCGCGGCGCTCGAACCCGGCGGGAAGTTCATCTTCCGGGTACACGACCGCCAGCGCGCAATCCTGGAAAAAATTACGCTGGGTTTCGACCGGTTGATCTTCCTTTTCGGACGGGCCGGCCGCAGCCCGGCAACGCTGGCGGTGGAGAACTACCGAAGTGTCCTGGAAGAGGCCGGCATGCGGGTCGTCGAACGCAGGTTCGTGAATCGCCTGCCGCTGGCGCATGTCTTGTTTGTGGCGGAGAAACCGGCGCCGGAGGCCAAGCTATGACCGGCCGGCTGATGCGCTGGATCAGTCGCGTGGCGATCGGGCATCCAGGTCTGGTTACCGCGCTGGTGCTGGTGCTGACCGTCTTTCTCTACGCCCACATCCGGTATTTGCGGCTGGGCACCGACCTCACCGATCTGTTCGGCGGCGACGACCCGCAATGGAAGGCCGTCAGCCAATTGGGCCGCGAACTGGGATACGGGAACCAGCTCTTTGTGCTGGTGGAAGGCCGGGAAGGCGGCGATGAAGCCACGGACCAGATCGAGGAAATGGCCGACCGGTTGACCTCGGACATGGAAAAGAGCGGCCTGTTCAAGTACGCGCGCTCGGGATTGAAGGAGGAAGAGCTGCTGAACATGGTGAAGCTCTTCGCCTGGAACTTCCCCTTTTTCCTGCAACCGGACCAATGGGAGGCGGCCAAACACAAGCTGGATCCGCGGGAGATCCGCCGAACGGTGGGCGCAGCCGGCAGCGAACTGGTCACGCCATTCTCCGCGATGGGCACGCAGTACTTTGTCGACGACCCCCTGGGCCTGATGGAAGTGGCCGCGCGCGGCGGACGCGGGCTTTCGCAATTCGGGAACTTCGACCTGACCTGGGGCAGCGGCAACCGTTTTTTCAGCCAGGATCACAAGGCCCTGCTCATCATCGCGGAACCGCGTCTGCCGGCGGTGGACTACCAGTTCGCGCAGCGCGTGGTTCAGTGGACGCGCCAGCACATCGCAGTCCTCGGTGCGGAGCCTGGCTTTCGGGATTCGGGAGTGCGGGTGACACCGGCCGGCGCGTACGTGTATGCGGAGGAGGATCACCGGTTCATCGAAGAGAACATCCGCAGGATTTCTCTGATTTCGATCGTCGGCAATCTCCTTTTGTGCCTAGCGATCTATCCGCGCATTCCGTTGTTGTTGCTATCGTTGCTGCCCACAAGCCTTGGCATCGTGTGGACCACCGGAGTGGCCAGCTTCTATCCCGGAGAAGTGAACCTGATCAGCCTTTCCTTCATCGCCATCCTGGCGGGCCTTGGGGACGATCAGGTAGTGCACTTCTTCAACCGCGTGCCGCAGGAATGGGCTAAAACCGGGAGCCTGGAGAAGGCTATGACCAGCACATACGAAACCACCGGGCTGAGCATCCTGTTTTGCATCCTGACCGCCGCCACGGCGACGGCGGCGCTGGCCACATCGAGTTTCAAAGCGCTGGCGGAGTTCGGTTTCATCCTGACCGTGGGCATGGTGATGATGATGCTTCACACCCTTTTCACCGTGCCGGCGCTGATGCGTTTGTGGTGGCGATTCTCCAAGCCGAAGGCTCCGGAAACCATCACGTTCCGCTTCCTGCCCTGGGTCGCGCGACACACCGTGGATTTCGTGGGGCGGTATCCGCGGGCCATCGCCGCCGTCTCGTTGGGCGCGTTCGCGGTGTCGCTGTTCTCGATGGGCGCGGTGAAGATGAACCGGAAGTTCGAGATCGCGCGTGCGGACAATCCCGCCATGGCCGCACAGAATCGGCTCTCCGCGCGCTTCGGCATCGAAGGCAGTCCGGACGTCCTTTTGATGTCGGGCGGCCAGGAAGAAGTTCTGCGCAGGGCCGAAGAACTGACCGCAGGTCTGGAAGACTACCAGCGGCGCGGCATCGTGAAGACGGTTTTCTCGCCCGCCAGCGTCGTTCCTTCGCGATACACTCAGACCGAGCGCGCGCGTCCGCTGGCGGCCATCGATCTTAAGGCTACAGCCCGCGCCTTGGAGGACGCGCTTCACGCGCGCGGCTTCCGCACCGAGCCGTTCCAGCCCTTCCTCAACCGGTTGCGCGAACTGGCGGAAAACCCCGAGCCGCTAAGCGTGGAGCAAGCCGCCGCGCTCCTGCCACAAGGATTGCTGGATAACAGCATCCGCAAGACCGGCAAGGGAACCTATGTGGCAGTGGTCGCCTTTTATTCGACGGACCCGGACGCTACGCAAGTAGTTCCCGACAGTGTGCTCGCGTCCTGGCGCAGACAGTTTGGGCCGTTCTCCGAGTTCTCCTTCAATAAGATCAACCGCGACGTGCAGGATCGTGTCTTGCAGGACAGCCGCCGGGCGCTGTTTTGGACTGCCGGCGGCATCATCCTGATCGTCTATCTCTGCTTCCGCAACGTCCGCATTTCGTTGCTGGTGCTGCTGCCTATCGCGTTCGGCATCGCCGTCGCGTTCGGTCTGCTCCAACTGGCCGGACACCGGTTCAGTTTCATGGCGATTACCGCAATTCCACTGATTATCGGAATCGGCATCGATAACGGAATCCACTTGGTTCGGCGTTACCTGGAAAGCGACAGTCACAGTATTCTGGACGTCGCCAAGGCATCCGGCGCGGCGCTGATACAATCCAACCTGACGACCATTATGGGATTTGGCGCGCTGATGGCGTCCAGCTTCGCGCCTCTGGCGGAGATGGGCTTGGTTACCGTGCTGGGCGTGGCATTGGCCTTGGCGGGCGGGCTGGTAGTGATACCGGCATTGCTGGTTGTGTGGCCCCAGAAGTGAGACAGCGGGATCGACTGAAAGGCGGCCGATTAGTGTGGCCTAAGCGAAATCACGACGTTCAACGGCGCCGTCGCACCCGCGAATGCCTTAAATCGAACACCCATATGCACGGGTGGATTTTGTGACAGGGCCGCCGTTGCCGCCGCCCCAACCAGAGATACCTCGCGAATGCGGTTGTTGCCCCAGTCGGCGATGAAGAGATTCCCGAAAGCATCCACAGCGATGCCTTTTGGGTAGGACAACGACGCCGACGTTGCCTGCCCGCCGTCGCCGAGGCCGTCGCCAACAACGGGGTCGGTGTCTCCGCCGCCCGCTACGGTCGTGATGATCCCGCTGGCCAACACTTCCCGGATTCTCTGGTTGCCGCCGTCCGCGATGAAGAGATTTCCGGAAGCGTCCACGGCGACATTCAAACCACCAAAGCCGTTCAGCGACGCCGAAGTCGCCAGCCCGCCGTCCCCGGAGAAGCCCGAGGTTCCGTTTCCCGCAACGGTCGTGATGATCCCGCTGGCCGACACCTTGCGAATGCAATTGTTGCCCAAGTCGGCGATGAAGAGATTACCGAAAGCATCCACGGCGACGCCGGTGGGATTGGACAACGACGCGGATGTCGCCGGCCCGCCGTCCCCGGAGAAGCCCGAGGTTCCGTTGCCTGCGACGGTCGTGATGATACCGCCGGCCGTCACCTCCCGAACTCGATTGTTACCGCCGTCCACGATGAAGAGATTCCCAGACGCATCCACGGCGACGCCACTGGTTTCCAACCTCCCGGAGAGTGCCAACGACGCCGAAATCGCCGGCCCGCCGTCACCAGAGAAACCAGATGTTCCGTTACCCGCGACCGTTGTGATGATGCCGCCGGCCGATACCTCCCGGATTCGACTGTCTGCGTCCGCGATGAAGAAATTCCCGGAACCATCCACGGCGACAGCGTCAGGGCACAACGACGAATCCGTTGCGGGGATGCCGTCGCCCGAGAATACACAGATCACCGCACCATTCTGGTTAAACGTCAGGTCTCCGTTGCCTGCAACTGTCGTGATGATGCCGCTGGCCGGCACCTTCCGGACTCGATAGTTGTAGCTGTCATCGATGAAGAGATTCCCGGAAGCATCCACGGCGACAGCATCGGGGAAGTACAAAGGCGCCGAAGTCGCCGGCCCGCCGTCGCCGGAGAAACCCTGGATTCCGTTGCCTGCGACGGTCGTTATGATGCCACTCTGGTTGACCGCGCCGCCCTGCATGAACGTAGCGGTGGACGAGGTGGTAATCGTTTCCGTGAATGAGCCGGTTTGCCCGCTGATCGAATAGGTGCCTGAGACCACTAACGAGCCGGTCTCATTCAGCGTGATGACGGGCGGGTTGCCCGCCACTTGGCCGGTGGCGTTCAGAACGTTGCTGCTGACGTTGTCTACCGTGAAGCCGGCCGCCGCACTTGCCACCGTGTCGACGATGGCGAGTAGCCCCGTAACACTTACATTGTCGCCGCTTACGGTACCCGTGCGAGTGAGCGACGCCAACTGGCTTGGCGTAAGGCCCGTGCCGATCAGCCCGTTGGTAATCGGTTCGTAGGAGATCGAGCAGGCGGTCTGCGCGATCGTCACACTGCCGTTTCCGCTTACCGGATACGTCTCCGTGTCCGTTTCGGCGGTCGCGGCGATTGTCTCTGTGTACGAACCGGATTCCGAGGCGTTCCAAGTCCCGCCGACGTTCGCGCACAGTGGATTCACCGGTGGCGCTACCGTAAGATTGGCCTGTGCGGAACTCCCGTCATATGAAGCGGTGATCGTAACCGTTTGGCTGGAGCTTACGGTTCCGGCGGAAATCGTGAATGTCGCCGAGGTAGCTCCTGCCGGAACGGTAACCGTGGCAGGTACGGATGCTTCGCTCGAGCCGGAGGATAACGCCACAATCGCGCCACCGGAAGGCGCCGCTGCGGAGAGCACGACCTTTCCCGTAACGGTCCCTCCGCTTGCCACGGAGCTTGCCGACAGGCTCAGGCTCTGAATCTGCGCCGCCGTACTTGCATACTGCACCGCGATTGTCGCGGTGTTCGAATTGAGATTCGCAGTCGAAACGACGACCGGTACCGCATTTCCAGCCGCCACCCCCGCGGGGAGCTGTACGTTCACCTGGTACAGACCGACAAAGCCCGGCGCCAGGCCGGCAAACAGGGGGGTAGCGGATTGGCCTCCAACGGTCACGCTGACCGGCGACTGCACGTAGGACAAGCTGCTGCTGCCGGCCGCGGATCCGTCGACCGGCATGTTGGTGACCGCCCCGAGTCCCGAACAATAGATTGTCAGAATGTCGCCAGTGGTGGCGGGCCGGGAAACGACGCCGGGAACGGCCCCGACTGGGGCCACCAAGGTCGTGGTGTTGGCAATCTGGATGGCTCCCTGTGCGGCCGAGTTGGTAGTACCGATGGTGAAGATCCCCGGCGCGGCCGCGGAGAGGCTCACCGTGATGGATGGACTCGTTCCGGCGGCGGTGGTGACGGTCAGCGCGGCAGTCGGCGAGGAGAGCAGCTCCCATGGAACTTGAAAGTTAATCTGGAGGGGCGAAACGAAGAAGAGCGGAACGGCAATTCCGTTCATTGAGACGGTCGTGCCGCCGAGCGTAATCGGCAAGGGCAGCGACGCGGCTGATGTTGCAGCCGCGGCAAGGTTCGTCCCAAATATGGACCCAATGCCGCCGCCGGAAATTCTGGCGGAGAATCCAGCGCCGTCCACGACGCCGTTGGCCGGAACGGACGGGCCCGCCGCAGTCGGACTTGACGCCGACACCTCGCGAATCCGATTTTCGCAGAAGTCCGCGATGAAGATATTGCCCGAAGCATCCACAGCGATGCCATTGGGACAGTACAAGGACGCCGATGTCGCCGGCCCGCCGTCACCGGAGAAGCCTTCGGTTCCGTTGCCCGCGACCGTCGTGATGTCGCCGCTGGCCGACACCTCGCGGATTCGAGCGTTACCGTAGTCCGCAATGAAGAGATTGCCGAGAGCATCCAAGGCAACACCAGTGGGAAAGTTCAACGATGCCGAGTTCGCCAGCCCGCCGTCGCCGGAGAAGCCTTGGGTTCCGTTGCCCGCGACCGTCGTGATGTCGCCTCTGGCCGATACTTCCCGGATCCGATTGTTCATTGCGTCCGCGATGAAAAGATTCCCCAGAGCGTCTACGGCGATACCAAAGACGTCCCAAAACGATGCCGAGGTTGCCGGCCCGCCGTCACCGGAGAAGCCAAGGTCTCCGTTACCCGCCACGGTCGTAATCATGCCGCCGGACGATACCTCCCGTATGCGACTGTTGCCGTTGTCTGCGATGAAGAGATTTCCGGAAGCATCCACGGTGACGCAGTAGGGCTGGTTCAACGAAGCGGAAGTCGCCGGCCCGCCGTCACCGGAGAAACCCGATGCTCCGTTGCCCGCGACGGTCGTGATAATGCCGCTAGCGGACACCTCCCGGATTCGACTGTTGTAGGTGTCCGCAATGAAGAGATTCCCGGAAGCATCCACGGCGACACCATAGGGATGGTTCAATGAGGCCGAGGCCGCCGGCCCGCCGTCGCCGGAGAAGGCTATGGTCCCATTCCCCGCAACGGTCGTGATCACCCCGCTGGCCGATACCTTCCGGATTCGGTTGCCATTGAAGTCCGCGATGAAGAGATTCCCTGAAGCATCCACGGCGACGCCTGCTGGGTTCGCAAACTCGGCCGCCGTCGCCGGCCCGCCGTCGCCTGAGAAGCCGCCGTTTCCGTTGCCCGCAACGGTCGTGATGATGCCGCTTTGCCCGCTCACATAAGAGCAAAGGCCCAAGCAGGAAACCAGTAGACAGATGGCGATGCGCTTCATTCCACTACCTCCTCAAAGGGGGCGTAGGCGCTGTTGGATGGGTGACCGGCCTCATGGGCGAAATTCCGCCAAGCTTCGAAACGAATCCACCGCGCGACGAGGCGCCTGTTTTCGGCCATTATCGTCACTGAATGCCAAAGGAAAAAACCGCGCCTCCGCTCAAAATCGCGTACTCACCGGGCGCCAAGCCCCTCGCGGCCAGTTTGTATGAAGACTCGCCGTACTTAAGGACTTCAACAGGTACGCCGCTTAAGTGTTCTTTCGTAACAGTCGCGCGCCCGAAGGGGTGCGCCGACCTTTTTTCTTCAACGATGTCCACTTGCCGAAATCCCTTTTTGGCGTTCTGCGAACACATGAAGAGCTTTACGCTCTCGGGATCCTTGCTGACCTTAAACACGAACTCGCTCGTATCGCTCACCGGCACCCGGAAAGACGAAGCTGCCCCGGAAAGTTGAAGAGATCCCACCGAGTTGACGCTACTCCAACCGGCTTTGGCCTTTCCGACGGCTTTCCACTGTTCCTTCGGAAGCGCTCTGATGATGTGATCGGAAGAACTCAGGTAAAACACCACGCCCAACAGATCGGGCTCAATGGGTTTCGCGGTTTCACTCTGCTGCCCTTTAAGGAGGTTAACCGCAACGACCAAAAACAATGCCTGGCGATTTGTCATAAGGTAAGAATCCTCGCTCGCAAAGTGTGGCGCAAAATCCCAGCAACGTCAAGACAAGATACCACGATGCCCACTTGGAAACGGTCCCTGTGGTCCGGCCCCCATAGACGACTCGAGGGATCGGCGATAGGCCCGACGGCGCGAGGGCGGGGTATGCCCGCAGATGTGGGCCGTCTTCTCTTTCTGCCTCCTTGCTCCTCTGCCGGCCGCATAGGCTTCGGGGGCTATCAGCGTCATTCCCCCGATGAGGGTAGCGCCGCGAAAGCAAGCAGTGTTGTGGCATACATAATCGCGATGTTTCACGCCCCCCGCGGGTCTGATTTCGCCGAAGCCGGCCTATACATATATGTTGATTGGCGACAATCCATTTCATGATTTTCCGCCCCACGAACGCGATCGCGCGCCGGGAAAGCATTACGTGAGCGTGAGCACGCCCTTGAGGACGTGCGCCACATATTAAGCTGGAGTTGTGGTGGTCGCCGGACGGCAGAAGTCGATCGCGTTCTTCATCGCGCTGGGCGCCGGCCTGATCTGCGTCATTATCCTGCTGTATGTCGGCTGGGTGCTGCTGAACTGGCGTCACGGCATCCTGCTGGTCTTAGGCGCCCTGCTGATGACTGCCATCGTCAGCGGCGTGGTGCTCAACACCATCTTCCTGGTGCATGAGATCCGGCGCAATGCCCAGCACGACGCCTTCATCAACGCCGTCACGCACGAGTTGAAGACCCCCATCGCTTCCATCCGGCTGTACCTGGAAACGCTGCAGACCCGCGCGGTGGACGATGCCAAGCGCCAGGAGTTTTATGGCATCATGGTGGACGACAGTGAGCGGTTGCTGGGGACCATCGAGCAGGTGCTGCGCACGGGGCGGATCGGCGCGTCCAGCCGGCGGCTGAACCTGTCCCGCATCGACCTGGGCGGCGTGATCGAGCAGTGCGTGCAGCGGGTCCGCGCGCTGCATAAGGTTTCCCCGGACGGGCTAAGGTATCGTCCCGGCCCGCCGGTCACCATTGTGGGCGATGCCGACGAAGTGCAGGCGGCGGTTTCGAACCTCATCGACAACGCGGTGAAGTACTCGGGCAGCGATGTCCGGGTTACTGTGGAGACCGCCAAGGTCGACGGGAAGTACGTGGCGCTACGCGTGACCGACCACGGGCCAGGCATCGAAAAGACCGAGCTGAAGCGCATCTTCAAGCGCTTTTACCGCGTGCCGGGAGCGCTGGCGACACGGGTGAAAGGGACCGGCCTCGGCCTGTATATCGTGCGGTCGGTGGCCAAACGGCATGGCGGGCGCGTGTGGGCCGAGAGCGATGGTCCGGGGCAAGGGGCCACGTTCGTTTTGCAGCTCCCCATTGTGAAATGAGCCGGATTCTGGTTGTGGAGGACGAGCAGCACCTGGCCGAAGGGCTGCGGTACAACCTCGAGGCCGAAGGCTATCAGGTGCAGGTGGTGGACACCGGCGAAGCCGCGCTGGAAGTATTGCGCCCCGAATCGCCGCCGTTCGACGTGGTGATTCTGGACGTAATGCTGCCGGGCGTAGACGGCTTCGCAGTCATGTCCGAGATGCGGCAGGGCGGGCAGTTCGTACCCACGCTGATGTTGACGGCCCGCGGCCACCCGGACGATGTGCTGCGAGGCTTCGCGGCGGGTGCGGACGACTACCTGCCCAAGCCTTTCGAACTGGCCATTCTGATCGCCCGCATTAGCGGCCTGCTGCGACGTCGCGAGTGGTTGCGCGCGTCCATGAATCATGTGGCGGAGGCTCGAACCGGGCCGCCCGCGGAGCCCGACGAGACATTCATCTTCGGCGACAAGTCGATGTACTTCGACCGGTTGGAGTTGCACGTGCGCGATCAGGTGTTTCCGCTGACCTTGATGGAGGCCAACGTTCTGCGATACCTGATCCGGCACGAGGGCAAACCCGTGTCGCGGAAGGCCATGCTGGAGGAGGTCTGGGGCTTGCACGAAGACACCGATACTAGGGCTATCGATAATTTCATCGTACGGCTGCGGCGTTATATCGAAGTCGATCCCACGCATCCGCGGCACCTGCTGACCGTGCGCGGAGTCGGATACCGCTTTGTGGCGGAGTCTCAGGCGTGAAGCGTGGCGCCGCCACGGAGATCGGCCGACTGAGACTGCCGGCGGAAGTCGGAACGGGCGGTCCGGAAGCAGCATCGCTCGAATCTGACTGCGGCGCGGCCGCCTTCGGAGCGCACGATCAGGCCCGCGGCGATCAGGTTCAAGTGCACCTTTTCGTGCAGCAGGACGGGCCAGCCGATGCATAATTCGACCGGTTGTCCCGGGTTGACGGGCTGTCCGATAGTGAACAGCGCGCCACTGCTGCCTATGTTCACGATCCGGCCCCAACCGCAGCTCTTCGGCAGGGTGTAGCGCACCGGCAGGTTCATCGGGAAGCGGCCGCTCCGGCGGCGTTCCGGTTTGGGCTGCGCGCCAGTGGTGCGATTCCGCAACGGCGGAGTCCGATTCACCGGGATGGCCAAAGTGCGCATCTGGGTAATTGAAGTGCATGCGGATCGCCACTGTACCGGAGAGTCCGCGGTTGAAGCAGTCGGGAAGCCGCTATTATTAGATTGTGGTGAGAGTGGGACTCACAGGCGGCTTGGCATGCGGCAAGAGTTTTGTGGGCGATGTACTGGCTGAGTTGGGCTGCCACGTGCTTAAGGCCGACCAGTTAGGGCACGCAGTCCTGTTGCCGGAAGGCGACGCCTACGCGCCCGTCGTGCGCGAATTTGGCCTTGGCATATTGGGCGGCGACGGGACCATCGACCGGCGCGCCTTGGCGGCGCAGGTCTTCGAGAAGCCCGAGCGCCTGGCGTTGCTCAACAGCTTTGTGCATCCGCCAGTCCTGCGGCGGGAAGAGGAATGGCTGGCGCAAGTGGCCGCAAGGGATCCGCACGGCATCGCAGTGGTGGAGGCGGCCATTTTGATTGAGACCGGCAGCTACAAACGGTTCGATAAGCTGATCGTGGCCTCCTGCGGCGTGGAACAGCAAGTGCAGCGTTCCATGAAACGCGACGGCACGGCCCGCGATGAGGTGATGGCGCGCCTCAGCCGCCAGATGCCGCTCGCGGAAAAACTCAAATTCGCGGACTTCGTCATCGATACTTCCAGCACGAAAGAGGAGACCGTGCGTCAGACCGGCGAGGTCTGTGAAGCGTTGCGGAGAATAGAACAACCATGAGAATGCGACCTTTCATTTGGGCCGCCGTGCTGGTTTGCGGCTTTTGGTATTTGACTTCGGCGGCGCGCTGGAATCCAGGCCGGTTAATGCAGCCGATCCGGCAAGTGGAGCGCCTGTGGACGGCGCCAGGCACGGCGCAATCGGCCGGCTTCAGCGCGGACGAGAACAATAATATCGAGATCTACAAGCTGGCCCGTCCGGCCACGGCTAATATCACAAGCATCGTCTACCGTGAGGATTTCTTTTTCCAGGTGTATCCGCAGGAAGGCACCGGCTCGGGCTTTGTGGTCAAACCGGACGGGTTGATTCTAACTAACAATCACGTGGTGTCGGGCACCCAGCAGTTGACGGTGACGCTGGCCGGAGACAAGAAACAGTACAAAGCCAGAGTGCTCGGGACCGACCCTCGCAACGACTTGGCGCTAGTGAAAATACAGGCCGAGCATGCCCTGCCGTTTCTGAAGCTGGGCGATTCCGACGGGCTGCAGGTGGGACAAAAAGTGCTGGCCATCGGCAATCCCTTCGGACTTGGAGGCACGTTGACCACGGGTATCGTCAGTTCGTTGGGCCGCACGCTGCAACCACAGGAAGGGCACCGCCTCGAGAACATGATCCAGACGGACGCGGCCATCAATCCCGGTAACAGCGGCGGCCCTCTGCTCGATTCGCACGGCTCCGTCATCGGAATCAATACGGCCATTTACGGGCAGCAGGGCAACATCGGGATCGGCTTCGCGCTTCCCATCAACCGCGCCAAAGCGATGCTGGACGAGTTTCAGGCGAAGGGCCGGGTGACCCAGCCCTTCCTCGGGATCCGGACCGTATTCATCTCCGGCGACGCGGCTGACGACCTAGGCTTGCCGAACGAGGGCGGTCTGCTGATCCAGAGTGTGGAAGGGGGATCGCCGGCTTCGGAAGCCGGCCTGCGGGGTCCCACGCGAAGAGCCGTAGCCGGGGTCTACCAGATCGGCATTGGCGGCGATTTTATCGTCGCGGTGGATGGCAATCCGGTGGAAGGCACCGATACTCTGCAACGCATATTGAACCGGAAGCGGGTGGGGGATGTGCTGGACCTTACGGTTTACCGCAACGGACGCACGCAACGCGTACGCGTGAAGGTCGGAGAAGCCCCGCAGACGTTATAACGCGCCGGGCGGAGCCGCGCTGGAAACCCGCTCCCTTATGTTCGCCGCCCGCAACGCGATAAATCCGCCAGGCCGCGCGCGCTGGCGGGCGGTCCACCGGACATCACCCGATGGTCGTGGCGCCGATGGATTTCGGAGTGCTTTTGTTCTTGCTCCCCGGTGGGCGGCCGCGCCGTTTGGCCGTGATCTCCGCCATCCAGGATGGCGGCCGGCCGCGTCTTCGGCCGCGGCCCCTGGCCAGGCGCTCCAGGCTTAGAATTGCCTCTTCGATTTGTTCTCTTTCTTGACGTAATTCTACGAGAATCTTGGCGACGTCCATTCAGCTCCCCCTGAACTCAGTGACTCGAATAAATCTGCCGTGTGAGCGGAACGGAAATTCCGCTTCACCGGCTTCACATCTCTTGTAACGTAATGTGCGAAGAATATCAAGTAACTATTTTAACCCTAATTCTTGGACCAAAGAGAGAGCCGAAGTTTTAGAACCCATAGAACCAAAGGATGCCTCAAGCGCTCCGGCGCCTCCAATGATAATAGAACGGCAGTCCGGCGAGAATGAAACCCAATCCAAGTAGAGACTCCCGCGGAGAGTCGAATAGGGTCGAAAGTACTAGAGAGATCGCGGCAAGCACGAACAGTACCGGAAGTACGGGATAGGCTACCGTCTTGTAAGGGCGCGGCAAATCGGGTCTCTTGCGGCGAAGAACGACGACCGCCGCAGTAGTCATGCCATATAGTATCCAACTCGCGAATATGACATATGTAAAGAGTTGTTCATAACGGCCGGACAGCACCAGCAGGGCGGACCACGCACTGAGGACCAAAATGGAAACTCCGGGCGTGCGATATGCGGCATTTACTTTGGCCACCGGCGCAAAAAAGAGCCGGTCCCGCGCCATGGCGTAGGGGACCCGCGCGCCGGAAAGAATGGAGCCGTTCAGCGCCGCGAAAATGCTGATCATAGCGGCAATGGAGACCCCGTGCGCTCCCCAATTCCCCGCCACGCGCCGCATCATGTCCGCCGCCACCCGTACACTCGCGCCCACCTGCTGCGCGGAAAGCACGTGGAAATACGCGGCGTTGGCGGTTAGATAGATGGCGATCACCGCCAGCGTACCGCCGATCAGTGCGAGCGGCAGGCTGCGCTGCGGCTGGCGGATCTCGGAAGCCACCATACTGACGTTGTTCCATCCGTCGTAGGCCCACAGAGCCGCTACCAGCGCGGCGAAAAATCCGGCGAGCGTGAGGGGCTGCGGAATGGACGCAGGCGCCGCCGCGTGCGCCTTTCCGAAAGCCAGGCCGGCCACCACGATAAAGGCAATTAACAATACCTTTACAATTGTCACTGTAATCTGCACCTCCCCGCCAAACTTGACCCCGAAATAATTGACACCCGCGAGAAACAGAATCAAAGCCATGGCCAGCAATTGGCCATAGCGCAGATCGAGTGGCGCGCCGTGTGCTCCGAGCGGCAACGGTACGGTGTAGAAGACGCCATCCAATGCGGGAAGGAAATCCGTCAGGTAATAGAAGAAGGCGGTGGCCAAAGTAGCTATAGACCCGCTCTTAGCTACCCACATTTGTGTCCAGCCATACAGGAAGCCCCAGAGCGGCCCGTAGGCTTCCCGCAGATACACATACTCTCCGCCCGCTTCTGGCATGGCCGCGGCCAGTTCGGCGTAACTAAGCGCGCCGCAGAGTGACAACAGCCCGCCAAACACCCAGACCGCAAAAACCATCGACGGCGAACCCACGCGCAGTACCATGGCCCGCGGTACGAGGAAAATGCCGCTTCCGATTACGGTTCCGATCACTATGGAGAGGGCGCCCCATAGCCCAAGGTCCCGCCGGAGTTCTATTACTTTCGATTCAGGCATGTGGAGCCTCGGGAGTACCGGACGGGAAAAACGAAGCTGCATATCCGGCGGCGAAAGTGACTGTCGAACCGACAAGCACCCACCAAGTCCAGGCGATAGGCGTCGCAAAGCGTACGTATAAAACTGCCGCGAGTCCGGCCAGCACGCCGGCCGTAGCGGCCCATTCGCGCACGCGCTGGGTGAGCACGCCCAGGAGAAACACTCCCAGCAACAGGCCCAACGTGATTGACGCGATGGACAGTCCCGACTCCAGCACCGAGCCCCAGCGATGGGCAATCATCCCGATGGCGACCAGGACGACGCCCCACACCACGGTCATGATACGCGCCAGTTGCAGGGACCCAGCCCGGGCGTCGCGCATGAGTGGCGCGAAATCGATCACCGTGGTGGATGCCAGGGAATTCAGCGCCGCGCTCAGGTTGGCCATCGCCGCGGCCAGGATCGCGGCCGTCACCAAACCGGCCACGCCCACGGGCAGATGCCGCCACACGAACTCCGGGTAAATCCGATCCAATTCGCGCGGCGCAACCAAATGCGCCTCCCGATAGTAAACGAACAGCGTCACGCCGATCGCCAGAAACAGGCTGAACTGGAAAAAGATTACCAGCCAGCTCGAGAGCAGCGCGCGGCGGCTTTCTGCCTCGTTGCGGGCGCTCAACAAGCGCTGCACCATGAGCTGATCGGTGCCATGGCTGGCCATGGTGAGGAAGCCGCCGCCCACCAGGCCGGCCCAGAATGAATACTTCAGCGAGAGGAACTGCATGGTGGGAGAAAAACTGAAATCGAAAACTTGCAGTTTGCCCGCCGCGCGGGCCACCGCTGCCACATGCATCCAACCGCCTGGGATCTTGGCCAGAATCACCGCCAGGCTGACGGCCGCCCCGATCGCATACAAACCCATTTGCGCCACGTCGGTCCAGATTACAGCGGTCATGCCGCCCTCGAATGTGTAAAACAGCGTCAAGCAGACGATCAGCAGGATGGAAGCGGCTTCGCCAGTGCCCAGCACGATGGAAACGACCAGCGAAATGGCGAACACCCGCACGCCTTCCGCCAAGGCGCGGGTGACCAGGAAAATCGCCGCGGTCAGGCGGCGGATGCGCTCGCCAAAACGGCGCCGCATCAATTCGTACGCCGTGAACATTTCGCCGCGAAAGTAGTGGGGCAGAAACAAGAGTGAGACGGCCACGCGACCCAACAGATATCCGAGGACGACCTGCAGGAAACCGAGATTTCCGGCGAAGGAAAGGCCGGGTGTGCCTACTATCGTCAGCGTGCTGGTTTCCGCCGAAACAATCGAGAGAGCGATGGCCCACCAGGGCGCGTGGCGGCCTCCCAGGAAATAATCGCCGAGGCTCGACTGTCCTTTGCGGAAGCGCGCCCCGAACCAGGTGATGGCGATCAGATATGCGAGGATAACCGCCAAATCCGGGAAGCGCATGGAATGGCGCATTTTATCACAGCCGGGACGTCGCCCGCGCCAAAAGCGGTGGAACTTCCGGCGCTGAAGGCGCACGATCTGTTATGATTCTGAATTCGGAACTCAGTGGCTACGAACGGCGTCGAATATGTTGCGCCACGCATGTCGTTCGGTTATACTCCGCAAATACCCGTTGATGAACGCAACAGCGGGGAGGCGCCCAATTCGGCGAACGAAGGCGGCTCAGTAGGCCTACAGATCAAACTTTTTAGGGACATCGGCAGGAGGCAGCAAGTGCAGCATTTCTTACGAAGGCTAACGGGTATTACGGCTATCGCGATGGCGGGCGTCATGGTTGGCTTGGCGCAAAACAGCCAGCCGGCGCAGACCAGCCAGCCGGCGCAAGCCGCTCCGGCGGCGCCGGCGGAAAAGAAAAAGAACTACAAGGATCAGCAGGAATATACGCTCTACGACTCCGCCACCAAGGAGGCCGACCCAACCAAGAAGCTCGCGTTGCTGGGCACGTGGAAGGAAAAATACCCGGACTCCGACTTCAAGCTGGAACGGACTCTCCTGTTTTTGGACACCTATCAGAAATTGGGCCAGTACGCGAAACTGGTCGATACAGCCAAGGAGGTCCTGGCCATCGATCCCAAGGAACTCCACGCGTTATACTGGATCGCCCTGCTGACGCCGCAGTTGAACCTTAACTCTGCGGATGGCCTGGACACCGGCGAGAAGGCTGCCAACGGACTGCTGAATGCCGAAGCCCCGGTCGGCACCAAGCCCGAGGATTGGGCCAAGGCTAAGAAGACCACTGACGCCATCGCCTACAAGACCTTGGGCTGGGTCGCGTGGCAGCGCAAGGCGTACGACGTGGCCGAAAAAAACTTCGTCCAAAGCCTGCAGATGGAGCCGGCCTCGGGCGAAGTCGACTATTGGATGGGAACCGTAATCTATCTCCAAAAAAAACCGGAACGCATATCGGAAGCGATGTTCTACTTTGCGCGCGCGGCGGCTTATGACGGGCCCGGCGCAATGGCCCCCCCACAGCGCAAACAGGCCGACGATTTTCTTTCCAGAGTCTATGCCCAACTTCACGGCGACACCACCGGTTTGGCCGAGTTGAAGGCCATGGCAAAGACAAGCACCACGCCGCCCGCGGACTTCAAGATCAAGACCGCCGCCGAGATTGCCGCGGAGAAAGAAGAGGATCTGAAGAAGACCAATCCGGAGTTGGCGCTTTGGCTGAACCTCAAGGGGCAGCTGCTCTCGCCGGACGGGCAGACGTACTTCGACAGCTCCATGAAAGGCGCGGCGGTGCCCAAACTGAAGGGCTGGCTTGTTTCCGCCAAGCCGCCGCTGAAGTCGAAGGAACTGCTGGTCAGCATGGAGGGCAAGGATCAATCGCCCAATGTGACGCTCAAGCTGGTGGGCGCGGACGGCACCACAGCCGCTCCGTTAGCCGGCAAGCCGGTAGTGGGAGTGGAGATCGAGTTTGAAGGCGTTGGCGACTCTTTCGCGAAGGATCCTACCCTCATGGTGACGTTCGACGTCGAAAAAGCCAAGATTACCGGCCTGAAAGTCGAGCCAGTGGCGCCGGTCCATCACACCGCTAAGAAGAAATCCTAGTCTGATTTGGCGGGCAGGCGCTTTCGCCTGTCCGCCTCTTCAGGAATGCATCGGCGGCTTGCAGTCCTGGTGTGCCTGCGCGTTCGCCAATACCAGGCTCAACATGACGCGCTCCACCGGATTCAATTGCTCTTGCCGCAACGCTTCAAAATAGTGGCCGAAGGCGTGCGCCGAGCGCCCTATCGCTGCGCCGCAAAAGTGGCGGCTCTGGGTGGCCGCGAGCCCTGTGGCCATCAGCATCGTAATGAAAAACGCTCGGGTTCGCATATTGGTTAAGACGCCGGATGCGTCCGGAAGTTAGCGATTTTAGCCTTGGCGCATCGGATCTGCTAAAATAGTACTCGGACCTGGTACTGTTTGGTACGTGGGAATCGAATTGGTATGCCGTTGTACGAGTATAAATGCGCGAAATGCGGTGATGTTTTCGAGCTCATCCAAAAATTCTCGGACGAGCCCCTGCACGAGCATCCGGGTTGCGGCGGGGCGGTGGAGAAGCTACTATCGGCGGCGGCCTTGCAATTCAAAGGCTCCGGGTGGTACGTGAACGATTACGGCAAGAACGGCTCGGGTGGCAGAGAGAAGTCCAGGGCCGAATCCTCGGACAGCAAGCCGGATAACAAGAAGGGCGAAAAGGCCGATTCATCCAAACCGGCTGCGGCGCCGGAAACCGCCAGCGCTACCAAGAGCGACGCAAAGTCCGATTAGCCGCGCGCGACGGCTTCGGCCCAACGGCGCAGCTTCTCGTCGCTTCGCGCCGACCAGACGCTGTCCGGCACAAACCGCGCCAGCGTCCGGAATTCGTATGTCTCAAGAGTTGCCGCGATGGTGCCTCCCGAGCTTCTGAGCACCCGGCCGAAACCGATCAATTGCAGAGGGCAGCGGTTTTCGAGCAACGCCGGCCATGCGATCGACAACTCGATAAACGCCCCGGGCGGCAATTCGCTCTTCGTTGCGAAAGCCACGCCATTGCTGCTCAAACTAATGGTTTTGCCGCTTCCGGCAGCGACGATTTTATCCTGTTCCAAAACCTTGTAGCGGATCTCTCGCTCCATGACGAAGCGTTTCTTTGCCCGCCGTTCGACTGGTATATCCACTTTGTCAAGTCCCATTTTTGTCCGTACGATCACGCAGGTCCTTTTGGGCGAACCTCGGCCTTCCCGCGACGGCTGCCGGAAACCTTACTGAAGGATTCGCAATTGGCGGGTCGAGAACGCCTTCCTATCGACCGCCTATGCTGAATAACATCAATAGGATACCACCCGCGGACCGTAACCGGCGTTAAATTTATGTACGAAAAGCCCCACTAGACTCGCGGATGCTGTCGTTGGGATACCAGGCTAGCAGCCCGTACAGCGACCCTTCCTGAGGCGCGGTGCGTTCCGCCACGGGCCGCTAGGCCAAACCCGGCACACCGCCCATGGATGGAGCGTTCTTCACGGCGCCGACCACAGCCTGCGCAACGGCTTGGGCCGCCGCCACACCCAGCGTGTTCAAGTCCGCGCGAGCATCGCCGATCGAAAGCGCGAAGGTCGTGTCTCCATCGAACATCGTGTAGACGGGGTAGATGGTGCGAGCCATCCCCAGCCCCCCGAATTCCGCCAGCTTTGCGGCTTCCACCTTTGAAAGGCGCGCATTGGTGGCGACCACGGCGAGGGTGGTGTTGCGCCGCTCGGCGGCGCGCGGCCTGCCACCCCGCAACAACTCGCCCGCCTTCATCACCGCTTCGGTGTCCGCCAATTCCATACTGTCCGCAGCGCGGCGCGCGCCGGCGATAAGCTGGCTGGTGGCAGGGTCTCGCACGTCGCCAAAAGCGTTCACCGCCACCAGCGCGGCCACTAGAACGCCGCCCGGCAGTTCCACCAGCCCCGAGCCGATCCCCGATTTCATGGCCTGCCGCATGCCGAAGATCTTGCCCACGGTAGCGCCGGTCCCCGCACCAACCGCGCCTTCTTTCACCGGTTCGGCGGTGGCTGCGGCTGCCGCCGTTTCGCCCATCTCGCGCGTCGGGCGGATGCCGGCTTTGCCGATGTCCAGGTCGAATAGGATGGCGCAAGGAACGATGGGCACCACGGAATGGCCCACCCGGAATCCGGCGCCATTTTGTTCCAGGTAGCGCCGCACCCCGGAGGCCGTCTCGAGACCGAAAGCGCTGCCGCCCGACAGCACAATGCCATGCACCTGTCCGGTAATGTGTCCCGGCTGCAAGGTGTCGATTGACGATGTTTCGCTGGCGGAGCCGCGGATATCCACGCCGCCCACCGCGCCGCCCTCGCACAATATCGCCGTGCAACCGGTCAGCGCGTCGAAGTTCGATGCGTGCCCAACGCGAATGCCCGCGATGGCGGTAAGTCCCTGCATAGCCGATTCTTTATACGTGTATGGTAGCATCGAATTTCGGGGACCAGCCGGCTTGCTCGACTTCCTAAAGGAACCGTTCATCGCTATTCAGGAGTTCTATCTGCTGACCGGGCGCGCGCTCCGCAACGTGGCCGCGCGCCCGCATTATGGCGACGACATTGTCGCGCAGATGGATCTGATCGGGGTCGGCAGCCTCCCCATCGTCATCCTGACGGGCCTTTTCGCAGGCGCCGTGATGGCCCTGCAGATGTCGCGCGCCCTGCAGCAATACGGCCAAGTGGACCAAACCGGCACGCTGGTTTCGATTTCGCTGGTTCGCGAATTGGGCCCTGTGTTGACCGCGCTGATGATGGCGGGGCGCAATTCCTCGGGCATCGCCAGCGAACTCGGCTCCATGAAAGTGACCGAGCAGATCGACGCCATGCGTGCGCTGGGCACCGATCCCATCCAGAAGCTGGTGACGCCGCGCATGGTGGCCACCGCGGTGATGCTGCCGCTGCTCACCATCCTGGCGGATTTCATCGGCATGTTCGGCGGCTGGTTCGTCTCCCGTTTTTTCCTGGATCTGCCCAGCCAGCAGTATTGGTCCTCCGTGTGGCGGCAACTGGAGTGGAACGACATCACCCAGGGCCTGTTGAAGCCGTTCGTATTCGCGTTCATCATTTCTCTGGTGGGTTGCTATTACGGTTTGCGGGCATCCGGGGGAACGCAAGGGGTGGGCCGCGCCACCACCCAGTCCATGGTGGCCGCCTCCGTGCTGATCTTGATACTCGACTTTTTCCTAGGCAAGATTTTTGTCAGCCAGGTGGTCTCCTGATGCCAGCCGCAGCCGCAAAGCCGGCGGATACCCAAACCGCGGTGCTGCGCTTCGACCGCGTGAGCGTCTCGTTCGACGATACGCCCGCGCTGGCGGATGTGTCCTTTCAGGCGTACGAGGGAGAATCACGGGTGATCATGGGCGCCACCGGCAGCGGCAAAACGGTGCTGCTGAAGACGGCCCTGGGCTTACAAAGGCCGGATTCGGGCACCGTATACGTATTCGGCCGGGATATCAGCCGCATGCAGGAACGGGAATTGTTTGAAATTCGCAGCAAAATGGGTATGCTGTTCCAGGAGAGCGCGCTGTTCGACTCGCTGAACATCGAAGACAACGTGAGCTATCCGCTGCTCAACCAGTCGTCGATTCACTGCCCCCCGGACGAGGTTCTGCCGCGGGTGGAAGAGGCCTTGAAGTTCGTGGAGTTGGACGGCATTCTCGAGAAATTTCCGAGCGAGCTTTCGGGCGGCATGCGGCGGCGCGCGGCGATCGCCCGGGCGGTGGTTACCGAGCCCCCTTTGCTGCTCTACGATTCGCCCACCGCGGGCCTGGACCCCATCACCGCGAACACCATCGTCGCGCTGATCGTGAAGGAGCGGGATTTGAACAAGACCACCACGCTCATCGTGACCTATCGTTATCAGGACGGCAATCTGGTTGCAAATTTCCGCTACAATCCGGAGAATGGCGGATTGGAGAGGACCGGCAACCATACTGGCAGCCAGCAAGGCAGCCAAGGAGTCGCCGCGCCACGCACCGTTTTTATGGTCCTGCGCGAGGGCCGTCTGATCTTCGAAGGGCCGCAGACAGAGTTGGAGGCGTCCCAAGATCCGTATATTTCGAAGTTCGTGAAGCATCGGGAATAAGAGCATGCCGGAGCGCAGCAAAGTCCGCTGGTCGCAGCTGAAAGTCGGAGTGGTGGCCTTCGCCGCCATGGTGATCCTGGGGGTGCTGATCTTCCTGTTGACCGGAAGCCGCAACATCTTCGAGCGCGACCAGATCGTGCGCACCTACATGGCGGATGGCGCGGGCATGACCGAGAGCACTCCGGTGCGTCTGAACGGCATCCTGGCGGGCGCCGTCCAGGGGATCAAGCTGTCGGGATCCAAAGACCCCCGGCGGGCCGTGGAATTCGTGCTCACGATCCAGGAGAAGTATATGCGGGAGATTCCGGAAGACTCCACCGCCGCCGTCACCGCCGCAAACCTGTTGGGGAGCAAATTCATCGATATCACCAAGGGGAAGAGCGCCACGCCGGTTAAGCCGGGAGGCGAGTTGCGCAGCTTGCAGACGCAGGACATCCCCGAGCTCATGGCTCAGAGCGCCAATTTGATCCAGACACTGCAGGACATATCCAAGCGCGCCGACGACATGCTGGCCGACATCGACGCGGGCAAAGGCAATCTGGGCAAGCTGCTCAGGGACGAGGAGTTATACAAGCGGCTGAATGCGATCGCCGCCGAAGGACAGCAATTGCTGGCCGACGTGCGCAACGGCAAGGGCACGTTGAGCAAGCTCATCTACGACGACAGCTTGTATCAGGAAGTGCGCGCGCCGATCAAGCGCATCGACCAGATGCTCGCCGATTTGCAACAGGGGCAAGGCACCGCGGGCAAGCTGCTGAAGGATCCCCAGGTCTACGACGAGGCGCAGCAGACACTCGCCGAAATGCGCCGCCTGACGCAGGACCTCAACGCCGGGAAGGGTACCGCCGGCAAGCTGTTGAAGGACGAACAACTCTATAAGCAGCTCACGGACCTCACCGCCAAGCTGGATAACACCATCGACCGCATCAACTCGGGGCAAGGCACCGTAGGGCAGTTGCTGGTGAATCCGCAAATGTACGAAGCCATGAACGGCGCCATGCGCGAGTTCCAGGCGCTGGCCAAGGACATCCGCGCCAACCCCAAGAAGTTCCTGCGCATCAAACTGGCAATCTTTTGATCTCCCGCAAGCGATTGATCGTCAACGCAGACGATTTCGGATTCACTCCGGACGTGAACCGGGGCATCCTGGCGGCGCATCGCGGTGGCATTCTGACCGCGTCCACGTTAATGGCGAACGGCGACGCGTTCGACGACGCCGTGCGCCTCGCGCGGGATGCGCCCTGGCTGGATGTGGGCTGCCATCTGGTGCTGATCTCGGGCCGCTCGCTGCTGCCGCCGTATGCGCCGCTGCCCGCGTCCGCGCCGGAGTTGCTGTGGGCGCTGGCCGGGCGCCGCATCCGCGTGTACGACGAACTGGCGGCCCAGGTGCGCAGGATTCTGGCGGCCGGCATCGAAGCTACGCATCTGGATACGCATAAGCACACGCACCTGGCGCCGCCGGTGCTGGACGCGGTCGCGCGCATCGCGGAAGAGTTTGAGATTCGGTGGGTGCGGCGGCCGTTCGATATCCCGCTCACTGCGGCGCGCGGCGGCGGGGTGTTTAAGCGGGCAACCAGCGGCGGCTTGCAAGTACTGCGCAGCCGCTTCCACCGCGTGCTGGAGCGCCACGGCTGCCGGACGACCGACCACTTTGCCGGATTCCAGATAACGGGGCGGTTCCGCGCGCCCGAACTAGCGCAATTGATCCGCGAACTGCCGGAAGGCGTGACCGAGTTCATGTGCCATCCGGGGTATTGCGGCGACGATCTGCGGCGCGCGCACACCCGGCTGAAGGAGAGCCGCGAGCGGGAGATGGAAGCGCTGGCGGCGCCCGAGGTGCGCGCGGCGCTGGCGGAGGCGGGGGTAGAGTTGGTCAACTACCGCATGCTGGCCGGATAGGCCGCAAGGAGCCTTGGCCGGCTTCCTCGGGCTGGCTATGGCTTCACGCGCCCGAGCCGGAGGGCATTGCCGACGACTGAGACCGAGCTGCAGCTCATCGCCGCCGCCGCGATCATGGGGCTCAATAACAGACCGAAGAAAGGGTATAGGACACCCGCCGCGATCGGCACGCCGGCGGCATTATAAATAAAGGCGAATAACAGGTTCTCCCGGATGTTTCGCATGGTGGCCCGGCTGAGCCGGCGCGCGCGCACGATTCCTCCGAGATCGCCCTTGACCAGCGTCACGGAGGCAGTCTCCATGGCTACGTCGGCGCCGGTTCCCATGGCGATGCCGATTTGCGCCTGCGCGAGCGCCGGTGCATCGTTGATGCCGTCGCCGGCCATGGCGACGAAGCGCCCTTCATCTTGGAGCCGCTTGACCGCGCTGCTCTTATCCTCCGGCAGCACCTCGGCGATCACCTCGTCGATTCCCAGTTTGGCGGCCACTGTCTGGGCCGTCGTCCGGCTATCTCCGGTCAGCATCACGATCCGTATGTTTTCACTCCGCAACTGCCGGATAGCCTCCGCGGCGGTCGCCTTGATGGGATCCGCGACGCCGATCAGTCCGGCAAGTTTGCCGTCCACGGCCACGAACATGACTGTCTGGCCCTCCGCCCGCATGGTCTCGGCTTGCGCCGCCAAGGCTCCCGGATCGACGTTCGCATCCTGCATCAGCCGGCGGTTGCCGAGCAGCACGCTGGCCCGTTCAACCTGGGCTTTGGCGCCCTTGCCAACGACGGCTGCAAAGTTTTCGGCGGCGAGGAACGGCAAGCCACGCGCTTCCGCTCCGGCCACGATCGCGGCGGCCAGCGGGTGTTCGCTCGCGCGTTCGAGGCTGGCGGCCAACTGCAGCAATCGCGCCTCGTCGAAGCCCGGCGCGGGTTTGACCGCGGCCAGTTGCGGCTTGCCCTCCGTCAGCGTTCCGGTTTTGTCCACCACCAGCGTGTCCACTTTGCGCATGAACTCGATGGCCTCGGCGTTCTTGAACAGCACGCCCATCGTGGCGCCTTTGCCGGCCGCGACCATAATGGACATGGGAGTAGCCAACCCCAGCGCGCACGGACAAGCAATAATCAGCACCGAAACAGCGGCGATCAAAGCGTGTGCCATGCGCGGCTGGGGGCCAACCCAGGCCCAGACGATAAAGGTCAGGATCGCAGCGGCGACGACCACAGGCACAAAGTAGCCGGCCACCTTGTCGGCCAGCCTCTGAATCGGCGCACGGCTCCGCTGGGCTTCGGACACCATGTGCACAATCCGAGCCAGCAGAGTCTCCGACCCCACGCGTTCGGCGCGCATCACCAGGGCGCCGGTGCCGTTCACGGTCGCACCCGTGACTTGATCGCCAGCTCTCTTTTCGACTGGGATCGGTTCGCCGGAGATCATGGATTCGTCAACCGTGCTGGCGCCGCTCACCACGACTCCATCCACCGGGACCTTCTCTCCCGGCCGGATGCGCAGGTTCGCGCCCACCTGCACCTGTTCCAACGGTACATCCCCTTCCGATCCGTCCGCGCGAACCAGACGCGCCGTCTTCGGCGCGAGGTCCAGCAGGGATTTGATAGCCGATCCGGTCCGGCTGCGAGCCGTCAGTTCCAGCACTTGCCCCAGAAGAACCAGCGTGACCACGACCGCGGCAGCTTCGAAGTAGACCGGCACATTGCCTGCGGCGTCCCGGAAGGTCCCCGGAAACAGTCCGGACGCCAGGGCCGCGATAAGACTGTAAACATACGTGACCGAAACGCCTAAGGCGATGAGGGTGAACATATTCAGGCTGCGATTCACGATGGAATTCCAGCCGCGGACGAAGAAGGGCCGGCCGCCCCACAGAATCACAGGGCTGGCGAGGATCAATTCGACCCATGTCCAGGTCCGCTGCGACGCCAGATGTTGCAGCGGTTGGCCGGGGATCATCTCTCCCATGGCGGCGAGGAACACGGGGATGGTCAAGACCAGGCTGATCCAAAACCTCCGTTTCATATCGGTCAGTTCGGGATTTTGCTCGCCGCCCGCCGAGACCGTCTTAGGTTCCAGGGCCATTCCGCATATCGGACAACTGCCGGGCCCGTTGCGCACGACTTGCGGATGCATGGGGCACACGTATTCCTTCACGTCGATTGCCGGCGGCGCCGGCGGCGGACCGGCGGCATATAGCGCGGGCTGAGCCCGGAATTTCGCCAGGCAGTGTGGACCGCAGAAGAAGTAGTCGTTGCCGGCGAACGCATCCTTATGCGGCGTGGACTTCGGATCCACCGTCATGCCGCAGACCGGATCTCGCACCGGCTCGTACGGATGCGATCCGAACTGGCGGGCTGGGCGCCGAGTGGTGGCGCTATTCATGCTGTGATCCTCGAAGTCGTCTCTCCCATTCTCCCCCAACGGCGGTGCCCAGTCTAATCGGACGATATCATGCTGTGCTCCAGTTTCGATGCGGGCCGTCTCCGATTCGCTCGTGGCTTTTGTGCTGTTGGGCGCGCCGGGAGTTCGCGGGCCGCCTGCCAATCGTTTGCGCTGAAGCACTTTGTGAAGGCGGATCCGGCGGCCAAAGCGCAGCTTCGGGCCGCGGCGTACACATGCGTGGTTGGCCACCCGATCTCGAAGTTCTCCACTCCATCCTCTGTATCTAGCATTCCTTTCAGCTATCCTGGGCCTTCGCGACGGCCGCTTCAAAGCGCTTCTGCGCATCCAGGATTTCGTCGATTTCTTGAATTGGAGTGCCTCGCACCTGCGCGCGTAACGATTGAGCCATAGCCGTTTAGCACGCAGGAGGCGCCGTTCCCCTAGCGGCGCCACCTGGCCGCCGCCTCACCAATGTTCGGTACGATAGAGTAATCGGCATGACGGAACTTGCAGGGCGAACTTTCGGGGCCGCGGCCAGCGTAATCGCGGCGCTGGCCTTGGTTGCCGTTCCCACTCGTGGCGGCAAGCGCAGCGAAGCCGCTCCGCCCGTGATTGCGGTGCGCGTGCCGAACGCCGGAATCCAGCCCCAGATTGCCATCGACGGCCGAGGCGTTCTGCACATGGTGTATTTCAGGGGCGAAGCGGCCCATGGCGATCTCTACTATACGCACTCGGACGATCGCGGAGCCACCTTCTCCGCGCCCATCCGGGTGAATAGCCATCCCGGTAGCGCGATGGCCACGGGAAACATTCGAGGGGCGCATATCGCCGTTGGCAGGAATGGACGAGTGTATGCCGCCTGGAACGGCACATACGAAGTGGATCGCCCCGAAGTCGCGAAACCGTGGATGAAGCATCCCATGGTCTTTGTGCGCCTGAACGACGCCGGCACCGGGTTCGAGCCGGAGCGCAATCTGATCCACGCGGCTTACGGTCTGGACGGAGGAGGCGCGATCGCCGCCGACCAGGCGGGCGGCGTTTACGTGTTCTGGCACGCACCCGCGCCTGGAACCGAAGGCGAGGGGAATCGGCGGGTATGGGTGGCGCGCTCAACCGACGATGGCAAGACGTTTGCGGCGGAGAAGCCCGCCTTTGACAAATCCACAGGCGCATGCGGATGCTGCGGCATGAGCGCGTTCGCCGATAGCCATAACAACGTCTATGCGCTCTATCGCTCGGCCACCGAGGTTGTTCATCGGGACATTTACCTGCTCTACTCCAACGACCGCGGCGAAACCTTCCGCGGCACTGACGTGGCGCAATGGAATATCGGCGCCTGCACCATGAGCATGCAAGAACTGTCGGAGAGTCCATCCGGTGTGCTGGCGGCGTGGGAGACTTTGGGCAACGTTTTTTTCGGCGTCGTTAATCCATCCACCGGCCGTATGTCCGCGCCGGTCGGCGCTCCTGGCGAAGCCAGGGGCCGTAAGTATCCCAGCGCGGCCGGCAACTCTCGCGGTGAGACGCTGATGGCTTGGGCGGAAGGTATGAAATGGGGCAAGGGAGGGTCGCTCGCCTGGCAGGTTTTCGATAGGAACGGCGAACCCGAAGGCGGAACAGGCCATGCGGACGGCGTTCCTGCGTGGAGCCTCGTGACAACATTCGCGGGGACCGGCGGCCAATTTATGGTTGTGTACTGATCCCGGCTCGCATTCTTTACGGAAAGCAAGGAGGCCATCATGAGCTACCGGAATCTCAGCGTGCAAGCCGACGGCCCGTCCGCCGTGATCACCCTGAACCGTCCGCAGCGGCGCAACGCGCTGTCGCTGGAATTGATGCTGGAACTGATCGATTGCCTGGACGCTATCGGGCGCGACCGCGCCATCCGTGCAGTCGTCCTGGCGGCCGCCGGCAAGGTCTTCTGTTCAGGACACGATCTGTCCGAGATGGTGGGCCGCGATATCAACGAATACCGGCGATTGTTCGACGTGTGCAGCGAGCTGATGATGAAGATCCAGGCGATTCCGCAACCGGTGATCGCGGAGGTGCAAGGCGTCGCCACTGCGGCGGGGTGCCAGTTGGTGGCCACCTGCGACCTGGCCATCGCATCGGACCAGGCGGCCTTCGCCACGCCCGGCGTGCGCATCGGCTTGTTCTGCACCACTCCCATGGTGGCCCTGAGCCGTGCGGTGGGGCGCAAACGCGCGCTCCAGATGCTGCTGACGGGCGAGATGGTGGACGCGGCCACCGCGGCGGACTGGGGCCTCGTCAACCGGGCGGTTCCGGCGGCCGAACTGCAAGACGAAACGCGGAAGCTGGCGGCCCGCATCGCCGATGCCAGCACGCTGACAGTGTCGCTGGGCAAGCAGGCATACTACACGCAGATCGATCTGGACCAGCCCAAAGCCTACGCCTACGCCAAGGAGGTCATGTCCATAAACTCGCTGGCGGCGGACGCGCAGGAAGGCATCTCGGCGTTTCTGGAGAAGCGCGCGCCGTGTTGGACCGGCCGGTAGCGACAGTTTACTTTAGTTATCCGGAGTTTAACAACCTAGGATGCTAGCCGTTACGCGAAGTACCTTCGCCAACTTGCCCCGAGAGTCCTCGCCAAGGTATCCCAATATAAGGAGCCACAGGATTGACGGACAAGAGAAAGGAACAGCGGCGCTTCACGAATGCGATGTTCGCCGTGAACTGGGAGGATGCGCGCGGCCAGACCCGCTCCCTCAGGGTCCGAGGCCTGAATGTTTCGAAGTCCGGCATGCGGATCGAGTCCAGCGAGGAAATCCATCCGGGCGTGCCTGTCAGCTTGCAGGCGGAGCGCCACGAGCTCGCCGGCAAGGCCACGGTGCGCAACTGCACGCGTCGTGGATCGGGATACTTGGTTGGACTGGAGTTCTCCGAGGATACCAAGCGGAAGCTGCACTTGCCGCTGGTGGACGCCGTCGATTACTACGAGGTGCTGCAGGTCAGCCAGAATGCCGAGCCGGAAACCGTCCACCGCGTCTATCGCATCATGGCCGCCCGCTTCCATCCGGACAATCCCCAGACTGGCGATTCCGAGCGGTTCCTGCTGTTGAACGAAGCCTATGAAGTGCTTTCCGATCCCGACAAACGGGCAACCTACGACGCCGCCCGGCGCGTCGGAGAATGCCAGCCGCTGCCGGCCTTCGAGTTGAAGGAATTCGTGGACGGGATCGAAGGCGAGCAAAACCGCCGCCTGGGAGTTTTGTGTTTGCTTTACAACCGGCGCCGGGCCGATATGGAGCATCCCGGACTATCGTTGCTGGATTTGGAACGGTTGATGTCGTTTCCGCGCGAATACATTTCGTTCGCGGTCTGGTATTTGAGAGACCGGGGATTTGTGCAGATGGGCGACAACTCGGATTATGTGCTCACGGCGTCGGGCGCGGACCACGTCGAAACCAACTCTCCCCGGAACGCCGTGTTTCACAAATTGCTCAGGGCCTGAACTCCTCTCCTGACAGAAACCTGACACACCCCTGACGATCAACGGCGTATACTGAATTCCACTGTGCGTCCGCTGACCATCAGGCTGCTATCCGTGCGCCGGAGCCTGCCGCTGTTCCTGGCAATCGTGGTCTGCCTGGCGATCTGGCAGGTTTGGCTCACCTGGCGATTGATGGAACAGGACCGTAACCTCGCCGCGCAACATGCCCGCGAGCGTCTGGAACAGATTGCGGACCTGGCTGTGGCGCAACTCGCCAGCGCGCTCGGCGAATGGGACCTTAGCTTGCGCGAGCTGGACGCCCTTCCGCCTCCGGCCAGTCTGCGGACCAAGCTTCCGCCCGACGGGACCTTGGTCCTGCTCGCACACCATTCTGTAGCGGTGTACCCCGGCAAATCGCTGCTGTTCGTGCCCGAGCCACCCGCGGCCGCTCCGCTCCCAAACGGGTTCGAGGCTGCGGAAAAATTGGAATTCCGCGACCAGAACTACGATCGGGCCATCGCAGCTTTGCAGCCGCTGACCGGACAGCTTGTCACGCGCGCGGAGGCCTGGCTGCGCATTGCCCGGCTGGAGCGGAGACTCAACCATCCTGAAGCGGCGCTGGCCGCTTATGATCGCATGTCCGGGGAGACTGGCGTCAGTCCCGATGGCGTGCCCTACGCGCTGTTGGCGGCGGGAGCGCGCTGCGAGTTGCGCGGCGGCGCGGAGTTGCAGCGTCTGCGCGCCGCCCTGATCGAAGGACGCTGGCCCTTGCACCGCGAGACTTTCGAGTATTATTGGTCCGAAGTGAATCGCATTCGGCACACGGCGGACGATCCGCCGAAGGACGCGCTGGAATTCTCCTCGCTCGTCTCACGGCTGCACGAGCAATGGCAGCAGGCGTTGCGGACCGGATCGAATTCCAGCGGCAGAGAAGCTCGGCCGGACGCGTCGCTGCTCATCTGGTACTCTACGCCCACGCGGCTAACGGCTTTGTCCGCGCCCGCCGGGTGGCTTGGCGCAGGACTAAAGCTGCCCGCCAACTCAGGAGACATCCGCTGGAGACTCCAACCCTCCGGCTTGCCTGCCGGCGCGGAGACCCATGTGCTGCGGTCGCTGGCCGAGGCCCAACTCGGCGGCAAGATCGAGTTCTCCAGCATCGCCGCCATCTCCCATGGGGGAATCGGCCGCGCGCTGTGGCTGGCCGGTTTGGCGCTCATGCTGTTGCTGGTACTGGCGGGCGCGTACGCCATGTATCGCGGCGTCAGCCGGGAACTGCGGGTGGCGCAGCTTCAGTCGGATTTCGTTTCCGCGGTCTCGCACGAATTCCGCTCGCCGCTCACTTCACTCAGCGGCATCAGTGAGCTGCTCGCGAACGGCCGTCTCGCGGACGAATCCCGCAAGAATCAGGCCTACACGTACCTTCAGCGCGAAACCGGCCGCCTAAAGCACCTGGTGGAGGACTTGCTCGATTTTGGCCGCATGGAATCCGGGCGCAAGCATTACCAAATCGAAGCGCACGATGTGTTTGGCGTAGTGCGCGCGGTCGTGGCGGATTTTCGCGAGGAAGCATTGGCCGGCGGCTTTGAGGTAGAGTTGAACCTCGATTCAATTGCGCCCACTGTGAAGGCCGACGAAGAAGAGCTGCGGCGCGCTATCCGTAACCTGCTCGAAAACGCTGTGAAGTATTCGCCCGAATGCCGCACGGTGTGGGTTGAGGGGCGAGTGAATCACCGCCAGGTGGCAATTTCGGTGCGGGATCGCGGCATGGGCATTGACCCGCGAGAGCAGCGCGAAGTCTTTCAGAAATTCGTCCGCGGCGCGGCGGCAAAGAAAGCCGGCATCAAGGGCACGGGCATTGGACTGTCGATGGTGCGGCAGATCGTCAACGCCTGTGGCGGGGAGATTCGCCTGGAGAGCGTGGCCGGCGAAGGCAGCACCTTCACCATCCTTTTCCCGCTGGCCGGCGCCGGGGAGGCGCGGAAATGAGCCGAATCCTGATTGTGGAAGATGAGCCGGCGATTGCCTTCACTCTGGAAAACGACCTCGAAGCGGAAGGCTACGAGATTGCAGTTGTGGCCGACGGAGCGGAAGCCGTGCGGCGCGCTCTGTCT
>Ga0209333_1000169_pt1 | contig 37815 bp, 38 predicted proteins | sample BlaSpr_A8_OM2_O3_FD_187982 | JGI IMG/M metagenome (GOLD analysis project Ga0209333, IMG submission 187982) | Forest soil microbial communities from Thunder Bay, Ontario, Canada - Black Spruce, Ontario site 2_A8_OM2_O3 (SPAdes) (version 2) | ecosystem: Environmental > Terrestrial > Soil > Boreal... | reverse complement strand
CACCATTGTCAGTCAGATGAAGCGGCTCACTTTGCTCGGCGAAGAAGAATTGGTGCACGAATCGAAAGAACTCGGCTCGCCGTTCGAGTTGGTAGCTTGGGTCGCGAAACATGGCAAGCTGCCCGTACCGAATTTTTCGGCGGGGGGCATCGCGACTCCGGCAGACGCCGCGCTCGTCATGCAGCTGGGCGCAGAGGCCGTGTTCGTCGGCTCGGGAATCTTCAAATCGAGCGATCCGGCAGTGCGCGCCCGCGCCATCGTGAAGGCCACCACGCATTATAAGGATCCGAAAGTCGTGCTGGAGGCGTCGGAGGAATTGGGCGACGCAATGAAGGGCCTGGACATTCGCCAGATGGACGAGAAGGATCTGCTGCAGACGCGCGGATGGTGATTCGGTAAGTAGGAGCAAATGAGTCGGAGTCGGAGCGACTCAACTAAGAATGCCAGGCACTTTCGACCTTCTCCTTAATTCACGGCTTGAACGAAGCCGCGTGTCAGAAGCGTCGCTCTGTCTTCGATCTGGATTCTGCGGCGCCCAGAATCGGTCGATCGTTCGCGCCGTTCACTAGCACGGAAGAAAAACGATTCTACTCTCGCTTTTCGCAACCTCAGGAAACCAGTGAACATCGGGATCTTGGCGATACAGGGGGATTACCAAGCTCATGCCAGCGTGCTGACGCGCTTGGGTATTCCCTACACGTTTGTGCGGAAGCCTGGGGATTTGGCGGGCCTGGCTGGCGTGATTTTGCCTGGCGGTGAAAGCACCACGCATCTGAAGGTGATGACCGAAGAGGGCTTGTTTGAAGCGCTGAAGAAATTCGCGGCGGCGGATGGCGCGTTTTTTGGCACTTGCGCAGGGACAATTTTGCTGGCGAGGGAAGTGCACGGGCCAGCGCAGGCTTCGCTAGGATTGCTGGATGCTTCGGTATTGCGCAACGGATACGGGCGGCAGCTGGCTAGCGACGTGCACATGGGACGGACCAAATTGCGCGCCGCGCCGCTGGAGATGGTTTTCATTCGCGCACCGATCATTGAGTCGGTGGGGAAGGACGTGGAAGTATTGGCGGAAGATGCGGGGCATCCGGTTCTGGTGCGCCAGGGGAAGATTCTTGCGGCTACGTTTCATCCCGAGTTGAGTGATGACAGTACGGTACACGAGTATTTTGTGCGCATGGCGCGGAGTGGGGTGGCAGTTTCTGGGTAGGAGTGGTGCTGAGCGTTACGACGTCAACAGCGCGGGTTGGCGGTTCAATCCTTCCTGTATTTGTGAGATTCTGTCGCTCACATGAACGCTCCGGTAAGAGTGCTTTTCGTCTGCGTGGGGAATTGCGTGCGCAGCCAGATGGCGGAAGCAATCGCGCGGCATTCGTACGCAGATGTTATTTGGGCGGAAAGCGCGGGAGTTTCCCCGCTGGGTTTCATTGATGCGACCACGCAGGCAGTGTTACGTGAACGGGGGATTTCGATTGATGGGCAATTTTCAAAGGGGCTGCACAATCACAAGCTGCGGAAACCGGATGTGGTGATTAATATGTCCGGGATCCACGGGAAGGCGCTGTTTCCGGAACATGATGTGGAGGAATGGCCGGTGCGCGACCCGTTCGGCGAGGATATTGCGCTGCATCGCGTGGTTTGCGATGACATCACGGCGCGCGTGCAGGTGTTAGCGACGCGTTTGCGCACGCAAGCAGCGAGCGCGGGCTAACAGTCGCAGGCGGATGGTTGCAAACGACTAGAGCAGGGAACTATGCGGCGCGAAACGACAAGCGTATCCCAGGAAGATTACCTGAAAGCGATCTGGGAACTGGTGCAGGAAGAGCAGGCGCCGATCAGCGCGCGGCTGGCGGAGGATTTGGGCGTCACACCCCCCGCAGTAACCGCGGCGCTGAAGCGCATGACGCGCGGCGGATATCTGCGCGTCCGTCGCGATGGGCACATCGAACTTTCGGCGAAGGGGCAGGAGATCGCCGGCCATCTGGTCCTGCGTCATCGCCTCGCGGAAAAGCTGCTCACCGATGTGATTGGCCTGGAGTGGGCGCGCGCGCACGAAGAAGCCGAGCGGCTCGAGCACGGGATTTCACCGGAAGTCGCAGAATTGCTGCTGAAGCGCTTCGGGCGCGACAGCCGCTGCCCGCACGGTGTGCCGCTGCTAGGCGGTATGGCCAAGCTGCGGCGGAGATTTGGCGCGGTGCGGTTGTCGGACGTCTCGGTGGGCAACAGCTACGAGGTTCTGCGCGTGTACGAGAAGGACCCGAAGTTTTTGGAGTTTTTGACCGGACTTGGATTGCATCCTGGGACGAAAGTGCGCGTTCATCAGCGGGAATATGACGAGACGATGGTCTTGTCCGTCACAGGCCACGCCGCACGCATTCATTTAGGCAAGCCTGCGACGCAGAGAGTTTGGGTCCGGGAGGCCGGGTAGTTTGTAGTACCGCATGTCGCCCGCGACCGTGGCGCGGACCCCTGCCAATCGGTCGGTTGGCGTTCCCCGGTGAGCCGGGCCTGGCGACTGGGCCACTTCCAGCGCCAATGCCGCCATCGAAAAAAATGATGCAGTGCATTTGCGTGGCCTATTGCAACCGGGCGGGCTGGGCGACTATGATACACACTGCTAGCCCCCGCAGGGTGACTGGAATGGTCCAGAAAACCTTGATTACTTCGCGCAGCTTCCAGCCAGGTGCAAAGACGACGAACATTTTTCTCTGGGCGGTTGGTTCCACGCGGATTCAAGGAACTGCACACGTGACGCAAAGCGACACCCAGATTTTGAATTTCCGGAAAATCAACGAAGACTGAAGGAGGAACACGATATGGCAACTGCATCCGTAGCGGTAAGACCGAATGAAAATGTGACCGGGTATGTGACCAAGACCCGCAAGATGCTGATCAACGGCAAGTGGGTTGACGCGGCTTCGGGCAAGACGTTCAAGACCTACAATCCGGCGACCGGCGAAGTGCTTTCAAACATTGCCGAGGGGGATAAGGAAGACATCAATCGTGCAGTGCAGGCGGCGCGCGCGGCGTTTGAGAGCGGGCCGTGGTCGAAAATTTCACCTTCGGAACGAGGGCGGATGATCTGGCGCCTCGCGGATTTGCTGGAAAAGCATCAGGAAGAATTCGCACAGCTGGAATCGCTCGACAACGGCAAGCCACTGAAGATTGCGCGCGTCGCCGATCTGCCACTTTCCATTGACCATTTCCGTTACTACGCCGGTTGGGCGACGAAGATAGAAGGCCACACGGTTCCGATGTCCGGTTGGAAGCAGGGCATGTTCCACGCATACACCTTGCGTGAGCCGGTGGGCGTGGTTGGTCAAATCATTCCGTGGAATTTTCCGCTGCTGATGGCGGCGTGGAAATTGGGCCCGGCTCTGGCGACGGGTTGCACGATTGTGCTGAAGCCAGCCGAACAGACTCCCTTGACGGCGCTGCGCCTGGGCGAATTGATCCAGGAGGCGGGGATTCCGGATGGGGTAGTGAATATCATTCCGGGCTACGGCGAGACTGCCGGTGCCGCACTTGCAGCGCATCCGGACGTGGATAAGATTGCGTTCACGGGTTCCACCGAAGTGGGCAAGCTGATTCTGCAAGCCGCGGCGGGGAACTTGAAGAAGGTTTCGCTGGAATTGGGCGGGAAGTCGCCGAACATTATTTTCGATGATGCGGACTTGGATTCTGCGATTCCTGGGGCGGCGAGCGCGATCTTCTTTAATCAGGGGCAGTGCTGCTGCGCTGGTTCGCGGCTATATATCGAGAAGAAAGCTTTCGACAAGGTGGTGGAAGGCGTGGCGGAGAACGCTGCAAAGATCCGTGTGCGCCCCGGATTCGATCCGGAGAGCGATTTGGGCCCGCTCGTGTCTGAGGAGCAGCTGAATCGCGTTTGCAGCTATTTGGAGAGCGGCGCGAAGGAAGGCGCGAAGGCTGTTACCGGCGGTTCGCGCGAAGGGACGACCGGTTACTTTGTGAAGCCGACTGTGCTGGTGAACACCAATCCGAAAATGAAAGTAGTGCAGGAAGAAATTTTTGGACCGGTGGTTACGGCGATTCCGTTCAGTGATCCGAGCGAGATCGTGGCGACCGCTAACGACACGATCTATGGCTTGGCCGCTGGGATTTGGACGCGCGACGTCAAGAAGGCGCATAGCATGGCGTCCAAGATCAAGGCTGGCACGGTGTGGATCAATTGCTACAACGTGTTCGACGCATCACTTCCGTTTGGCGGCTACAAGCAGTCTGGTTGGGGCCGCGAGATGGGGCACGAAGTGCTGGAGCATTACACGGAAGTGAAGTCGGTGTGCTCCGCGCTGTAGTTCGGGTCGCACGAATATGAATCAGAGGTTGGTAGGGCACGGCTTGCCGTGCCCTCACCTGACCCGAGACAAAATTAACGTCCGGATAGGGGAGCCGAGCGTAGGTTGCTCGGCTCTTTTTGTTTCTGTAATGTTTTGGGGTCAGCTCGGGGCTTGCCTGGCGCGAGAGAAAGCGGCGGCAAGCCGCCGCACTCCCTAGGGGCTTGCATGTTGATTGAAGTGGCGCTGAACGGAAGGAGGACGCGCGCGGAGCACGCACGGGTGCCTTGTTCGCCGGTCGAGTTGGCCGCAGCTGCGAAGGGAGCGGTGGCGGCGGGAGCAGGCGCGGCGCACTTTCATGTGCGCGGGCTCGATGAGCGCGAGAGTATGGACGCCAACGATGTGGCGCGTGCGGTCGCGGCTGTGCGCGCGGCGATTCCGGGGATTCCGTTTGGCGTGAGCACTGGATTGTGGATGGTACAGGATCCGCGGGTGCGTCACGAGAAAGTGGCGGCATGGAAAACTTTTCCGGACTTCGCTTCGGTGAACTTCCACGAAGAAGGCGGAATTGCGCTGGCGGAAATGTTGCTCGCGAAAGGGGTGGGCGTCGAGGCGGGGATGGGCAGCGTGCTGGCCACCGAGAAATTTCTGGACAGCGGGCTGGCGCCGCGTTGCCGCTGGATTTTGCTGGAGCCGGAGCAGCAGGAGATGGATGCGGCGCTCAGGGTTGTCGCGAAAATTGAGGAGATGTTGCGCGGCGCTAGGATCGCTTTGCCGATTATTCTGCATGGGCTGAATCGCACGGCGTGGGAATTTATTGATGTAGCGGCGCGGCGGGGGTACGGCACGCGGATTGGATTCGAGGATGTGCTGACTTTGCCGGACGGCGGCCATGCGAGCAGCGATGCGGAGTTGGTGGCGGAGGCCGGCGAACGCCTCAGAAAGTTAGGACTCGGGAACCTCGGCCGTTAAATCGAGTTTTCCTTCCTTAAGCGCAGTCCGAAAGCCTTCGCTGAGTTTGTGCAGTCCCTCAAAATCCAATGGTTCACCAGCGACTGGACCTCCGCAGTTCGCTTCACGCGCCGCCCGTGTTGGCTTTTTGATCCTTCAATTGTTGCTTCCAGCCCAGGATGCGCGCTTTATTGCCGGCTTCTTCGGCTTCGGGGACCATGCCTTTGCGTTGATAAGCGCGGGAGATGGTGGTCCAGGCGAGGATGTCGTCAGGGTCGAGCGCCAGGATGCGGCGAGCGGTTTCAATGCTACGGTCAAAATCCTGCTGGGCGTGATAGGCTTGCGCCAGGCCATGCAGCGCGTCGCTAAATTTGGGATCAAGTTCCAGGGCGCGCGTGTATTCCGCGATTGCTTCCGGGAGTTTTCCTTCGCCGAAGAAATCTATGCCTGCGTAGTAGTGGTCTTCCGCGCTTTCGGGAGTTTGGCTCGTCACGTTGCGATTCTAGCACCCACGCCGCCATGTTGAACGCTCTTCGCTATTACTGGATTATCGCGCGGGGATACCGGCTGCGGCCTTGGGCCTCGCCGTATTTACAGTGGAGGCTGGAGACTTTCTTTGGCAAAGACGCAGCCGATCTCGACGCGGGGAGATTCTTTAGCTTGCTGTGGCGCGAACGTACGCGGATGGAGGGATTCTTGGAATGGGTGGCCGAGCGGCGCCGCGAACAGCGGTCCTAGATCGGCGAAACCCTTATAAGCGTGCGGACATGCGCGACATTATTTTGCCGCTGGCGGAGATTACCGAAAGAATCAGGTGGTCGCTTAGCGGGACGCTGTGGTCGCGCAGTTTGATTACGTAGAGCATGCGATTGTCGCCTTCTTCCATCTGCAGCGGCTTGCGCTCGATCGTCACATTGGCGACAGGTCGCAGATACAGCCCGCGTTTCCATTGCACCCGAAATTGGATTCCTTTAATGATGTCTGGAGTTTTGGCCGGGGTGTAGATGTTGGCATCGCATATCTCGATGCGGATATTGATTTCGATGGTCAGGTAATCCGGAAAGAAATCCACGGCTTGAGAATTTCTGCGGAATTCCGAGCCTTGCGGCGTGTCGATTCGTTCCAGTCCGTTGAAGAAGCCCAGCGATTGCAGGACCGGGATGAAATTCACGCAGACATCGCCGGTGCGGATTTGTCCGGTGGAAAGTGTGACGTCGTCCTTGTATTCGTGCATCCGTCCGGCGCTGCCTTCCGAAGACTGCGCGCGCGCGATGGGCGCAAGCAGCAGGCAGGCTGCGGCGAGGGGAAACGCGATTGGCCGAATGACTTTCATCTTCAGCGGGCGACTCGCAACGGATGCAGGACGGAGCGAAATTCCATGCAGCCACGATATAACGTGGCGTCGGGGACTGGCAACTGTGGCGGCACGCAGCGGTGTCGAGAAAGACGGCCACGAAATCGCGCCCGGCGGTTCGGGCGTATAATGGGCTTGTCGAGCGCACAGGATGCAGGACCTGAAAATATTGCAAAAATCGGCGGAATTGCACGAAGCGCGCTGGTGGGAGGCCGAGCCAGACGGCAAAGTGCATTGCTATCTTTGTCCGCGGCACTGCCATATTGGCGCGGGTCAGGCCGGGTTCTGCTACATACGCGCGAACCAGGGCGGAAAACTTTACAGCTTGGGCTACGCGCATCCGGCGGCGATGCAGATTGATCCCATCGAGAAGAAGCCGCTGAACCATTTTCTGCCGGGTACGCGCGTATTTTCCATGGGCACGGCGGGCTGCAACATGGGCTGTTTCTTCTGTCAGAATTGGGACATTTCGAAATCGCGCGCGGACCAGGTGGGCTCGTCGTACGTGCCGCCGGAAGACGTGGTGCTGCTCGCGATTCGCAATCACTGCGAGTCAATCGCGTTCACTTACAACGAGCCGACAATTTGGGGTGAATATGTGATTGATATTTGCCACGCGGCGAAAGAAGCGGGGCTGAATACGGTGATGGTGTCGAACGGATACATCACCTATGACGCGTTCCACGATATTTACGACCACATTGATGCGGCCAACCTTGATCTGAAAGCATTCACCGAGAAATTCTACGGCAAGATTACGCTGACGCATTTGCAGCCCGTGTTGGATGCGTTGCTGTGGCTGAAAAATGAAACGAATGTCTGGTTTGAGATCACAAATCTGATGATTCCCACGTTGAATGACGCCGCTGAGGAGACGCGCGAACTGTGCGGGTGGATTTTGGACCATTTGGGGCCCAACGTGCCTCTGCATTTCACTGCGTTTCATCCCGATTTCAAATTGCAGGATAAGCCGCGAACGCCGCCGGAAACTTTGCACGCAGCGCGAAGGATCGCCTTAGAGATGGGATTGCATTACGTGTACGAGGGAAATATTCATAGCGATGGGGCCCATACTTCTTGCCCGGCGTGCCGGACTTTGCTGGTGAAGCGCTCCTGGCACGATGTGCGGCTGAATCGTTTGCAGGAAGGGAAGTGCCCGCAATGTGGCGCGGCGATTCCGGGCCGCTGGGCGAATCCTCAGGGCAAGACCCCGCAGAAACTTTACGAACATGCACGCGTCACGGCCGCATCTAAGTATTCGGATCTGAATCTGTAATCCTGTGCATCGAATGCTCTTCCGGCTGGCTGGCAGCTTTTCTTCGTGTGTAACGTACGGCGGCAACGGTGCGTAGTAATAGTGTAGGTGACATGACTGGCAGCTCTAACGGATTTGCGGTGCGCACCGAAGGTGTGTCGCGGCAGTATGCGATGGGCGATGCGCTAGTGCATGCGGTGGATGGTGTCTCGATCGCAGTGCGCGCCGGCGAATTTGTGGCGCTCCTCGGCAGCTCCGGCTCGGGCAAATCCACGCTACTGAATCTGCTGGCGGGGCTCGACCGGCCTACCTCCGGTGCGATTTACGCGCACGAACAAAATCTTGCGGGAATGACGTCTGAGGAATTGGCGCATCATCGCAGTCACACCGTGGGCATGGTGTTTCAGGCCTTCAATTTATTGCCGCGGATGACGCTGGAAGAAAACGTCGAGTTGCCGCTGCGTTTGGCGGAGGTGGATCGCGCGGAGCGCTCGGGGCGTGTGCGCGAGGCTGTCGAGCGCGTGAGCCTGGCGGCGCGTTTGACGCATCGGCCGAGCGAACTTTCCGGCGGGGAACAGCAGCGGGCGGCGCTGGCGCGCGCCTTGGTGAACCGACCGACGATTCTGCTGGCCGACGAGCCGACGGGAAACCTCGACAGCGTAACCGGCGATACCATCATGGAACTCTTACAAGAAATAAATCGCAACCTGCAGATGACCATTGTGATGGTGACGCACGATAAAGTGCGCGCGGCGCGTTATGCGCACCGGATTATTACCATGCGCGACGGAAAATTGGTGCCCGAGGGAGCCAGCGATGAAATTGCGTGACCTGACGGAGCTGGCGGCGCGCAATTTGCGGGAAGCGGTATTGCGTAATTCGTTGACGACCCTGGGGATTGCGGTGGGCGTGGCGTCGCTGGTGGCGATGCTGTCGTTGGGGGTGGGATTGCAGGAATTGGCTAGCACGCGGCTGTCGCGCTCCGGCTTGTTCGACGCAGTATTTGTGACGACGCAGGCGAACATGCGCGCTTTTGGCGGGCCGCCGCGCGCTTCGGCTGATCGCGTCTCGAGCCAGCCGGCGCGAAAGCTGGACGAAGAGGCGCGGCGTCAGTTGGCAGAGATCAAGAATGTGGTGGAAGTTTACCCTGAGGTGCGCTTTCCGACTGAAGTGCAGTTCGAGGGCAAGCCTTACATGACGACCGTCGCAGGAATTCCGGCGTCGGCGCGCGGCGATGGGGCGTTCGACGAAATGAAGGGAGCGTTTTTCTCCGGACCCGAAGCAAATGAAGCGATTCTGCAGATTGAATTCGCGCGCGACCTTTCCAAGCAGACCGATTCGCTGATTGGCAAGGACTTGGTGCTGCGTTATGCGGAGAAGCAAGCGCTGCCTCCGGACGATTCTGCGTCGGGGCAATCTAAGGCAAATCGTTCCGCGGCGAATGATTCGGCGATAAGTAACACCATGATTTCGGACGTGCCAGCGCCTGGCGGATTTTCGCTGGTGCCGCGGGAACTGCCATTGCGCATCATTGGAGTGGTGGAAACGGAACCGGCTACGGGATTCGGCGGATTTGGCCGCGGGCGATTGCTGATTCCTCTGCAGATCGCGCAGAATTTGCGGATCGCGCAGCCTACGGATATGCGCGAAATGCTGCGCGGAAATACGGGAAAGCCGACGTATGAAACCTTGACGGTGCGTGTGAGTTCGCCCAAGGCGGTGCAGGGGGTCGAGGACACGATTAAGGGCATGGGCTTCGGGACGTTTTCAATCTTGGATGCGACGAAGAATATGATGTTGTTCTTCACGGTGTTTGACTCGTTGCTGCTAATTTTCGGAAGCCTGGCGCTGACGGTGGCGTCGCTGGGCATCGTAAATACGCTGGTGATGGCGATTCTGGAGCGGCGTCGCGAGATTGGAATTTTGAAGGCGCTGGGGGCAGCGGATCGCGATGTGCGCCGCTTGTTTTTCGTGGAAGCGGGCGCGATGGGATTGCTCGGGGGAGTGCTGGGCGTCGCGATGGGATGGCTGATTGGCCGTGCGCTGACGATTGGGACCAATGCTTACTTGAAGCGTCAGGAGCTGCCGGCCATCGACATATCGTCGATCCACTGGTGGATGGTGGCGCTGGCGATTGGGGTTTCATTTTTCGTGAGTTTGGCGGCAGGGATGTATCCGGCGTCGCGAGCGGCGCGGCTGAATCCGGTGGAGGCGCTGCGGTATGAATAGGGCCCGCGGGCGGGCGCTAAGTTTCGCTGCTGTGCTTATGATGATGGGTTGCGGCGCGATTTGTGCTGCGCCGGCTGCAGCTTCGCCGGGAAGAGCGGAGTGCCGCACGGCGCCGAGCAAGATTCTGGGGCATCCCGTTGCGTATTGTGTGATTCTTCCTTCCGATTACGACGCCAATAAGACAAGCGACTATCCCGCGCTCTATTTTCTGCATGGGCTGGGCGGCAACGAGCAGTTGCTGCTGAATTCCGGCGGCTTGAATATGATTCAGGATTTGCGCGATCAGAAACGGATTGGGGAATTTCTGATTGTCGCGCCGGACGCCGGCCGCAGCTTTTACATTAATTCGCGCGACGGTAAAGTGCGCTACGAGGATTTCTTCATCCGCGAATTTCTGCCGTACATTGAGGCCCACTACCGCGTGCGCGCGGAGAGAAAGGCGCGCGGCATCTCTGGCGTTTCCATGGGCGGGTATGGCGCGTTGCGCTTCGCGTTGCGCTATCCAGAACTGTTCGCGGGGGTGAGCGCGCACAGCCCAGCGCTGATCGAAACGCTGCCAAACATCAAGGTATCGCGCGATCAGGCTGTGGCCGTCGCGGAGGTGTTGGGCAAGGCCTTTGGTTCGCCGGTGGATGCGGCGTTCTGGCAGCGCGAAAGCCCGTTTACGATCGTGAAGGATGGGCCGCGGCCTGCGGGACTGCGAATTTATTTCGATTGTGGCACCGACGATGAGTTTGGCTTCAACAAGGGCAACGCGGAATTCGATCAATTACTGACGGCGCGCGGCATTCCTCATGAGTTTCACCTCTACCCCGGTGGCCACGATTGGGATTATTTCGCCGAGCACCTGCCCGCTTCATTCGAGTTTCAGTCGCGCGGCTTTGGATTTGCGGCACCCGCGAAGTAAATCCAAGCTAGTCGCCTGGTTCTGTATCCCTGGGAACGCCGATCTCCGCCAAGACCCATTCTCATCGGTCTTTCGGGCGTTTCGCGCGGAGCCGTAGGGCGGCAGTCCTGCGTTACGGCTTGCACGTCTTGCCGGAGCTTCTTCATCTTGACTTTGTAGCGGCGATCGCGCGCTTTGTGGGATGGCCGCCTTTGCCGATGGCAAAATGCACCGGTTTGGAATTGAAATTTCGGAGAAGTACGGGCAACGCTTTAGGGGTTTGGTTTGCCCGATGTGCCGGTTAATTCTGCTACGAGAGTTTCGATCGCGGAATCAGCTGCAGCCGAGGCGAAATAGTTTTCCCAGTTTACGTCGGGGAAGCCCATGCGAGTGGCTTGGGCGGGGAGTTGTTCGCGGAGTTCGGTTGCGTCGCGGCCTGGCAACGCGGTAAGCGCTTCAAACACGACGCGGTGTTCGGAGTCTTGCCAGCGGTGCGGGTGCAGCTGCGTGAGGATGATCGCACGCGCGGCTGGATTGTCGGTGCCGGATGATGGGTTGCTGCAGAGTGCGCGGAGGATTCTGGATTCCAGGTCAAGATTGAGCACGGGTACGATCAAACCACAAACTGAGGGGAGCACCTGGCGGCGCTCCCTGACTCTGGGCCATAATTAGGCCGCGCTGGAAACTACCGGTCGCACGAAGTCGATGCGGTCGATGGCCACCGCAACCCCGAAGACTGGAGTGAGTTCGCCCGGCAGTTCGGTGCTGCGCAGGGTTCGGGCGCTGGCACGGACCAGGACGGACGTGCCGCGCTCGCGCTCTGCAGGAAGCGAAAATGTAAGCTCCAGACCGGTGCCGGATTCAATCCAAACATCGGAATGGAAGAAAATGCCAGTACGGGAGACGTCTCGCAATTGCCCGGTATGGAACTCGAGTGGGCGGTGCTTGGACATACAGACCTGTACGGGCAGGTAAACCTCGTAGCGTCTAGCCTTTCTGCGCTCTCCCATAATATACCCCCAAAATTAGATGCACGACGGCAGCCACGGGCGTCTGGGCGTTTTCTATTGAAAACATGCCATTTACGCTGCTGTAGGGGGCTTCGGTATGGGAACGGCAATGCAAATTGTTCCCGGTGTAGGAAATAGCTCCATGGTTTTGGCAAGTTTGCTGCGGTGTTGGGAGGCTGTTACGGGGGAATGATTTTTGCCGGGTTGGAGCGAAATTCTGGCCTGGTTCGGGAATGTGGCTGACAAGGCCGGTTTCGGGCCGGGCGATGCTTGACAGCGATTCCCACGCTCACCAAGACTGCGACGCTTGCGGTGGTATCGCAGCAACCGCGCCGCACCGCCTGAAGGCTGGGGCACGAAAACGAAACGTGGTGCGGTCACACCAGGACGTCAATCGGGGGATTGGCCAACACAGGGATTTCGCGCGGACGCAAACCCCGAGAACCGCCGCTGGCAGTTCTCAGGGCGAATCGTGCTTTGCCCGATTCATAGAACCGGGTCGTGGAGTACGGAGGTGCCCTCGGATTCGGTCAGGATGCCTTTGCCGATCATCAAGTGGATCAGTCGAACCAGGGCCGTCCATTCCGGGCCGCGATGGCTTCCAGGAGGCATCGGCATGCGCACGAGCTCAGGGATCATCTGGCAGTCGCCAGTGATTTCCGCCAGCCATTCGCCCAGGGCAATGCGACGCGCTTCGTCCTGGTCGTCAAACGAGATTCCCATTCCCAGGCCGTGCTGCGAGTAGACGACGGTGCCGCCGGTCTGGAAGGTGGTCTTAGCTTTCTGCAGGGTGACGCGGACCTTGGAGCCTGTGGGAAAGGGGCAGACGGTATCGACGAAGCAGCCGCCGGGACCGAGATCCGTGGTGCGCGTCGAGAAGCGCGCGCCGGATTTGAGTTCGACGACTTCGGCGGCGGCGGTGAACATGTGCCGGGCGGTCCCGCGGCGTTCGGTTTCAAGTACGCCCGCGGCCTTGGCGGCCGAATGCGAGAGCTTGTGATTCGAAGAGTTGTGCATTATTTCATCCTTTGGCAGCCCCCAACTTCCTGCTGCAGGTCTGGTTAAGTTGCTACAGCAGGAAACGGACCGCGATGCCCATGGCGGCGTCGGGCCGCTCTTCCATGCGAACGATAGTGCCGAGAAATTTTTTGTGGGCTGAGATTTTCTTGCCAAACGGGAAAGTGACCAGCAGCCGCATGCCTACGAAATAGTGCGGCATGCACGTAGCGAAATAGAGTCCGTCGCGCGTGAAGTCGGTGACCTCGCCGACGTCGGCGATATCCATGAAGCGCGCGTCGAAGGGCCGCACTTCCACTGGCAAAGACATTTTCAGGCGCTCGCGGCGCCGCGTTGGGCGGGCAGCCGATTTCTTCGAAGGAGCGTAGGCTGCGGAATGCGGAGCATGAACTGCCGTGGCCATGAACAACCTCCAAGATGCACTCAGCGGGTAACGTCGCTCCATTGAATGTAGGTGGCGGAGGAAAAGCTGCCAATAGGACGGCGGTACTACCGGATGCTTACTTAAGGTTAGAGGCTCTGACCGGCGAGCGTGCGGAGGGCGGCTAACGCCTGTGTTTGCAGTTAGATATCTCCAAAATAGCAAGCTTGCAGGGCTACCGCGTTTGCTTGGTGCGGAATTTCTGGGCGCGTGCGGCGGCGAGATTGGAAAGCTCGCGAAAAAGCCTGGCTCGGGCGCGGAGCGTCTGGTTATTTTGCGGCGGGTGGAAGACCTTCTGAGGCCTCTAGCACGGTGGGATACATGGAAATTACACGATGGACTTGCGTCATGGTGAGCACGCCTTGCACCATGGGGCTGCACGCGGCCAGGCGCAGAGTGCCGCCTGTTTTTGCGAGGCGGGAGAACGACTTCACGATTTGGCCGATCACGGCGCTGTCGATGTGATCCACCGCGGCCATGTCCAGGATGATGTGATTTTCCTGCATCTTGATGTGGTCTTCCACTTCCTGATCGATGCGTTTGCAATCCGGGCCCATTTGTACGCGGCCGCTTAATTCCAGAACCCAGATGCCGGGCTTGATTTGTTTTTTCTTCAGAAACATGTGAACTGGCTCCTGGCCGGTGCCCGGCGCGAATTATTCTTCACTGGGAAATTGCCGAATCAGCCGCATGCAATCGGCCAGCGCTTTCAGGACGGAATCGCCCCAGCCGGAGGGCACGAATCCTGCGGCGCCTTGGTTCACGGGGCGATCGGCTTGCGCGAAGAAACGCAGATGCTGTCCCTTGGGCGCAACGGCGTATTCCTTCACAGTAATGCCGAAGGGGATGTCCTTGCCGTCTTGATGCTTGGTCATCGAGAAATGATGATGTTGCGCCAATTCTTCGCTGCGGTCTGACTGCGCATACTGCCAATCTTCCACGGTGCTCCTCCCAGGAGTGGCGGGGGCCGAGAGAGATGCGGCCTGAACGCGGGAATATTAGGCTGGCGGAGGCGGCAAGTCAATCGCAGGGCGTGTTTTCGTGCAGCGTGGCGCGCCGGGATTTGTGCGTCGCGACACTAGGTCCGCAAATTTTCGTGTGATAGAAATTGTGGTGACAATGAAGAGCGAACGATTGCAAATTCGGCATCTGATTCGGGATGAGCTGCCAATACAGACTGTGAAACTGGCGCGATTTTTGATTGGCAAGACGCTGGTGCACGATTTGCCGCGCGGGCGGCTGGCGGGACGGATCGTCGAGACCGAGGCTTACGTTACCGGCGATGCGGCGGCGCACACTTTTCGCGGGATGACCGCGCGCAATCGGCCGCTGTTTCTGGAGCGCGGGCATGCGTACGTGTATTTCTGTTACGGCAATCATTTCATGTTGAATGTTTCTGGGCAGCGGGAGGGGATTGGCGAAGGAGTTTTGCTGCGCGCGATTGAACCCCTGGAGGGGATCGCGCAGATGGAGCGTTTCCGCGGGACTGAGCGTTTAGTGGATCTGGCGCGAGGGCCGGGACGGCTGGCGGAAGCGTTCGGGGTTGACCGGCGGCTCGATGGTGTTGATTTGTGTGGCGATAGTGTTTTGTGGCTGGGTGCTGGCTTGCAGCCTGTTCGGCGAATCGGCGTCAGTGTGCGCATTGGAATCAGCAAGGAGGCAGAGCGGTTGCTGCGGTTTTACGAGCGGGGCAGCGAGTTTGTCAGTGGCGGGAAATTGTTGCGGGTCTAAACGCACCACAGCGGAATGCAGCTGAATACAGATAAAGGCAAAGGCGAAAAATAGAAAAAGGAAAATTCGGACCGCGAGCTTTGCGGCAATTCGGTTCGGTGGGGAACCCGGCACCAGGATTCGACGCCGGGCGCGGAGAATCCTGCTATTCTGCTGGGAGTGTGGAGGTTAAGCTGGCGGTAATCGGCTGGCTGGGTCAGCGCATCTAACCTGTATGCCTCGACGAGCGAAATCTAATTTGGTGTCCAACGTTTTCCAGGCGTCCATTCGGGCGGGGTTTCGCCGCGCTTACAATGGCGTACAAGTGGACCCGCAAAAGTATTTGCAGCAATTCCGCAGGGCGCACCACTTGCCAATCCATACCTGGTCGGACATGTTTCACGTCGAAGAAAAAGTGGTGAGCCAGCACGCGGCGCGTGTAGTCAAGTCCGCGATGCGCGCGGCGGCGTTCGAAGGGGCCGGATTCGGCCTGGGCGGGATGCTGACGATTTTGCCGGACGCGGGGATTCTTTCGGCGATTACGATTCGCATGTTGCAGAAGCTCAGTCTGATTTACGGGTTCGAATATAAGACCGAGGAAGAAGTCACCGAGCTTTGGGTGGCCGCGGCAAGCGCGGCTGGTTTGGACTTGGGTCGTGAATTCGTCGAGAAACAGGCGATGGAGAAAATTGTGCCGCGGATTATTGATCGCATCGCGATGCGCGTAGGCGCGGAAGTGGCGGAGAAATGGTCCGGCCGGCTGATCCCGCTGCTGAGTTCGGGGATTGGCGGCACGCTGAACTATTATTTTGTGCGTGGCTGGGGACGGCGCGCGCAGAAACATTTTCTGGCGCGGCATCGTGACGTGCGCGCGCATGGTTTGCCGGAATCAACTATTTTGAATTTGCCGCCGCAAGCGCGCCTGCGCACGGCCAACTGACGCGCCCACTTGAGGCGACGCGCGAGGCACTGAATCGAGTTGTAAAAAACGTTACACCGTAGGCGGCTCCGGTCGTTACGCTATTGCCCGTTTTCGTTCTCCGTGCCATCCTTGCCCACCCTGAATCGGAGGAAACGGCATGCCCGTTTGTGAAGGCTGCGGCACGCGCACCGACGAAGCGCACATACAGAGCCGCGCCGAGCGCATCGAGCTTGCGGGGCGCTATCGGCCCACACAGATTAAGGTCTTATTTTTGGATTCGGCGCCGCCGCTGCGCATCGCAGATTTTTTTTACCGGTCGGCAGCCGACCGTTCGGTGCGTTCGCTGGCTTCGCGCATGTATTTCGATGAGTTGGTGAAGGCGGCGGGGGCGCCGGCGCATACCTCGGCGCAGGAAGAAGCGGCGCTAACGGATTTTCGGCGCAAAGGATTTTATCTCAGCTACGGTGTGGAGTGTCCATTCGAGTCCGAGGGAGAGCTGCATGCGGCTTTGCGGCGTTTGGCGCCTACGGCCTTGAAGCGCGTGCAATATTCCTTGCAGCCGAATTACATTGTTCCGATTGGCTCGGCCACGAAAGAATTGATACGGCTTTTTGGATTGATCGGCTGGGGCGACCGTCTCATTTTGGATAAGACGGGACCGTTCGTGGACCCGTACCTAGGCGACTTGAAGAAGCAGGCCACGTTTGGGACTGCGTTTGGCGAACGGATCAGCAAGGTCCTGGCGGGGTTGCCGTAAATTGCCGAGCGATTGGAGTTGTGACCGAACTTTGGATCCGTTTCGGCGCCGCTTTCTGCCTGTCATGCACCAATTCTGAAATGCACGAGGCTTTGGCTTCCGACGGACGAAGAGGCTGCAGCGCCCGAATGGCTTCTGAAGACCGCAAATGAGCTCAATCGCCATTCCTTCGAGTCGAGTTTTCGCTCACTTCTGTTTGTAAACTTTGCCGTCTTTCATTACGAAGCTAACGTTTTCTAGTGCGCGTACGTCTTGCAACGGGTCGGCTTGCACCGCGATGATGTCTGCGTATTTTCCGGGTTTGATTGAGCCCAGGACGTCGCTGCGGCCGAGCAGATCGGCTGCGTTTTTTGTGGCGGCTTGGATTGCTTGCAGCGGCGTCATGCCGTATTTGACCATGAAGGCAAATTGGCGCGCGGCTACGCCGTAGGGGCACACGCCGGCATCGGTACCGAAGGACATTTTCGCGCCGGCAGCGACGGCTTTGCGGAAATTGTCGCGCTGGATTTGGCCTAGCGCGGCGTCGTGTTGCACGAAGTCGGCTGGTATGGCCCCGTGACGGGCATCCTCTTCGATGCATTCCTCGTCGTAAATGTCCATGTCGAGATAGGTGCCGTGCTCTTTGGCCAGCGCGATCCCTTCATCGTCAATCATCGTGGCGTGTTCGATGGACGCAACGCCTGCCAGGATGGCGTTCTTGATGCCTGGTGCGGCGTGCGCGTGAGCTTCGACGCGTAGACCGAAGGCCTGGGCTTCTTCGACGGCGGCGCGAAGTTCCTCCACGGTGAATTCCTGGGCGTTGGGATTGCTGCCGTGCTCGAGAACGGCTCCGGAGGAGAGAATTTTGATGTGGTCCACACCGTTGTTCGCGAGTTTGCGAATCACGGCGCGGACTTGCCAGGGGCCGTCGGCTTGACCGTAGCGCAGGTCCCAGGGGAGCTGAATGTCAGGAGCTGCGCCGGTGAGCGCGCCTGCGCCGCCCGTGATGGTGACGTAGGCTCCAGCGACATACATGCGCGGGCCGGGAATGTCGTCGCGCGCGATCGCGTCACGCAGGGCAATATCGGTGAGAGCGCGGTATACACCTACGTCGCGCACCGTGGTGAATCCTGATTCGAGGGTTAGGCGTGCGTTCGGCACCGATTCCAGCGCGACTTCAGCTGCGGTGCGTTTTAGATAGGTGAGCGGATCGCCGCTGGGGTCGCGTGCGCCGTCGGCTAGATGCGTGTGGCAATCAATGAGGCCGGGCAGGACGGTCATGTTGGAGAGGTCGATTACTGTGGCGCCTGGAGGAATTTCTATGGCTTCGCCTACTGCGGTGAAGCGATTGTCGCGGATCAGCACGATTTGATTGCTTATTGCTTTGCCCGCGTCAACGTCTATGAGTCGGCCGGCTTTGATGGCGGTGATGTGCGGAGGTGCGGCGGTGGGCGCTGTCGCTTGCGCGTTGGATATGGTCGCGCTGCAGAGGCAGAGTATGAGTGGGGTTAGCGGGCGTGTGGTCATGATTCTCCCTGGATGCGCGACTTGCTTCGTGTCGAGCGCAGGCATTTTACACGTATGGCGCGGATTGGCGAGATGGGATTCGAATCGGAGAGTGAGTGGTGCCGAGGGCGCGGCTCACTCCATGCTGCCGCCTGAGTTCCGACCAACCGTCAGGGCAGCGAAGAAGATCGAAGCTGTCTTCGCCTCGCTGGCCACGCTGCGCAAGCCTTGCGAGGGCGACCGATCGACCTTTCCCTCGTCTTGATTGCTATATACACGAATCCATCATTCATCTTCACTGGCGCTGTTCGCCGCATGCACAACCACAGCAGAATAGTCGTTGATCAGGCACAAGCCGATTAGGTGGTCATCATTGCTCTGTTCTCGACAGTTACCGGTGCGGCGTGAGTCAGTCCCTCCGGGGTGTGACGATCTTTGTAAAAACTTTGCAAAGTCTTTATGCCTTCCTAATGCATGGCGGCGTATCAGTATTGGCCAAGCGGCGTCCGGAGGGGGTCGATCATGTCGAGCCGAACGAGCATCATGTTCGTCGTCCTAGTCATCGTAGTGTTGGTCGCGACCGGAGCCATGCTAGGGAATGGGGTCACGCAAACGGCATCAACGCCGAAACCGCAGGACAATCTGGCGCTTGGAGAGGCCGAAGTCAAGAAGTTGCTTCCCCTCATGGATACCGACAACAACGGCATGGTCTCTAAGCAACAGTTCATGAGTTTTATGGAATCCGAATTCAACAGGCTGGATGAGAAAAAGGAGGGGAAGCTGGACGTTAAAGAACTAGCGCAACAGCCGAAAAACGGTTTCCACAAGTAATGGGTCGGTTGAATCGCTGCCGATCCGCGCCAGGAGTTCTCAGCAGACTGGTGCTATTCATTCCCCTCAGCGTCCTAGGGGGAACTGCCTTTACGAGCGCTGATGCGCAGTCGCGTAACGTTGACGGTAGCTTTTTGGTCGATGCAAGAGTTGACGGGTCCCTGGCTGTTCTAGTGCTCGACACAGGTGCAGAACATTCTTTACTTGACCGGGAGTTTGCCAAGCGGCTTGGTCTCCATCCAATTGCGGATGCGGATGTTCAGAAGCCCTACTCTTCCGGGAAAAACCAGATTGTGCGCGTAAGTGACCTTGAGATTCAATCCATTCACAGCAGTGATCTAAATGTGATGACAGATGATTTAGCAGCAAGTTCCGGAGCGCTGGGGGTGCGCATCGATGGTGTCTTGGGAAATGACTTCCTCCGCAGATTTACGGTCACGCTTGATTATTCTGCAGGGTCCGTTACGTTTGAGCACAGATCCGTCAGCCATCCCGGTGTTCCTATCAACCTGGATAGGGTAGGAAATCGATATTTTGTTCACTTGAAGTTTGACGGAGTGCTGTTGAGTTTTCTGCTCGACACCGGAACGAACTTTAGCGCGCTGTCACAAAGCGGATGGGCGAAACTAAATCGAGACAAAACGCTGCTCCCGCTCATTGATGGCGTTCGTTCATCGGGAACGTCAGCGACTTCTAAATTGGCGTGTATTCAGCGAGTGACTCTGGGTCGCAACTCCTATCAAAACCTCCCGGTGAGAGTCCAACCGCCGATGTCCGCTGGCATTTTCGCAAATCCTGTCGTTGACGGCCTTCTGGGGAGCGATTTCCTGATGCAATTTGTCGTTTCACTTGATTTGGCAAATAACGCTCTATATCTCAATCCTGATCGTAATTTCACAGCTGATCGAGACCGATTCTCAACCATCGGTATTCAGTTCGCGAAGGATCCGAGCGGGTACTTCACCATTATGGCGGTTTGGAGGCCGACTCCTGCTTCGGAGGCAAATATCAAAGAGGGCGATCAAATACTGTCGGTTAATGGACTCAACACCATCGAGATGAGTCAGGAAGACCTATCGAGACAACTGCATGGAAAACCGGGGCGTGAAATTCAGTTGACGATCCGATCGGAGGGAGGCCCACGAACCCTGAATTTGAGGACAAGAAATCTTGTTTGCGAATTCCCCCTCAACGCTACGCGATAATCCCGATCGATCATGCGAAAGTGCCTATATTCGTGTCGGCTCGGAAGGTCCGAGTCATCACGAATCCGCCTTGTTAGATTTCTCTGGTTTGTTTAACACGCTGGAACCCTTACGCGGTCACGATTCATCATCGCTGCCTTCGTACGTCAAAAGTCACGCCGCTTCCAGAACAAATCCGATAAATCCACTCCGATTGACGCGTATGCATCGTCGCGCCGACGTAGACCACTTTCCGAGCGAACCTATGCGAAATCTTTATGATCCCCTTATGCTTTCCTAATGTGGTTGGGCTCAGGATTCAGCCATGCTCGTATCCGCCGGGTCGAATAAAGCGACCCGCGCTAAAGGAAGCACGGATGCGGGCCGTGCGCTTCGTAACTGAATATCCTTTCCATTTACGCATTGTAAGTGCGAGTTTTTGTTCACCTGGAGCGGGAGCATGTACGACTAAACGCTCGCAGGAGACGTCTGCCGGAGCATGTATATGGAATGGAGTGGCTCCTGAGAAAAATTGATCCGCAGATTGTGATGATGGCAATTTGCGCCTCGTCGTATCCAGCTTCTTTGCGAAATTAAAAGCGGAGGCGAAATCCATGCTGAAGGTTCTAATGCAAAACTGGTGGCGAGCCGCCTTGTGCGGGCTTCTTCTAGCATTTCCGCAACTCTCCTGCGTCGCCCAAACAACGGGCGCAGCGACAAATCAAGAAACAGGCGCGGCCGATCAGCAAATACCCCCCGCCATCGCGAAAGAACTCGATGCGATGAGAAAGCGCATCGATGAACTGGAAGCGGAGCTGAAGAACGCGAAAGCGCCGGTGCGGCCGACGACGCCCGCGACGAGTGCAAAAGCGACCGTGCCGGTGGCGCCGGTCGTCGCCGCGCCTGCCGCACCCGTTGCCACAACGGCTGGACCGACTACTTCGGCGAGCACCAGCGCCGAGGCCGCTGCGCCTGCGAAAATCGAGCCCTTTTCGGATGCGGACTGGACCTGGCTAAACGGCAATCCGCGCACCAAAGAAATATTCTGGGACTCGAAATTCTTTACGCCGGAGATTCGCGCAGACACTGTATACGTGTATGACTTCAATCATCCCACGGACCATTCGATGGGCGGTTCGAGCGAACTTTTCCGCACACAGGAAGTGCAACTGACGCAGCTCGGCGTGGGCGGTGATTTTCACTATGACAATGTGCGCGCGCGATTGATGACGCAGTTCGGCATGTATTCCGCAACCACGCCGCGCAATGATCCGAGCCCCGGCCACGGACAGTGGGATCTGGTTTCCGCGTACCGCTATTTATCGGAAGCGTATGGCGGCTATCATTTTGACAAACTGCACGGCGTGAACGTCGATGCGGGAATTTTTCTTTCCTACATCGGATTGTTCAGCTACTACAATTTCGACAATTGGGCGTATCAACCGTCGTACGTTTCGTCGAACACGCCGTGGTTTTTCGAAGGCGTGCGCGTGCAGATTTTCCCGACAGCGCATTTGAAGATCGAGCCGTGGTTCATCAACGGATGGCAGTCTTACGCATCGGCCAATCACCGGCCGGGCCTGGGCGGGCAGATCAAATGGACGCCGAAGCCTTGGATCAACGTCATTTCCAACAATTACGGGTTGGGCCGCGACGATTTATTTATCCCCAATCGCCGACGTATCCACACCGACAACAGCGTCGAGGTTAAGTACTTCGACCGGCCGGAGCAGACGCTCGACAAAATGGCGTTTTCGTTGACCGCCGATGCGGGCTGCGAGTACGGCGGCGGCGTGAGTTGCTACGGCGATCACGCGGGCGGACCGAAGCAGAGTTTCCTAGGCTATATGTTCTACAACCGTTTCTGGTTCCACAACGATTTGTTCGGACTGACGCTGGGCGGCGGAAAAATCAACAATCCGGGACGCTACTTGGTACTGCTGCCACCGATCAACGGAGAAAGCGCGATTACGGCGTCCACCAATTCTCCTTACTTCACGGAAAATCCCGGAGATCCGTTCAAGGCCTGGGACTCCTCGATCACATTCGACTACATGCCGAAGCAATACATCACTTTCCGCTGGGAATACGACTACCGTCACGCGAACGTGCCCTATTGGACGGGCCGCGGCGGCATTACGCCTCCCGGCGGAAATACCGGCACTCCGACGGACTTTATTTGCAACAACGGCGTTTCCTCCGGCGACACGGCGCTGGGGCCCGCGACGACCTTCTGCACCAGCGCGCCGCAGAATTCCAGCGTATGGTTTCCTGATCTTCGGAGGGATGAGTCATTTATTGACATGTCGATCTTAGTTAAGTTCTAGCTTCCGAGGACTTCTAGGTTTTTCCTAGAGGAGTCATGCCGATGGCTCTGTTTTGGTCCTTGTCTGCTCTACGGATTGTAAGGGAGTGGTTTGGGTTTTTTCTATCTACCAAGCCGGCTCGTCGGAGCCACCTGTCACGTTGCGGCCATCATCAGGTTTCGCAATCGGCACAGATGGCAGGCGCCGCGCTGAAGCTAGACAGCCATCCCTGTCGATCCCTCGCACCTTCACTTTCTTTAGCATCCCGACCATCTTCATCCGCCCCAACGATTGCTCGACTCGTTTGCGCTTCCGCTGACTCACCTCAGCAGAAGAAAGCGGTTTTTCGACAAACTGCTAGCCTGACACTAAAATGACTAGACCCAACCGGACAAGACAGCGAGCCATTTCTCCAGGATAGCAGTACTATCGGCTCAACGAAGAAGCGGTGCCGTCAGTCGCCACTTCGGATTGAAATACAGGGCTCGCAGCCAGTCAGAGGAGCAAACGCCCTGACAGGCGCCCGTGCGGGTTCGGTGGAAGGCACCATGAACCAAACCGGGGCCCCACTTGTAGGTTCTTACGATTACGGCGAGGTAGCTCGCTCGATACTAATCGCCTTCGCCGCCTCCTACGCCGCACTCGATCTTGCCGGACGCATAACCGCCGCGCGCGGCTGGGTTCGAGCCGCCTGGCTGACCGGCGGCGCCATTGCGATGGGCATCGGAATCTGGTCGATGAACTTCAAGGCGTTGTTGGCGTTCCGCTTGCCGGTCAAAGTGGAATACCACTGGCCGACAGTTCTGGCGTCCCTGGTGATCGCCGTCCTGGCATCGGAAATAGCACTCCATATTGCGAGCCGAGAAAAAATGGGGCCGGCTCAGGCGTGGGTTGGCAGCGTGATCATGGGCGGCGGCATAGCAGCGGTGCATTACCTTGGCATAGCTGCCATGCGATTGGCGGCGACAACCCGCTTTGAGCCGTTACTCGTGACCTTGTCCGTTGTGATAGCGATCTTGTTCTCCCGTCTTGCACTGGCATTCACTTTCGACCGCCGCGAAGATCCCGCGGGAGCCCCTTTGGCCAAGGTCATTAGCGCAGCTGTGATGGGGGCTGCCATTACCCTGATGCACTACAGTGGCATGGCCGCCGTCAGCTTCCTACCCACTGCTGTGATGCCGAACTTGTCGCACACCGTGATCATCTTTCCGCTCGGCGGCTATGGAATTGTTATTGTTACCTTCCTTGTCCTCGGCACAGCTATCTTGACGTCATCGGTGGACAGGCAGACGCAGGCGGAAGCCCTGCGACTCAACGAAGGGCTCGAGCAACGTGTGATCGAACGCACTAGAAGACTCTCAAACGCCAACCAGGAGCTGCGACGCCTCTCCGGACAACTCTTACGGTCGCAAGACGAAGAGCGACGTAGGATCGCCCGGGATCTTCACGATGATCTTGGTCAAGACTTGTTTGCAGCAAACTTAGCCCTGGGTCAACTTTCGAGGATTATTTCTGAAGGGCGGCATCGAGAGTCGCTGTCTGAAGCACAAGAAATGGTACGGACCTGTGCAGAAAAAGTTCGAACGATCGCTCATTTGTTACACCCGCCTGAACTTGAGCTGTTAGGCCTCAGAACCACCCTCATAGCGTACGTGGATGGGTTTAGGGAGCGCAGTGGAATTCAAGTTGACGTTGAAATACCCAGAGAATTACCGAAGCTGACGCGCTCAGTTGAAACCGCGCTGCTTAAGATGACGCAAGAGTGTTTGTTAAACACCCAACGTCATTCGAAGAGCTCGAAGGCTCAAATGCGGATCGAAATCGATTCTAACCAGCTCACTTTAGACATGCGGGACGATGGTATCGGGACCCAACCCGCAAAGTCGAACCCGGCAGACGGTAGTCAACCAAGGCTCGGAGTAGGATTAGCAGGAATGGCTGAGCGGATGAAAGAACTCGGAGGCCATCTAGAAATCACATCGGGAAGTTGGGGCACTTCAGTAAGAGCCACTCTCCCGTTAGTGCTTTCAAAATTGGAATCGGAGGGTTAGGGCGAAGGTTTCTGGCCCTGCCAATAGTGCCAGAGAGACCGAAAATGAGAATCGAGCCTGCACCGGGAACGGGACCTGTTGGGTGATGGCGGCATAACCACCCGACGCGAGGTGTTCTAGCTCCAAGCTCCGAGCGGCGGACCACAAACACAGCGCAGCCAGTAAACGCTGCGAGCGAAGGCGCAACGCTCACGATTAAAGATCTGCCCCCTGGACTGCCATGCGACCTGTTTAGAACGGAGAGAGCGTCTCTGTCCTCACCGCACTCTTACCTTTGGTTCGACCGACAGCCCTGGCTTTAGCAATCCTCCGGCGTTTAGCTCTCGACCCGGAGGGCGATCGAAATCGATTCGTATCGGCACGCGCTGCACGACTTTCACGTAATTGCCGGTGACATTTTGGGTAGGCAATACGCCGAGCACCGAGCCGGTGCCACCGCCCATATTCGTGACGTGGCCCTTCCACTTGCGGCCATACGCGTCTACGTGGACCTCGACGGGCTGGCCAGGGCGCATATGGGCGAGCTGCGTCTCTTTGAAATTGGCTGTGACCCAAACATCGTCAAGCGGCAGAACGTCAATAAGGTCCTGTCCTATATGGACGTTCTGGCCCACCTCAACTCTTCTCTCGCCGACAATTCCTGTCACTGGAGAACAGATTACCGTGTGGCTGAAGTTCAGTTCCGCTTGAGCAAGTTGGAGCTCTCGTCGCGCCACTTCGGCGTCGGTCATCTGCACGTCCGCATTGCGGTGGGAACCCGCAGCTGCGGCGAGCGCGTCGGACAGATTCAGCTGCGCCAGTACTTCTGCGATCTTGTACTCCTCAGGGTCTATGGTCATCATCGCTTCGCCAGCATGGACCAACTGACCCTCATTGACGTACACGGCCTTGATGCGTCCGTTCACTCGAGGGCACAGCGGCATAACGTGGCCTTCGACTTGTGCATCGTTCGTATTTTCGTACTGGAAAGCATTCCAGGCGAAATAGCCGCCTGCGATGGCGAGTGCTGCCACAGCCGAGATTATTATCAGAATTTTTTTGCCGTGGATTTTTGACTGTTTATCGGATTTGGAAATTGACTGCAAAGGGCTGGCGTGTTGGTACACGACAGCAAACTGCTTTTCAGTCGAGATGGTCTGAGCACCGTTTTTGTTCGGCATGATTTTTCCTCGCAGATGCTGATTGGCCGGTTGACTCGTCCGACGAGACATCTTGGCGGATCTGCCGGGCCATCCGTTTGAGGAGCTGCTTCGTGAATACACCGGATGAGCGGAAGCGGGCTCCCTGTTTCATTAGTTCTCGAAGTACGTTCTCACCGTCCTCGGTAATGGTAGTGAGCCCCTTCGCGTCAATAACGAGCGCACGGACCGTTCAGGTCTACCGTCGCCTGCCGCCAGACTCTTGCGAGCTCAGTGGCCCAAGGGCCAACGAGCTTGCCTTCTATCAGCAGCTCGCGCTTGCTCGGGGTGTCGAGAATGGAAATCTTCAACATTGCATCTACGCAACGCTCGTGTAAGTGCAAGCCCTGCGCCAAACGTTCACAATCGTAAGGCCTTGAATTTTCGGGAAAAGGACACCCGCAGTCGAAGGCGTCGAAGCTGAAAGTTGAAAAGGACGAAAACGCCGAAGCTTTAATCAGGCTCCGGCGAAACAGGCGCGCCGCAAACCAAGGACGCTGGGTCATGTTGATCGGCTTGCAGCCACTAGGTGTGCGATGCAGCAGTGGGCTCGGAGGAGCCGATGGCGGGATACGATGCACTTGAGATGCGATGGTTCGCTCTTAACGCCTTGGATGAAGCGAGCCTTGGATGAGCTTCGGCGTGGCCGTCCAACCCTGCCAGGCTCAGGAAAACCATAAGATGCAATAGGTAAATCAGGAGAGACCGCACGATGATCGCCTCCAGCAGCTTCGGCGCTCTTACTCTCAACAACGAATGACAAAAGCACGGCCCACACCAAAGCCGCAGAACCGTAAGTTGCTGAAATTTCGGGAGAACGCTGCCACAAGTCAAAAATGCCGGAGTCGACGAGGTTGAAAGAGTCGAAATCGTCGATGCTATGGGTTAACCAAAAACAGCCGGGCTGCAAGGTCAAGAATACTGCTTCGCGAATATGCCGAACTTTTTCATTCGAGAGAGGAGAGTTGTGCGGTTCATTCCCAGGCGTGCGGCAGCGCCATCGGCGCCGCCCACGCGACCCCTGGACGTAGTGAGTGCCTCTACAATCTCATCACGCCGCTTTCTTGCGTATTCGTCAGCAACGCTCAGTTTGTCGCTTCGCGAGTCTGTTCTGTCGTCACCCATTTGCTTCACTTCAAGCGGCGTGTCCAGGGCGTCTTGCTTACTTGTTTTTCGAAGTTCCGCCAGGGGAGTGTCAAGTGATCTGCCCCTGGTCAGGAGCACGGCTCGCTCAATGAAATTCTCAAGCTCACGAATGTTGCCCGGCCAATCCAAGCTCGTCAGTCCCTTCATAACAGCCGCAGGAACCGATTCGATGCATTTCTGCATTTGCTTCGCATGCTTTTGCACAAAATAGCTGACGAGCAGAGGAATATCATCTCTGCGGTCCCGCAAAGGAGGAATACGGATGGGAAAGACATTCAGCCGATAGTACAGATCACTGCGAAATTCCTTGTCCGCAACCATCTTCTCAAGGTCGCGATTCGTAGCGGCCACCAGGCGGACGTTCACCTTCCGCGTATGCGTGCTGCCGAGACGTTCAAACTCCTGCTCTTGTAGGGCGCGCAGCAGCTTCGGCTGAATCTCAATCGGGATGTCTCCCACTTCGTCCAAAAACAGTGTCCCTTGGTCCCCGAGTTCCAGGCGGCCAATCTTTTGGTGTATGGCTCCTGTGAACGCGCCTTTTTCGTGGCCAAACAATTCGCTTTCCAACAGCCCAGTCGGGATTGCCGCGCAGTTCAGTTTCACTAATGTGCGTTGATTACGGCGGCTTCGGTCGTGAATCGCGCGGGCAATCAGCTCCTTTCCCGTACCAGTTTCACCGAGCAGCAGCACCGTGGAATCGCTGGGGGCAACCGTTTCAACCAGCTGTAGAACCTGCTTCAACGCCGCGCTGTTGCCAATGATCTGCTCGAAACCCATCTCGCTGCGAAATTCCTCTTCGAGATAGACCTTCTCTTGGGCGAGCCTGTCCTTGAGTTCAGAAATTTCCTGGTACGCCAGCGCGTTTTCAATTGCGATGGCTATCTGTCCTGACGCCCGGCTAAGGAAATCAACATCCTGTGAAGTAAACGGGGTGTCTGTGGTGCGCAAGATTGAAAGAAATCCAAGGATCCGGCCGCGATTAACAAGTGGAATAAGGCAATGGGCTTTTACGCCCTCGGTAGCCGCCTTCTCACTTATCTCAAACGCGCACTCGTCACGCGCCTGCGAGTCCATGACTACCGGTTTCAAGGTGCCCATCGCTTTTTTAGCGGCGGCGCTTGGTGTAAGGAGCAGCTCTTCTTTTATGACCCCTTTCCCGTGCGGAATATCGACGGCGAGAACCCTGCATTTTCCCGATGCTGCATCCAGCAGGGAAACGGTTACGCCATCAGCATGTATGACTTCGCGGATATTCGCTGCAATCGCGCGCAAAACCTCACGGCGGTCGAGGCTGGATGTGATTCTGGCCGTCAGATTCAGGAGCAATTGCAACCGGTCACCTAATCCGGATACTTCTTGGAACGCCAGAGCGTTTTCGACAGCGATTGCGATCTGTCCTGAGGCACGGTTGAGGAAATCGACATCTTCCGGCGAAAACGGAGTCTCTGTCGTGCGACAGATCCACAGCAGTCCGAGGCCCCGGCCGCGATTCACAAGCGGGATACAACACAAGGCTTCGATGCCCTCCGCAGTGACGAGGTCAGACGCATCGGGTGCGAGTTCGTCGTGTTCTCGCACGTCGATGACCACGGGTTGCAAAGTATCTATCGCTCGCTTGGCGATGCCGCGGGGTGTAACGAGCAGCTCCTCCCGGATGACCCCCTTGCCGTGGGGAAAATCCATGGCAAATACCCGATATTTTCCGGACGCGGCGTCGGGCAGCGAAACAGCGGCAGCATCGGCGTGAATGACTTCGCGTATGTTGGCTGCAATCGAGCGCAATACTTCCCGCAGATCCAGGCTGGACGTGATGCTGCTCGTCAGATTCAGGAGCAACTCAAACCGCTCGTTTCTAGGCTGAAGTGCCGCTTTTGTGCTCATAGGCAAAGCGCTGCAAATGATTGCCGGACCTACATATAGAGATGACCGATTTCGCTCCGGGGTCGCAAGTATTGCCGGTCGCGTTCCTCACTGCTGCCAGCCGCCACCGAGGGCCTCATAGACTTGCACAAGCGCAAGCCGCTCATTCAGTTGCGCCTGAACGAGATTCAACTCCGCCGCAAAATAATTTGTTTCGGCGGTTAGCACCTGGAGATAGCTCGCGCCGCCTTGTCTATAGAGCACCAGCGAGAGGTCGTCGGATCGCCGAGCTGCCTGAGTGAGCAGCTCCTGCTGACCGCGAAAGTCGCGAAATTTCTGATAACCAACGAGGGAATTGGAAACCTGCTCTAGCGCGTCCTGAACGGTTTGCTGGTATGACAGCACCGACTCTTGCCATTGCGCTCGGGCGAGCCTGAGTCCCGAACGGAGCCTTCCGCCCTCGAACACGGGCTGACTCACGCTGAATGCCGCGTTCCAGGTCTGCGAAGGCGCACTGATAAACTGATTCAATGCGTTGCTTTCGAGCCCTCCCATCCCCGTCAGGGAAATACTAGGAAAGAAAGCCGCTTTGGCCACGCCGATTTGCGCGTTCGCTGCGACGACGTTCTGTTCCGCTTCGCGGACGTCCGGCCGGCGCTCGAGCAACTGCGAGGGGAGGCCAGCGGGAATGCTGTCAAGAAGAGGTTGCTCGGTGATCGCACGCCCCCGCGGAATGGATTGCGGATTTTCGCCCAGCAGGATGCTGAGCACGTTCTCCTGCTGCTCGATTTGCCGTTCGAAGTCGGGAATGGATTCCGAAGCGGCGTAGACAAGTTGTTCTGACTGGCTTACGTCGAGGTCAGAAGCTCCACCGTGGTTGAAAAGCACTTGCGTCAACTGAAGTGATTGCTGCCTGGATGCCAGCGTGCGTTTCGCGATCTCAAGCTCGCTATCAAGTGCGCGAAGCTGGAAATAGGCGGTGGCCACGTTGGCCACGAGCGATGACATCGTTGCTCGCTGTCCCCACTCGGTGCCGAGCAACTGGGCGCGAGCTGCTTCAGTTTGGCGGCGATATTTTCCCCAGAAGTCCAGGTTCCAGATAACCGACAGATTGAGCTGGCCAGCGTTGACCTCGTAGGCTGGAAACAGATTTGAGACTTTGGAATTTCCCTCGCTGAAGACGCCCGCGCCGACGCTGGCGGAGGGGAGCTGATCGGCACGGGTGATGCCGACTTGTGCCTGGGCCTCGAGCACGCGAGTGGCGGCGATGCGCACATCATAGTTCTGCTGAAGCGCGCTGTGAATCAGTTGCACCAGCACGGGATCCTGGTACACCTGCCACCAGTTCTCATTTCCGAGCGATGAGGGCGGCGCCGCCGGGCTGGGCACTGCGGCGCGGTAGTCTGTGGGCACACTCACCGCCGGCCGTTTGTAATTCGGTCCGACTGCACAGCCAGCCAGCGCAACGATGACGACGGGCAAGAACGCAAGTTTTCTCATGTTAATCGCCTTGGCCTTGCGTTTCCGCGGGTAGGAGTCCTGGCGACTTCTGGCGCATAGCGCTGGAGACGCGTTCGACTACAGAGAAGATGGCGGGAACAAAGAATCTGCCGATGAACGTTTCCGCTAGCATACCTCCGATTACCGCCGTCCCCATGATCTGGCGAGCTACCGCACCGGCTCCGGATGCTGTCCAGAGCGGCACGCAACCGAGGATGAAGGCGAGCGCGGTCATCATAAGGGGCCGGAAGCGCAGCCTCGCTGCGGAGAGTGCCGCATCGACGACGGACATACCTCGTTTTTCGTAATCCTCTTTTGCAAATGCGACGATCAGAATCGAGTTCTTCGCTGCCAAACCGATCAGCATCACCAGGCCGATTTGGGCATAAACGTCGTTCTCCATCTGAACCATGTAAGGCGGCAGGTACAGGCCCATCACGAAGCGCCGCAGCCAAAGCGCGGCCAAGGCGCCGAATACCGCAACCGGCGTGCTGAGCAGCACGCTGAAGGGCAGACTCCAGCTTTCATAGAGCGCCGCCAAGACCAGGAAAACGAAGAGGAGCGAAAAACCGAAGATCACTGAAGCAGGAACCCCTTGTTCCGCCTGCACCTCTTGATAAGACATGCCTATCCAGTCGTAGCCCATTTCGGAAGGCATGGTTTGCTTAAAGACATCCAGGAGAGCCGCTCTTGCCTGATCGGCGCTATAACCGGGTGCGGCGGCGGCATTGATTTGTGCGGATCGGTACTCGTTATAGCGCATCGTGAACTCCGGACCGGAACGGGTCTCGAATTTCGCCAGCGCGCTAAGCGGGACCGTCTGCCCTTGCCCGTTGCGGACATAGAATTGTCCGAGATCGTTGGTGGTCGCACGGTAAGGAGCTTCGGCTTCCACATACACCTGCCAGGTGCGTCCGAAATCGTTGTAGTAGTTGACGAATAATCCGCCCATGTAAGCTTGAATCGTGTTGTAAACATCCGTCAAAGCCACGCCTTGCTTCAGCACTTTGCTGCGGTCCACATTGATGAACTCTTGAGGCACGCTCGGAATGAACGTGGTGCTGACCGTGGTAAGCTCAGGACGCTTGCGAGCGGCTGCGAGGAATTTGTTCAGGTTGTCTGTTAGAAACTGGACGTCCTTGCCGGCACGGTCCTGCAGAACAAACGTAACTCCGCCGGCGGTGCCGACACCGGGAATAGCAGGTGGTGAGAAACTGAAGACAGTCCCTTCCGGCAGCTGCTTGAGTTCCTGGTTCAAACGCGACTTGATGGCTTGATATTGTTCGGCCTGGCTCTTGCGGTCATCCCACGGTTTAAGACTGACCCACAAGAAAGCGTTGTAGCTGGTCCGGACATAACTGAGCAAGCTGAAACCAACCACGCTCGTCGTGTACTGAACGCCCGGCGTATTTGCGAGAACCTTCTCTACTTGTTTCGCAGCCGCGCTGGTGCGCTCCAACGACGCCGCATTGGGAAGCTGCATGTTGATATAGAGGTAGCCCTGGTCTTCATCCGGCAGGAAGCTGGTGGGCAGATGTTTTCCCAACAGCCACGCAGCACCTCCAGCCACCGCTAGCAGCACCAACACCAGTGCGCCCTTTCGAATTACGTCGCCCGACCAACGCACAAAGCTGTCGGTGGAGCGCTCCCAGTAGCGGTTAAAGACGCGAAAGAATTTTCCGAGCGGCCCGCGAGTTTCTTTCTTGGACCTGAGAAGCAGCGCCGAAAGTGCCGGGCTGAGTGTGAGAGCGTTGAACGCGGAAAGCATTACGGAGATTGCGATGGTGAGAGCGAATTGCTGATACAGCCTGCCGGTGATCCCCGGAATGAAGATCGTCGGCACGAACACAGCGGCCAAGACCAAAGCTATACCCACAACGGGGCCGGAAAGTTCCTCCATCGCTTTTACGGCGGCATCTTTGGGAGACAGCCCTTCCTCGATGTGATGCTGAACTCCTTCAACCACTACGATGGCGTCGTCAACCACCAGTCCAATTGCGAGCACCAAGCCGAACATTGAAAGCGTATTGATCGAGAAGCCGAACAGCGGAAAGATGGCGAACGTTCCCACCAACGAAACCGGCACCGCCAGCATAGGAATCAGAGTGGCGCGCCAGTCTTGCAGAAAGAGATAGACCACAAGAATTACCAACACAATCGCGATTACAAGGGTCCAAAGGATTTCTTTCATGCCTTCCGTGACCGGCAGTGTCTGGTCGAGCGAAACGGTGTAATCGATGTCTTGCGGGAAGTGTTGCTTCATCTGGGTCATGAGCTTTCGGACGCCCTCCACGGTTTGGACAGCATTGGTTCCGGGTAACTGATACACGGCAATGGCCCCGCTGGGCTTACCATTAAGGCGAGCGATCAAGCTGTAGTCCTGCGTGCCCAGTTCGACGCGAGCCACGTCTTTGACGCGAACGGTCCCACCGTTAGGCGCTTCGCGCACGATCACATCGCCGAACTGTTCCGGCGAAGTCAGGCGGCCTTGAGCCAGCACCGCATAGGTGAACTGCTGGTTGCTCTGAGCCGGCTCACCGCCAACCTCGCCAGCTGGATTCACAGTGTTCTGCGCCTGAAGCGCGTTAACAATATCCGTGACGGTGATACCGAGCTTCGCCAATTGATCAGGCTTCACCCACAGCCGCATGGCATACTGCCCCGAACCGAATATCTGCGTCTGGCCAACACCATACAAGCGCGCGATAGGGTCGTTGAGGTTGATGTAGGCGTAATTGGCCAGGTAGTTGGAATCATGGGTGCCGTGCGGCGAGTATAGGGCGATGATCATGAGCGGAGCCGTGGTTGCCTTCTTTAGCGTGATCCCGTAATTGTTCACCTCGGGCGGCAACTGGCCATTTGCCAGTTGCTGGCGCGATTGCGTGAGCAACAAGTCCGTGTTCGGATCCGTTTTGAGATCAAAATCCACGATCAACGTCGTTTGCTGATTCGCAGTGGCGTTGAGCGAATACATGTAGGTCATGTTGTCCACGCCAGTGACTTGCTGCTCGATGGGTACGTCAACCGATTGCTCCAGAGTCTCGGCGTCCGCACCGGGGTAATTGGCTTGCAACCGGATCTCGGGTGGAGCGATCTGTGGGAACTGAGCTACCGGCAGAGTCGCGATGCTGATCGCGCCGACGATGACGGTAAGAATCGCAATCACGATCGCGACGATGGGCCGTCGAATGAAAAAATTCGCCATGGCCTAACGCTCCTCCGTCTGTTTGTAGGGCGTGGGCGTCACCAGTTGGCCTTCTTTTGTTTTCTCGGCACCAACTGCCGCGACGCGTTCTCCCGGCTTCACCCCGGATGTGATTACCCAGAGCGTGCCCACCTTCGGCCCTACCTCCACGGTGCGGAGCTGTGCCCGGTTATCGGAGTCGATGACTGTGACCTGGTAGGTGCCTTGCTGCTGACTCACTGCCGCCTGCGGCACCAGCAGCGCTCCCGTGATGTTTCCGGTTGGCGCCTGAATGCGCGCGTACTGGCCGGGCCGTAACAGATTTTTGGGATTGGAGAATTCGCCTACGATCTGGATTGTTCCGGTGTCGGTGTTAACTTGACGGTTGGCGAAGATAATCTTACCGCGATAGGAATAGGTACTACCGTCGGCCAAGGTCAGCCGTAATGGAATTCGCGAGGCATGCGTCAGCCAATCCACGCTGCCCGGAGCGGTGCCGTCAGCCAGGCGCAGATATTCCTGTTCGCTAATCGGAAAATAGACCTTGATCGGATTCACCTGGGAGACTGCGGTGAGGACCGAAGACGTTTCGACCAGGCTCCCTACCTGCACAGTGTTGATGCCGGCGATGCCGTCAATCAGCGAAAGAACTTTCGTGTACCCCAAATTCAGCGCAGCCTGTTCGACCGCGGCCTGATCCGCTTCGACTGCCGCCTTCGCTCCAAGTTGCGCCTGCGTGTCGTTGTCGAGTTGACTCTGAGGAATCGCGTGAGCTCCCGCCTCGGGGATGTCGCGCTTCACGTTGATGTCGGCGTTGGCCAACTGGGCCTGAGCCTGCGCCAATTGCCCCTTGGCCTGATCAAGCGCCGCCTGAAACGGGCGCGGGTCGATTTCGAACAGAACTTGGCCTTCCCGGACAAATCCTCCTTCCTGGTAGTCCTTACGAATCAGATAGCCGCTCACGTGCGGTTGGATTTGAGCGTTGACGTACCCATCGAGCGTCCCCACCCATTCCCCCTCAAGCGGTACGTCTTTCTGAATCGCTGGCGTTACTTCAACCATGGGCGGCGCAGGGGGCGACGCTGAAACTACGTGGCGTTCGCATCCGGCCGCCATAGCTGCTACGAACACGAGTGCGATCAACAAACCAAACAGATTCGATAGGGAGCGTTTGCTTCGTGTACTCAAATTCTCAATGATGTGCTTGATGTAGGTTCCGCTGGCGGTGAATTGTGCTCCATCTTCCGCCAGCATGCGCAAGAGCTGCTCCCCGCTGTTGTCTATGAAGGTGACTTCATTGAGATCCACGATGCACGCGCGTCCCGTATCCGTGCGGTGATTCACCTTCCAACATGCCTTGAGCTCGTCTACCCATGGGCCGGAAAGGCGGCCGTGCAGATTCCATTTCTCTTCGGCGGCCGTTTGACTGAAGTTGATCTTCAACATGCTGTTTTCCTTGAAGCTTCTTTGTGAAAATCGCGACTGCGATTCTGTTGTGGCTCTCATGTTGTTTTCGAATCCTCAGCAATGTTCTTTCACTTCGTTCTTGTACTTCTGCGGGAGCTCGCGTTCCGCCTCCAGCCAGTCGTTCAAGTCGCAACCGTGAATCCCCCCGCGTTCAACGTGAATCTCAAACGCTCGCTTACGGATTTCCGCCGGGGATGGCCCGTTCTTCTGTTCGTCTTCCGCAACCTCTGGTGCAACGGGGCGCCCTCGCGTGTTCCAGGGATCGGTACGCAAATGTTGCGATTTCATAGTTCCTCGTCCTTTTCAAAAAAGTTTCACTTTAATGAGGTTTTCTGCCTGAGCGATCATCTGGGCTGAGCATCAGAAAAATCAGAACGCTAGCTGCGGCAATCAAGAGAACCAAAACCATGGGAGCTCCTTTGCGCGAGTTTTAAAATTCATGCGCAGGCCAGGCGATTTGCGGGCTACGGCCACCGAGATCAGGTCCTATCCGACATCGCAGCGATTCGGCTAGACTCCTTCTCGCGCGGAACAAGCGAGTTTTAACGGCGGACACCGAGAGACCCATGTGTTGGGCTGTCTCCTGGGTCGTTAACTCTCCCAGTTCCTGCAACTCGATGGCTCGCTGCATTCCAGGACTCAACTCTCCCACTGCCGTGGACAAGATTCGTACGCGTTCGTCTTGCAAATAGCTGGCTTCCGGGTCTGGGCTGGCATCGGCGATCTGGAGGGTGGGCGTTGTTCCTTCGTCGCGGCTGGAATCATCGAGCGGGAACTCGCGCAGCGCACGGCGTTTGCGCAGCAACACCAGGGCGTTGTTTATAGCAATGCTAGTCAACCATGTGGAGAACGAGGATCTACCTTCGAAGCCCAGCAAGTGGATGAACGCTCTTTGGAAAGTCTGCTGGACAATGTCCTCGGCGTCTTCCCGACTCCGTGTATAGCGGAGCGCAAGCCCAAAAATCCTTTGCCGATGGCGCTTGACGATGGTTTCAAATGCCAGGTCATTTCCACCCCTGGCAGAAGCGACCAGTTCTTCGTCCCTGGCCGAGAGTTGGGAGGAATCGACGGTCACGCCTAGTTCGTCAATCGTCTTCAATAGTCGACGGTCCATGGTGCTTCTCCTGGGTACCTTTCGAATGGGCTCCTGAGGCAACCAACATTACGTATCTGCACTCGCTGGGACTAAGGGCAAGGATTAGGCCAAATCTGCGGGAGCCGTAAGTGGTGGAATTTCAGAGGAACACGAATCGGCAGTTGAATCTGTCGAACCTAACCGGTGTTGAAACTGTTGAAGGCGTCGAAGATGGCGAAATCCTGAAAGGCCGCGATAATAGGGCCAAGCAGGTAACTTAGTCGAGCTAGCAAAAGAGCTCAGGCGCATCGACAGCAATCCCGAAAACACGCGACGCCGGAAAGCGCAACTCGAAGCGGAGCTTGAAAATCTGACGCGAGCAGTCGCCGGCGGGTTGGATTCAGCATCGCTACGTAAGGGAATTGCGGAGCGTGAAGTGGGAATCTCCGCGCTCACAGCCAGGGTGTCGGGGCGAACGAAAGTTAGCGTCCGTTCTCAAATTCGTGATCTGCGAAAATTCGTGCTCGGGAGCGTCGGCGATTTTCGCGAGCTTATCTCGGCCAACGATAATGCCGCGGCAACGCGGATGGAGCTGACAAAACACGTCAAAGAAATCGTGCTCTCACCGGGAGATGGGGGAGGAGATTAAGTACACCGGGAACTGGGACCTATTGGGTGACGGCGGCAATATGGATGGTGCCGAGGGCGGGAATTGCTCCCATCTGCCGCAGACCCTTCGCCCCGTAATCCCATTTGAAGGCTTTTTCAAACGAGTGGCCTAGCAGTTGTCAGGGGCGTGCGCAGCCTAGGCCGGTGGGCCCGATGTGCGACTGCCCGATGCGACGGAGGTCGGATCAGTCGTAAAGCGCAACGAGATTCAGGGAAGGAGTCTGCCCGATGCCGAAGGGCCACGGAACGCGAGGCTATTATCGGATTCCGACCAAGAGTCCGGCCAATCTAATAGACGGCCCTCTCGCGGAGGCCGTGCGAGCCAAGTTTGCGGACGGTTGGCCCAAGGCCCGAATCGCGCGCGAGTTTCGTCTCAACCGCCGCACGGTAATTAGAATCTGCGGTTCCACCGCTTGTCAGTCCGATCCCCCGACGCCTGACCTTGCGCCCGCATCGAGCCCGACCGTACGGTGCATCGGCTGCGGGATAACAATCCGAAAAAGCATTTTGCGCGCGCACTGGCCGAACTGCCCTGCGGTGCGAGAGGGTCAATTGTTGCTCACGGACTTCCCGATCTAAAAACGCTCACAGAGCTCCCGCCTGAACAGAATCGGACAGTGACAAAAGCTGACTCCTGGGATCTTCAGAACCCCTCGAAAATTCAGCACCGCAATCGCGCAACGGCCGTCAGCATTGAGGAAAGTACTCTTGGCTCGAGTTTTTGTTTCGCCCTCGAGGAGAAAACTGATTGCCCGCGAGTGCACGAATTCCTGAGCGCCTTACGCGGTCATCACACGGCGCCGTCCCGTGGCGGAATTCCAGTATCGAAAACGCTAGCGACTGGCGAACTGAGTCCTGATAAGTGGATCCGCACTTGATTGCATAAACAACGTCGGCTGCTTCGGGGGAAAGGAGCCGAACATGATCATTATAGGCGTGGATTATCACCCGAGCGACCAGTACATCGCGTTTGTCGATACCCAGACAGGAGAAGGCGACGAACGGCGATTGAACCACAGTGATGGAGAAGCCGAGAAGTTTTATCGCGAACTGGCAGCACGAGGAGCGAGCGTGCGCG